>Ga0351885_10165_pt1 | contig 31209 bp, 28 predicted proteins | sample TotcelFGM3001L13_FD_206771 | JGI IMG/M metagenome (GOLD analysis project Ga0351885, IMG submission 206771) | Enriched cells from coal bed in the Powder River Basin, Montana, United States - Total cells FGM rep3 HSBNCT.FGM.300.1.L13 ... | reverse complement strand
GGAAAAGCTCATGGAAGCCTCTTTCCTCCGGGCCTCCACCTATAACGTGGTGCGGCTCCTGGATACCAAACCTTCCCAGGTCCAGTTGGTCGGCGCCGCCGGGATCGAACGCAATCTCCCGGAGATCACCGAGGCCGGCGCCGGCGACGGCTATTTCAACATGATTCCCGACCCCGACGGCACCGTGCGCTGGTTTCCCATGGCCGTAATGTATGGCGGGGAGTTCTTTGCCCCCATGGCCCTGGTAACCCTATCCCACGCCGAGGGGAAGGCCCCCATGGCCATCACCCTGTCCCAGTGGGGGGTAGATGAGGTTCGCCTGGGGCCGCGGACGGTGCCCGTGGACCGTTACGGTCGCATGCTCATCAATTACCTCGGTCCCGAGGGGATCATACCCACCTATTCCGCCACCGCCGTCATGAATGGGACCCTGCCGCCTGAGGCCCTGAAGGACAAGATCGTCATCGTCGGGGCCACCGCCGTGGGCATCTACGACCTCCGGGTGACGCCATTCTCCGGAACCTACCCCGGGGTGGAGGTCCAGGCCACCATCATGGACAACCTGCTCCGCGGCAATTTCCTCCGCACCCCATCCTTCGGCCTGATCATTATGCTGCTGATCCTGGCGGCCTTGGCAGTTATGCTGGGCCTGGTCCTGCCCCGGTTCTCCGCCGCCTGGGCCTTCATCTTCACCCTGATTATCATCGAAGCCTATGTGGGCCTCAACTATTACCTGTTTACCCGCCAGGGCTTGCAGCTAGAGCTTTTTTATCCCCTGGGTCTCATTGTCCTGGTTTACCTGGGGGTGACCATGCAACGGTTCCTGGCGGAGGAACGGGAGCGGGAGCGCATCCGCAAGACCTTTGAATCCTACGTGGCCCCCGCCATCGTCCAGGAGATGCTGAAGCACCCCGAGCAGTTGCGCCTGGGAGGGGAGCGCCGGGAGATTACCGTGCTGTTTACCGACATCCGGGGCTTCACCACGATGTCGGAGAACCTTGATCCCGAGGCCCTGGTAAAACTCCTCCACGACTTTCTCAATCCCATGAGCAACATCATCATCAACCAGGGGGGAACCATCGATAAGTACATGGGCGACGCCATCATGGCCCTCTTCGGGGCCCCCCTCATGCAGACGGACCATCCCCGCCTGGCCTGCCGGGCCGCCCTGGAGATGGTGGGCAGCCTGGCGGCCCTGAACCAGACCTGGGCCGAGCAGGGCCGCCCCCCATTGAAGGTCGGGGTGGGGGTCAATACCGGCCCGGTGGCCGTGGGCAACATGGGCTCCGACCGGCTCTTCGACTACACCGCCGTCGGCGACAACGTCAATCTGGCCTCCCGTCTTGAAGGGCTCAACAAATATTTCGGCACCAGCATCCTCATCAGCGACACCACCGCCAAGGCCCTGGAAAACGGGTTTATCCTGCGCGACGTGGACCTGGTAAGAGTCAAGGGCAAGGTTCAGGGGGTCCGTGTGCATGAATTAATCGGCGAAGGCGAGCCGGACCCGGAATTGGCCCGCTTCCTGGAGTTATACCACCAGGGCCTGGCCCTCTACCGGGAGAAGCGCTTCCACGAGTGCCAGTCCGCCTTTGCTCAAGCCCTGGAATTGCGCCCCGCCGACGCCGCCTCTCAGCGCTACCTCACCCTGGCCCAAAAGCACCACGAAACCCCCCCCGCCGCCGACTGGGAAGCCGTGACCGTTATGGATGGGAAGTAAAGGGTTCGATCCGGAGTCGCTCAGTGCCGATATAGTGAAACGGGGCCAAACATGGATGTGAGATCTGATGGGGTAGCGGATGAGGAGTTTTCTGACCGGAATCACTTAAACCAGGTCCTTCTGGACAACATTCCTTGCATCGCCCTCCTGATTCGACTTTCCACCTGGACAATCGTCGCCTCTAACCAGGCCGCGGCCAAAGTTGGGGCCATCCCCGGAACGCAATGTTTTGCCGCCTGGGGACAGAGGGAAGATGTATGTCCGTGGTGTCTCGCTTCGGTTCTCCAGGCGACGGGTGAACCGCAGCACCAGGAATGGGAGGCCTTGGGAACCGTCTGGGACGCCTATTGGAAACCGGCGGGACCGGACTTATTCCTGCACTATGCCTTTGATATCACCGAACGGAAGCGGGTCGAGGCGGCTCTAACGGAGAGTGAGAGGAGATTCAGGGATATTGCCGAAAACACCCAGCAATGGGTTTGGGAAGTTGATCCCCAGGGCAGATACACTTACGCCAGCCCGGTGGTGGAGAAATTGCTGGGCTTTAAGGCTGAGGAAATACTCGGCAAACATTTTTATGATTTTTTCCCCGCCGATGAGCGGGAAGAGCTGAAGAACTCCGCCTTTACGGTATTCGCGGCCAAACAGCCGTTCACAGAATTTCTCAATCGCACCCTCCGTAAGAATGGGGAAGCTATCTGGCTATCCACCAGCGGAGTCCCCATCCTGGATAAACAGGGCAATCTCCTGGGTTATCGGGGTGCAGACCAGGATATTACCAGGGAAAAACAAGCCGAGATCGCGCTGCGGCAAAATGAGGAACAATACCGGCTGCTGGTGAATCAAATCCCAGCGGTAGTTTTTAAAGGCTATCCGGATTGGAGCCTGGATGTTCTGGATCGAAAAATTGAGGCCCTCACCGGCTACCGTAAAGAAGACTTCGATACGCGCCGGGTCAAATGGTCTGACCTTATTCACGAAGAAGACCTGGGTCAGGCCCGGGAGGCTTTCGTTGCAGCCCTGAAGAGCAACGGGGCGTTCAGGCGGAATTACCGCATCAGGAGAAAGGATGGGGAAATTCGCTGGCTCCATTGTCAGGGGCAGATATTCTTCAATGCCGCAAAGCAAATTGAGCATATCAGCGGTGTCGTCTTTGATATCACCGACTCCAAGCAGTTGGAGGAGGCCCTGGCCCAGGAAGCGATCCGGCGACGCGTCCTGGTTGAGCAGTCCAGAGACGGCATCGTCGTCCTTCATCAGAACGGCAAGGTCTTCGAAGCGAATCGGCAGTTTGCCGAAATGCTCGGGTATTCCGCCGATGAAATGCTTCAACTCCACGTCTGGGATTGGGACGGAAAATTTTCCCGAGTGCAAATTATGGAGATGCTCCGGCTTATTGGGGCTGACGGCGATCACTTTGAGACGATCCATCGTCGCAAGGATGGGACGATGTTCGACGTTGAAATCAGCACCAACGGGGCCGTCTTGGCCGGGCAAAAGCTGGTATTTTGTGTGTGCCGGGATATTTCGCCACGCAAGGCCGCGGAGCGGGCTTTGCGGGAAAGTGAGACCCGGCTTAACCTGGCCCTGGCCGCGGCCCAAATGGGCGTCTGGGAATGGAACATACAAACGGACGCCGCTTTCTGGTCACCGGAATGCTACGAAATCTTTGGGGTGGGGAGCTTTGGCGGAAACCTGGATTCCTTCATGAAGCTCATACACCCTGAGGACCTGAACCGGGTCATGACGAGGTCCAATCAAGCACTGGCCAATAGGACACTTTACCGGGAAGAATTCCGTATCATCCTCCCCGGTGGCGAGGTACGCTGGGTATACAGCTTGGGGCAAGGAGAATATGACGAAAATGGCAGACCACGGAGAATGGTCGGCGCCATCACAGATATCACTGAGAAGAAGCAGGCTCAGGCGGCGTTGGAGGAATCTCTCTCCCTGTATAAGGCTACCCTGGAGTCCACCGCCGACGGCATCCTGGTAGTTGATCTTAAAGGGCGGATGGTGAGCTGGAACCAAAAGTTTACGGCTATGTGGCGCATGCCCGCGGAACTTAATGCCACGCGGGATGATGATAACGCCCTGGCCTTTGTTCTGGATCAACTGGTGGATCCTCAGGGTTTCCTGCAGAAAGTGAGGGAGCTTTATGCCCAGCCGGCCGCGGAAAGCTCAGACAGCTTTCATTTTAAAGATGGCCGGATGTTTGAACGCTATTCCATCCCCCAGTATCTGGATAGCACTATTGTGGGCCGGGTCTGGAGTTTTAGAGACGTCACGGCGCGCCAACAGGCCGAAAAAGCGCTGCTCGACGCCCGGGAACATCTGGAGTTGGCGCTGAAAGGCGCCGACCTGGGGACCTGGGACTGGGATGTGTCCACCGGCGCGGTGCGGTTTAACGAACGTTGGGCTGAAATGCTGGGTTACCGGCTTGATGAAATTGAACCCCATGTGGGCTCCTGGGAGAAATTGGTCCACCCTGACGACCTGCCTGCCGTCACGGCAGCTCTCAACGCCCATCTAAGCGGGAAGACGCCTTTTTATGAAACCGAGCACCGCCTGCGCCGCAAATCAGGCGAATGGGTCTGGGTTCTGGACAAAGGCAGGGTCATTGAACGAGACGCCCAAGGCAACCCCCTGCGGGCCTGCGGCACTCACTTGGACATCAACGATCGTAAGCAGTCCGAGGACACCCTCCGGGCCCATTTGTCTTTCCTGCAAACCTTGATGGACACTATCCCAAGCCCCATTTTTTATAAGAATGCCGAAGGAGTATATTTGGGATGCAACCAGGCTCTCAGTGATTTCCTGGGCTTGCCGAAAGAAAAAATTATCGGGAGGACGGTGTACGAGCTGTATCCCAGAGATATGGCCGACAAGTACTTCGCCATGGATTCAGCCTTGTTCCGGGAGCCCGGGGTTCAGATATACGATTATTCCATGTTGCACGGTGACGGCAGCATACATGATGTCAATTTCAATAAGGCGACCTACTTAACCCCGCAAGGCGCCCCGGCCGGGTTGGTCGGAGTAATGATCGACATCACCGACCGCAAAAAAAGCGAAATAGAACGGTCGCGGTTAAGTAAACTGGAGTCCTTGGCCACCCTGGCGGGAGGTATAGCCCACGACTTTAACAATATCCTCACCGCCATCATGGGCAACATCAGCTTGGCGATCATGGATCTGCGGGAGAATGAGCCCATTTGGTCAATATTGAATGATGCTGAAAAGGCTTGCATACAAGCTCAGACTTTAGCCCGGCAGTTGCTGACCTTCGCTAAGGGCGGCGCACCGATCAAAGAGCTGATCTCGTTGGCAATAAAAGTTACTGAAACCGCATTGTTCGTCTCCCGGGGCTCAAACGTCAAATGCAAATTTGATTTCCCGGAAGACCTTTGGGGGGTCCAGGCAGATCCTGGCCAAATCAACCAGGTGTTTCAGAATCTGATCATCAATGCCATTCAAGCTATGCCCACCGGGGGGACGATCCAGGTGCGGGGGGAAAATTTGGTAGTGCGGCAAGGGAGCAATCTGCCCCTGGACCCCGGCAATTATGTAAAAACCTCCATTCAAGATCAGGGCATCGGTATACCGGCAGAATATCTCCCCAGAATCTATGACCCCTATTTTTCCACCAAACAAAAGGGAAGCGGTCTGGGTTTGGCCACGGTCTACTCGATTGTGACCAATCACCGGGGGCATATTGCCGTGGAGTCAGTCTTAGGGGTGGGCACGACCGTGCACGTCTACCTGCCGGCTACGCCCCAGAAGCAGATTGAGCCTGCGCCAGAGAAAACCAAGGTCGTGACCGGGCAGGGGAAGGTACTGGTGATGGACGATGAGGACATCGTACGGCAAACCCTCAGTAAAATGTTGGCCTATCTCGGGTACGAGGTGACGTTTGCCAGGGATGGGGATGACGCCATCGGACAGTTCATCCAGGCCCGGGAACTCGGAGAGGTTTTTGATGCGATGATTCTGGACCTAACTGTGCCGGGCGGCATGGGGGGCAAAGCAGCCATAGAAAAACTTCTCCGGATCGATCCTCAGATCAAGGCCATAGTCTCCAGCGGCTATTCCGATGATCCGATCATGGCCAACTTTGCGGCCTATGGGTTCTCCGGGGTAATAGCTAAGCCCTACAAGGTTGCAGAATTGAGCGCCGTATTAAATAGCGTACTCGATAAAAGGGAGACAGAGGGAAATTCCGCAAATTAATTAATGATGTAATGATCCCCCGGTCTCCCTGCAATTTCTACATTGCGGCCAAAAACTTCTCCAGACTTTCCCGGTTCTCCACGTTGTGAAAGCTCTCCTTGGGCACATCGGGCAAGGTTTTCCGCACCAGTCCGGTGAGGACGTTTTTGGGTCCCACCTCCACCCAGGTGTCCACCCCGGCGGCCTGCAGATTGAGGATGAGTTCGGCCCAACGCACCGGGCTGGTAAGTTGGGCGCCCATAGCCCCCCGCAAGATGCCCGGGTCCGTCTCCGTCGCCGCGGTGGCGTTGAGATAGAGGGGCAGCCGGGGAGCCCTGAAGTTCAGCTTCGCCATGAACGCGGCGAAATCCCGGGTGGCTTCCTCCATCAACGGCGAGTGCCAGGCCCCGGAGACCTTTAAGGGAATCACCTTGGCTCCTTCGGCTTTGGCCAGATTCCCCGCCCGGGCCACCATCTCCGGGGATCCCGAAATTACCGTCTGCACCGGGGTATTGAAGTTGGCCAGGGCGATGGGGCCTTCCTTGGTTAAGGGATGGACCAGCCCCTTCAGCTTCTCCGGCGTCAGGCCGATGACCGCCGCCATAGCGCCCGGATATTTCTCCGCTTCCCGGTGCATGAGGCGGCCGCGCTCGGCTACGGCGGCGATGGTATCATTGGCGCTTAGCACCCCCGCAGCATAAAGGGCGCTGTACTCCCCCAGGCTGTGGCCGCAAACCGCGAACGGCGTAACCCCGGCCTTGGCCAGGGCCCGGTAGAGACAGAGATTGACCACGGTCACCGCGGGCTGGAGATTCACCGTCAGGGTGAGTTCCTCCATGGGCCCGGTGAAACAGAGCCTCTTTAGGGGCAACCCGGTGGTTTCCTCCGCCAGGTCGAACAACTCCCGGGCTCCGGGATCGGCGTCAAAAAGATCCTGGCCCATACCCACGTACTGGGAACCCTGCCCGGGAAACAAAAACGCGATGCGAGACATATGACACCTCGATGGTCAGAATTATTGGTCAGAGAACGATAATTCCTACTGCTGAGAACTGTTACTCAGGAGATGATCATCTCCCTTAAGGCCCGGGCCGCGGCCATAACATCCGCTGCCGCGGTAACCGCGCTTATCACCGCCGGGTGCCGGGCTCCCTGGGCCACCACCCGGGCAATGTTGCCCTGATTAATGCCGCCCATGGTGCTCCAGGGAATCGTCAGATGCGGCGTCAGGCGTGGGATGGCCTCAACCCCTAACGCCACGGCGTTAGGTTTGGTGGCTGTGGGGAAGATGGGGCCGATGTTAACGTATCCCGCCCCGGCCGCCTGGGCCGCCAGCGCCTCTTCCAAACCATGGCTGGAGGCGCCGACGATGAGGTTCGGGGCGATACGGCGGGCCGCGGCCACGGGGAGGTCCGTCTGGCCCAGGTGCACTCCGTCGGCCCCCGCGGCCAGGGCGATGTCCACCCGGTCGTCGATAATCAGCAACGACCCCGCGGCCTCAGTGCGCCGGCGGAATTCCAGCGCCAGCTCGTAAAGAGAGCGGTCTGTCAGGTCCTTTTCCCGGAGTTGGACAATTTTCACCCCCGCGGCCAGGACCTGGTCCAAAACCGCAAGTGACGTGCGGACGGCGCAGAAGGCTTCCGTGATCACCACGTAGAGGTCGGCCTGCTCAAAGGCGGCCAGTCGCCGCGCCAGGTCCATCAGCCGCCCCCCACCAGACGCACCAGTTCCAGGACGTCGCCCTCGGACAAAGATGTTTCCCGGTAGGCCCCGCGGTCCACGATCTCCCGGTTACGCTCCACGATGGTCCCCTGGGGGTGGAGGCCCAGTTCCTCCAGGAGGCTCCACACCGTGCCCGCCGTCACCTCCCGGGGGTCGCCGTTGATGGTCAATTTCAAAAGAATATCTCCTGAATTTTTTAGTTCAAGGTTCAAAGTTCAGGGTTAAAATCTCCCCTTACAAGTGATGCCCTTAACTTTGAACCTTGAACCTTGAACCTTGAACTTTGAACTAATCTAAAAACGCCCGGTCAAAATCCTTCCACACCGGGTCGTAGCCGGCCCGGCGGATGGCGGCGGCCACCTCGGCAGGGCTGCGGCCGTCCTCAATCTCGAACTGCTCCATAGCGGCATCGTTGTCCAGGTGGGCGTAACCGCCGGGCCGGGTGGACGATCCGGCGCTCATCATGGTCACCCCCAAGGGGATCAAGCGGTCTCGAAGCTGGGAACTTTCCCGGGTGGAGAGATTAAAGCCCACCTCCGGCAGAAAAATCCTCAGGGCCAGCATCAACTGCACCAACTCCCGGTCGGTGGGGAGATGCTCCACCCGGAAGCGTTCCGGGGCGTGGCGCAGCCGGGGGAAGGACAGCGATACGGCGCTCTGCCAGCACTCCTTCTGGAGGTGGCGGGCGTGCAGGCCCATCCAGAAGCCGTCGGCCCACCAGTGAAAGAGGCCTAGCAGCGCCCCGAGGCTGAGCTTGCGGACCCTGGCCCGGCCGGCCCGGGCGATGGCCTCCAGGCGGTAGTCGTAATCCCGCTTGCGGCCCCGGCGGTGCACCTGCGCGTAAGTCTCCCGGTGGTAGGTCTCCATGTAGAGGGTAACCCCTTCCAGACCGGACTCCACCAAAAGGCGGTAGTCCTCCTGGTCCAGGGCGTAAACCTCCACGGCCACGGAGACGAAATACTCCCGGGCGATAGCCACGGCCTGGGCCAGATACGACACCGGCGCGGCCTGGGGGGCTTCGCCGGTGAGGAGCAGCACGCTCTGAAACCCGTGGCCGGCCAGGACGGCGCACTCGGCGCGGATTTCAGCCGGCGTCAGGGTGCGTTTCTCGCCCCGGCTGCCGGAATGTAACGCGAAACCGCAGTAAGTGCAGTCCGAGTAGCAGATGTTGGACAGATAAATAGGTGCGTACAATCCAATGGTCCGCCCGAAATGCTGCCGGGTGAGGCGATGGGCCGCGTGGGCCATATCCTCCAGAAACGGCCCCGCCGCCGGCGACAGCAAGGCCGCCAAATCTTCCGGATGCAGAAGCTCCCGGCGCAAGGCCCGCCTCACATCCCCTGGCCCGGCCCTGTCGATAGCCTCCCGCAGCCGCGCCTCCGGCCAGGCAGCTAAAATATTAGTGAAGGGGTAATTTTTTGGTTCCGTTTTCATTAGTCAAATCTTTGGTGGCACAGGCGTCTCGCTTGTACAGGCGCTGACTAAAGCCTGCGGGTACCCCTTTTTTCTCGTTCCCAAGTTGCACTTGGGAACGCATTTACCCGCCAAGCTCAGCTTGGCAACCATTTTCGTTCCCAAGTGCAACTTGGGAACGAGGGTGGAAACGCTGCTGCTTAGCGGCGACTATTAGCCGTCTGCTTGTTGGAAGCCTCTTGATTACTCTTTATCTTGTTCATCTGCCTTCGAGTCCCGCAGCCCCTCTGCAAGCCTGCGACGAGGGAGAAATCGCCTCGGTATAGCCCCTTCCTCAAGGCTCTTGGAAAAAGCGTCGCGAACCTCGTCGCGGGTTACGAGGCCCAACTCCGACAGTTCAGTTGAATACTCGCGCACAAGGTTTGCCAATACTGCATAGTAACTCGCAATTGTCTGAGGAAGGACCAGGGAGGTCGTTGAGTTTTCGCTGTTGCCATACATCTCGCAAATCCCGTCATGAACGAGCCTATTTCCTCCACCTCGTGAGTAGCCCTCGAGGATTGCCCGGTAGGACCGATGCGTGAAACGAGAGAGGCTCGAGTAGTGCTTTGCGAGCCGCTTAGCTTCTTGTTCACTTCGGGTTCTCTTTACGTAGTCGCGGTAACAGCTGTGGCCCACAATCTCATCTGCGTACCACTTGACGAGAGCCGCACTCGTATCATTTCCGCTGTGGAAGTACTCCGCAAGGTCCATATTCTCAACTACGTCACGAAAAAGCTTACCGGCGACTCTGTGCTCTTTCCGCGTTAATGCTTTGAGGCAATCGCGGAGAGAATCCAATGCGTCCATGGCGAGGAGCCAAACGGCCTTTTGACGTGACCTATCCTCGAGCGAATAGCGATGGTGGTCTGAGTTTAGAAGACGATAGAGTTGCGGGAAGAGAGATCTCGCCTCACGCACAAACTGGTCCTGGATCTCATACTCGTATGGATTCTCGAAAGCTTCCTGCGGATCACGCTCCCATATTTGGCTCGGCAAGCACGTCCTCCTGGTGTTCTAAAAATGATTTTTTGCACTGGTTCCCAAGCTCCTGCTTGGGAACCCACCTTTATGCAAAGCTCTTGCTTTGCATAATATTAAAATACTAGCTTTCCCGCTAATACGGCATGTTGTCCAAGCTGGAGCTTGGGAACGAGATGATGGTGGGCCGTGCCCACCCTACACACACAGGGTGGAAACCGGTGCCACCCTACTCTAAAAACCCCGTTAAGGGGGAAGAGGCCGCGGCCGTATCCCGCTCCGGGCCCAGGCCGGCCAGGTAGGCCAGGCGACCGGCTGTAACCGCCAGGGCGAAGGCCTTGGCCATGGCGGCGTGATCCCAGGCGTCGGCCAGGGCGGTGTTTACCAGCACGGCGTCGGCGCCCATCTCCATGGCCTCGGCGGCGTGGGAGGGGGCCCCCAGGCCGGCGTCCACCACCACCGGCACCGTGGCCTGCTCAATGATGATCCGGATCATGTCCCGGGTTCTGACCCCCCGGTTGCTGCCGATGGGGGCGCCCAGGGGCATGACCGTGGCGGTTCCCATCTCCTCCAGTCGCTTGGCCAGAACCGGATCGGCCTGGATGTAGGGCAGCACCACAAAGCCTTCTTTGATGAGAATTTCCGCGGCCTTCAGGGTTTCCACCGGGTCCGGCAGCAGATACTTGGGCTCTGGGGTGAGCTCCAGCTTCACCCAAGGCGGCAGTCCCATGGCCCGGGCCATTTTGGCCAGGCGCACCGCCTCGTCGGCGGTGCGGGCCCCCGAGGTGTTGGGCAGGATCAGATATTTCCCGGGGTCCAGCACCGAGAGGATGCTGTCGGTTTCCGGCTGGCCCAAATCCACCCGGCGCAGGGCCACGGTAACGATTTCGGCCTCCGAGGCATCCAGGGCGGCCTTCAGGGCCGCGGCGGAGGGAAACTTTCCGGTGCCCACCATGAGGCGGGAGCGGAAGGAGCGTCCGGCAATAATCAAGGGGTCTTTTGGCATTATTGACTCGTGAGAGTGAGCAGTAAGCCGTGAGCAGTGAGCCGGAAAAGCGGCATTGATCTGCGGCATTTTTTACTGATCATGGTCAGCTGCTCCGGCAGGTTGTACAGATTTGCATTCCAATGGTATTTTCCGTCCCCGCAGGCTTTATCGTGAAAATCCTGCCGTAGGGGCGAGAGGGCGAGCCACCGGCTCGCCCCTACAAAAGATTTTCATTTTCGGGGGTGGCCGTAGCACAAACCATGTAGGTTTAGCTTGCGCCAGCACAGGCGAGACGCCTGTGCCACCAAATATTTCTTCTATTTTCCGCTCCTGATCTCCCGATGGTAAATGAGAATAAATACCCGGCCTTGGTTTTTTCCTGCTCACTGCTCACCGCTCACTGCTCACTTTCCGCACAGGGGGCAGTCCGGTCTTTTCACCCGGGCCAGGGATTGAAACCTTCCCTGCAGCCCGTCAAAGGCCAGTAGCCGGCGGGTCAGGTCCGATTCCAGACCCAAAAGCAGTTTCAAGGCCTCCACCGCCTGGAGGCAGCCCATGACGCCGGCCACCGCGCCTAGGATGCCTATCTGGGTAGAGGAGGGCACGGCTGCGGCCGGCGGCGTCTCGGGCACCAGGCAGCGGTAACAGGGATTCTCCGTCCCGGGCTGCACCACCAGGAGTTGTCCGTGCCAGCCCGTGGCCGCGGCCGACACCAGGGGAATTTTGTAACGCCAGCAGCACTCGGCCAGCAGGAAGCGAGTAGGAAAATTGTCGCTGGCGTCCAGCACCACCTCAAAGCCCTGGACCAGTTCCTGAACATTGGCCGGGTTAAGACGCAGGTCAAAGGTCTCTACCCGGCAGAGGGGGTTAAGCTCCGCCAGGGACTCTGCCGCCGAGACCACCTTCCTCCGCCCCAGGTCGGCCGATTGGTGGAGAATCTGGCGCTGCAGGTTGGACAGCTCCACCGCGTCGCCGTCCACCAGGCCCAGACGCCCAACTCCGGCCGCGGCGAGGTACAACAGGGCGGCGGACCCGATACCTCCGGCCCCCACCACCAGGACCCGTCCGGCGCGCCAGCGAGCCTGTCCTTCCCAACCCACCTGGGCCAGAAGGGCGTTCCGGGAATAGCGTTGGGTCTCCTGGGGGGTAAAATCCTCCCGGGGTTCGATCTTCATCGGGCGTTCTCATGGTTGCGGCCGCGGCGGCCGGGGAAAGTGCGCCTTCCAAGTATCTAATTCAAATTATAAACTTCTGCAAGTCATCAAACAACCTGGGGGGTCTCGGTTTTCCCGCTCAAACCCTGGAAAGCGTTGCCTTGACAGAGTTTCGCTATTTAGATAACCTTCAATAATATCGAGTTCGGCCTGAAATGAGACAATCAATCAGATAACTTATTGATATCACACGTAGGGGCGGGTTTCAAACCCGCCCCTGCAAGACGAACCCGGTATAAATTCAGGAGGAAGACTCTGGAATACGAAGCCGTCATCGGGTTGGAGGTCCACGCCCATCTGCTTACTGCCAGCAAGATCTTCTGCGGCTGCGCCACCGCCTTCGGGGCCCCGCCCAATACCCATGTCTGCGAGGTCTGCCTGGGGATGCCCGGGAGTCTGCCGGTCCTGAACCAGAAAGCGGTGGAGTTCGCCCTGAAAATGGCCCTGGCCACCAACTGCCGGGTCAATCCCGAGTCAGTCTTTGCCCGGAAAAACTACTTTTATCCCGACCTACCGAAAGGTTACCAGATCTCCCAATACGAACTGCCCCTGGCGGAGCACGGTTTTCTGGATATCAAGGTCGAAGATGCGGCCCGGCGCATCGGCATTACCCGCATTCACATGGAAGAAGATGCGGGCAAGCTGATCCACAGCGAATCCCGGCCGGTGAGTTTCGTGGATTTTAACCGCACCGGGGTGCCGCTCATCGAGATCGTCAGCGAACCGGATATGCGCACCCCTGACGAGGCGGTGGAGTACCTCAAGGGCCTGCGCAACATCCTTTTATATCTGGAGATTTGCGACGGCAACATGGAAGAGGGGTCGCTCCGGTGCGACGCCAACATTTCGCTCCGCCCGGTGGGGCAGGCCGAGTTCGGCACCCGGGCCGAGCTCAAGAACATGAATTCCTTCCGGTTCGTCAAGGCGGCCCTGGAGTACGAGATCAAGCGGCAACGGGCGCTGTTGTCCGCCGGGCGGGAAATCGTCCAGGAGACCCGCCTGTGGGATACGGGCGCCAACCAGACCGTGTCCATGCGGGGCAAGGAAGAGGCCCACGACTATCGTTACTTTCCCGACCCGGACCTGGTGCCGGTTAGAGTTTCTGAGGAGTGGATAGAAAGCCTCAGGAAAGCATTGCCGGAGCTGCCGGCGGCGCGGCTGGCCCGCTTCCAGACCGAATATGGCCTGCCGGAATACGACGCCGAGGTGCTGACCTCGGATAAGGCCCGGGCCGATAAATTCGAGACCGTTGTAAAAGACTTCCCTCACCTCGCGCCCAAGCAGGTGAGCAATTGGTTTCTGGATGATCCCGCTGCCATGTCAACGATTTCGCCGGCGACCTCAGGAACTTTGCTGACGTTAGTGGAAAAAGGCGCCATCAGCCGCAATCAGGCCAAGGAAGTGTTGAAGGAAGTGGTAGCCACCGGCAAGGACCCGGAAACCATTATTAAAGAAAAAGGCCTGACCCAGATCAGCGACACCGGGGCTTTGGAGGCCGCAGCCCAGGAGATCATTGACGCCAACCCCAAGGAGGCGGCCGACTTCCGGGGCGGCAAGACCAAGGTCATGGGCTTTTTTGTGGGCCAACTGATGAAAAAAACCAAGGGCCAGGCCAATCCGCAACTGGCTAATGAGATATTTCAGCGGTTATTAGGGTAATTTTAGGCCAGGGCCGTGGAAGGGTGAGGCTTTTAAGTCCTCCTTTTTAAAGGGGGATTTGCATTGACCTCATAATCCCCCCTGCCCCCCTTTAGGAAAGGGGGGTTTATAAACTAAAAACTAAAAACTAAAAACCAAAAACGGAGTTCAAATGATCCCCTATTGCAGCATCTGTTGGGATGTGGATAAGGTCAAGCTGCTGGACCAGCGGCGTCTGCCCGCGGAAGAGCTCTATATGGAAACTCGGGATTATCACGACGTCATCGAGGCCATCCGCACCCTGGCGATCCGGGGGGCGCCGGCCATCGGGGTGGCCGCGGCCATGGGCGCGGCCTTGGGCGCCCTGAGTTTGGATACCCGCGACGGTAAGGAGTTTCAATCCCGCTTTCAGAACATCTGCCGGGAGATTGCCGCTGCCCGTCCCACTGCGGTTAATCTGTTCTGGGCTTTGGATCGGGTGCTGTTGGTCGCCCAAGAGCATGCGGCGGAACCGGTGGAGGCTATCAAAGCCCGGTTGGTGGCCGAAGCCCAGACCATGCTCAAGGAAGATGACACCACCAACCGCCGCATGGCCCAGGCGGGGCAGGTCCTGATTCACGACGGCCAGCGGGTGCTCACCCACTGCAACACCGGGGCCCTGGCCACCGGGGCTTACGGTACCGCCCTGGGGGTCCTGCGGGCCGCCTGGGAGGCGGGGAAGCGCTTTTCGGTATGGGTAGACGAAACCAGGCCGCTGCTCCAGGGGGCCCGGCTCACTACCTGGGAATTGGGTAAGCTGGGGATTCCCTATACCCTCATCCCCGACGGGGCCGCGGCCACCCTGATGCACCAGGGCAGGGTGGACCTGGTCATCCTGGGGGCGGACCGCATCGCCGGCAACGGCGACACCGCCAACAAGATCGGGACTTACAGCGTGGCAGTCCTGGCCCACCATCACGGCATTCCCTTTTATGTGGCGGCGCCGCTGTCCACCTTTGATTTCTCCATCCCCGACGGTTCCCACATCCCGGTGGAAGAGCGGGATGCCGAAGAAGTGACCCATCTCTGGGGTCAAGCGGTAGCCCCGGCCGGGGCCTCGGCCCTGAACCTGGCCTTTGATGTCACCCCCAACGACTTGATTGCGGGCATTGTCACGGAGAAAGGCATCATGGAGCCGCCGTTCTCGTCCAGTTTAAAACCCTATCGTCGGACCCAGGAGTGAGGTGATGCGGACTGTATTTCGATTTCTGCTGGCATGGTTAATCATAGCGCTGACCCAGCCCGCCATGGCCGCAGGTCCTTACAACATCCGGTTTCCGGTCTCCTCTGGAGGCGTCGACCCCCAGGCCCTCACCCTGGTGGGGGCCGTCCAGCACCACCGCATCAAGAAAGGCGACGACCTGCTGGACCTGGCCCGTCACTACGGCTTGGGCTATTCGGAACTGGGGGTCCTTTACCGGCATTGGGACCCTTTCCTCCCGCCCGTGGGCGCCGAGATGACCGTTCCCACCCTGTGGATTGTGCCCAACAATCACGGGAACCAGATCATCGTCAATACCGGGGAGATGCGCCTCTACTACTTTGTCAACAACAATACCCAGGTTTACACCTTCCCCATCGGCATGGGAGTGTTGGATTTTCGGACCCCCCAGGGGAAGTTTCGGGTAATTGAAAAGAAGGTTAAACCGGCCTGGCATATCCCCAAATCCCTGCAGGCCAAGTACGGCATGTCGGTAATGCCGCCGGGGGATGAAAACCCCTTGGGGGATTACAAGCTCACGCTGTCCTGGGGCGATTACGGCATCCACGGCACGGCCATGCCCCTGGGGGTGGGCCGCCTGGTGAGCCACGGCTGCACCCGCATGTATCCGGAACACATTAAGAAGTTGTTCCCCCTGGTACCGGTGGGCACCGCGGTGGAGTATGTCTATGAGCCGGCCAAGATCGGCTTCCGCCAGGGGCGCATCTATCTTTCGGTGCACGAGGACGTGTACTTCAAAATCCGCTCCATGATCCTGCACGTGCTCAACATGCTGGAGCAGCGGAGCCTGGCGGACCAGGTGAACATGCGCAAGGTGATGCAGGCGGTGGAGGAGCAAAACGGCCTGCCGGTGGACATCAGCCGCGGTGCGTCCGGGGCCGATGGCCTGGTCTTGAACGCGCCTTCCCAATAGGGAGGGCCTGTTCTCCGGCGATTTGCTGCTTCCAAAGCGGAATTATGACTTAAATATTCCTTGGCTGCAGCCTCATTTTTGCGGGCTTCTGGAATGAAAACCAAGGCGTCATGACGATTTAATCGCCAACCCAGTCCGAACCTTATATGACCCCAATTCCCCAACTAGTGTTCGCCAACTCCGCCAATAGTCGGTTCACCCCTCCCGGCTTTCCATAAATTCCATATAATCCGGATCTCCTACAGGCAACTTGGTTTCGTCTTCAACCGCCTTGGCCTCAGGAGATTCCACCATTTTTACCTTACGCGGTTTCCGGGGTCGGGGGACCGGGGCTATGGCCTCGGGTTCGATAGCCTCTTTTTCCAAAGAGGCCAAGGCACGATAGACTGCCTTAATTTCCTGCACTAATTCCTTGGGGGAGAGTTCGGTCATGGAGGCGTGGGAGGTGACAATCTGGGCGGTTAAATTGAGGATTTCACTGGCCATGGGAATTTCTCCTCTCATTATATTCTGCTCCCCAAGCTGGCTTGGGAGTCAGAATATTGACTGGTGATTATATCTTTCCGGTGTATCTGACGCCCTCGAGGCCCTTATAATGGGCATCTTGGGTGACTTGCTTCATGACGATTTTATCGATAGCAGTTTATTTTACGCTATCACAATCGATATCATGGGGCAAGTGAGGTAGGTGATGGGACTTGTAACGGCTAAGCTCAATTTACTTAAGGCTCCAACACCACCTTTAAGGATTCCTTGGCTTCGGCCACAATCTTAAAGGCGGCTTGAATCTGCTGCAAGGGCAGGATTTGGGTGATGGTGTCTTTGATGTTGATCTTTTTATCGGCAATGAGTGCCAGGGCGGCTTCCAAATCGACCGGGGCGGCGCCGTAGGATGAGGTCACGGTGAGTTCATGGCGCCAAAAGTCCGGGATGGGAATGGCGATATCCCGGTTGGGGATGGCAAAGAGGAGAATGATGCCTTTTTTATCGATACAGCGGAAGGCCTGCTCCACCGCAGCGTAAGCGCCGGTGCAGACGATGACCCGCTCGGCCTTGAGATTCAGGTCTTGAGCGGCGTTAAGCACTTCATCGGCGCCGAACTCCCTGGCCTTCTGTAAGCGATACTCGTTCAGGTCGGTGGCCACCACCCGGGCGCCTTTGAGCTTGGCCAACTGGATATTCAGGATGCCGGAGATGCCGCAGCCCAGGATCAGGACGGTTTGGCCGGGCCGGAGGTCAATCAGCCCCAGGCCCCTGACCCCGCAGGCCAACGGCTCGATCATGGTGCCTTCCAGATAGGAAACCTGATCCGGCAGGACATACACCCCGCAATCGACATTTATCTTGGGTACCCGGACAAATTCGCTGTAGCCGCCGGGATCATAGTTGCCTGAATGTAGCGTATCACAGGCCGTATGATTGTCGTCCCGGCAATATTTGCAGGTATTACAGGGCACATGATGGCTGACAAAGACCCGCTGGCCGGTTTGGTAGCGGTCGGATTTCGACTCAACGATGTCGCCGGCGATCTCATGGCCTAAAATCCGGGGCGCCTTCTTAATGCGGTACCATTCCATCACGTCGGTGCCGCAGATGCCGCTGGCACAGACCTTAACCAGAATCTCCCCCGGCCCGATCTTGGGCGTGGCCAGTTCTTCCAGGCGGATATCGTTATTGTTGTAGTATTTGGCGACTATCATATGGGGTCAAAAAAGTTCAAAGTTCAAAGTTCAAGGTTCAAGGTTCAAGGTTAGTGGTTAGCGGCTTAGCCATGTTGCCCCTTGAACTTGATGTATTATGCTTTGGTTTTCGGTTTATCCTCTATGGTCTGCTTCAGGATCTCGTGAGCCTGCTTGACGGAAACATTGTCATGGACGATGGCCCGTAAGGCCTTGGCCATGGCCACCGGATGGGCGCTCTGCCAGACATTGCGGCCTAAATTGATTCCTACGGCGCCTTTCTGGATGCCGTCATGCACAAATTCCAGCACTTCCAATTCGGTCTCGCACTTGGGCCCGCCGGCCATAATGACCGGCACCGGGCAGCCGTTCACAACTTGATCGAAATGTTCCTCGCACCAATAGGTCTTAACCACCCTGGCGCCCAGTTCCGCAGCGATGCGGCAGCATAATTTCAGATAACGGGCCTCCCGTTGGTCCAATTCCCTGCCGACCGCGGTAACCGCCATCACCGGGATGCCGTAATCCTCGCACTGATTGACCAGAGTGGCCAGATTCTTGAGCGTCTCCTTTTCATAGGCACTGCCGATAAAGATCGACAGCCCCACGGCTGAGGCGTTTAAGCGGATAATTTCGCTAATCGAGGTGGTGAGTTCCTCATTGGCCAAATCCTTGCCCACCATGCTGGTACATCCGGAGACGCGCAACACAATCGGTTTGCTGTTGAGCGGGTCTATCGCCGCCCGCAATACCCCCCGGGTGACAAAGATCGCATCCGCATAAGGCAGCAACGGCTTTACCGTCTCACCCGGCCGCTCCAGCTTCCTGGTGGGCCCTTGAAAATATCCATGATCAATGGGCATAAAAAAACATTTGCCATTGGGCATAAGCTGGCTTAAGCGATTTTTCATTCCCCAATTCATGGGTAGATCTCCTATCCTTTGAACATAATTATATTTTTTTATGAAATATTATTCCGGCCGGACCAGCAAATAACCTTTATTGATCAACCAATGGTGAAATTGATAGGTGGTATATCGACAATCTGCTTTACAAGTCTGCCTTATCTGTTCATACACATCCGAGCCCGGTGGTTGACGATCCAGATCCAGCTGTACCGGACATTGCACATCCTTACAGAATTCCCGGCGCTGATAATCAATATAACCATCGATAGACATCTAATACCTCAATCTTCATCTTAAAATGGCACAGTCGGGAACGAGTGTTCTTTTCTAACAGGTTTTGGTGGGCTGTGAGCTCCGACAGCTTTACCCTTATTTTCTCTGCCCAGGCGGCAGGTTGCGGAAGCGTTCAATTTCGTCCTGTTCCAGTGCGAGAAATTCATCCCGGGGATAGTCCATCCGAAGGGTCCGGGTGCCCCGGTGGATGGAGATCATAAAGGGCGCGCAATACATGTTTTCCCAGGTGATGTGCACCGTATCCGTTTCGGGCTCAAAATGCGCCCCCCGCCAGGTCCCGAAGACGGCGTCGAACTCCAGTTCGTAGAGTTCATCCCAGGCCAGCTTCAGGAGTTCCACAACTTCGGCTTCTTCGAGTCGGCAATCGCAATAATAGAGTGAGTAGTCTTTCATTGAGGTTCCTGCTTTGACAGTTCAAAGTTCAAGGTTAAAGGTTGACCTCAGTTTATAAATCTTGGGTCAGGGAAGCAAGGGGCCAGCCCGAAAAAAACCGGGGCGCCGCCAGGCGACGCCCCGGGATAAGGTTACGCTATCCTACTTCTTCTTTTTTTCTTGGAAGAACTTGCAGTCTTTGGGGGCTGTGAAGGCCCCCGGCCGCGCTTCCTTGAAAATGGCCAGCAGGAAGGGGTATTCAATGGCCCGGCAGTGTCCGAAACACACCTTGGACATCTGGGGGTCATAAGTGTATTTAATGTTCTTGCAATCATCACACAGAATCGCCATATTGAGGATTCCTCCTATGTTCCGTAGTTACGCAGCAACTACCAGGATTTCCCGAATTTGCGCTGGGCTGTGATGCGTTTCCAGCAGCTGCCTTCCAGGTCTTCCGGTTTAAGCTGGGTGCAGGCGACGAGTTTACCCCGGGCCGACGTGACACAATTCTTGGGCTTGCCCAAGAAGGTGACATTGGCAAAGGGCGGGGCCGAGGTCTTGCCTTCCCCGGACAGGGGCTTCAGGTCTTCGGTCTCGACGTAGCCCGGCAGGATAAACTCCTTGCCCTTGGCCTTCTCCGGGTCCACGACCCGCTGGCCGTTTTCCCACTCGGCGTAGTAGAGTTCCTCACAGCCGCCGCATTTAAAGTTGCCTTTGTATTCCCAGAAGCTGTATGGATCCAGGAAATTCCGGGCCTTACATTTCGGACAATCATACATCAACGATATTTTGAATTCAGTCATATCGAGTCAATCCTCCCGTTATGGATAAAGGTGCGGTTTTCGGGGGCACGGATTACGGCCCCCCACCGTCCCTAGGTTAGATGACTTCCTTGGCTTCCATTTCCCGGATCTGGTCCGAGCTGAGGCCGCAGACCCTCTGGTAGATTTCTTCATTGTCAGAACCCACCGGACGGTGCACGTGTTTTAGCCGCGGCGGGGACTCGCTCATCTTGTACATGACCTTCTGAGTGAAGACATCGCCGTAGTAGGGGTCATCGTACCAGCCCAGGGCGCCACGATCCAGCCAGTGGTCGGTGTTGGCCGCTTCCAGAACGGTCAGGAGAGGCTGGGAGATGATGCCTTTGCTGGTGAAGATGCGGTTGGCTTCTTCCTTGGTCTTGTCTTTCAAGAACTCCTCGATGGCCGGGTAGATCTCTTCCTGGGCCTTGGCTTCCACCCGATCGTCGTGAGTGTGGTACTTTTTGCCCAGGTCGGGGCGGCCGACGAGGTTCATCAGCTTGCCGAAATCCTCGTCCGTATAGGCCTGCACACAGATGTAGCCCTCTTCCTTCTCCGCCGGATGGTCCGAATGGGGGTGGGAGGAGAGGCCGCAGGCGCAGATGCCGTTGACGCAGATTTCGGTGTCCCAGTTGCCCCAGCGCATCCGCACGACGCCGGTGCGGCCCCAGAGGGGCAGGGCGTATTCGGTGTAGCGGGTGGAGCCTTGTACCTGGGAGCACTCGAAGTAGTTGCCCAGGCCCGAGACCGTGTCCCGCCAGTAGAGGCCGGCCAGCATGGCGGTGGAGACCAACATGCCCACGGAGTAGTCCATGATCCAGGTGGTGTGCTTGCTGGGGAAGCCGGCGCTTGCCCTTCCGGCCCGGTGGCCGGTGAAGGAGAACACGCCGCCCTTGGCCTGGCCCAGGATGTCGTAGGAGGCCCAGTTCCGGCCGGGGCCGAAGCCGCCGAAGCCGCCGCACCAGGCGAGGACGATGCGGGGATTGACCTCTTTGCAGGCGCCGTAGCCGATCTTCCAGCGGTCGAAGGTGCCGGGCCGGTAGTTCCACACCATGGCATCGGACTTCTGCACCATGTTGTAGAAGATTTCCTTGGCTTCCGGTTTACGGTAGTCCAGGGTAACGAAGTATTCGTTGTGATTGGCGCCCTGGAAGGCCGGCGACGTGCCGCGGCCCGGGTTCCACCGGGATACCGGGTAGAACCAGGTCTCATTGTAAGGCGAGCAGTGGCGCATGGGCTCACCCAAACGGGGCACCTCGATCTTGATGACCTCGGCTCCCAGCTCGCCCAGGTAGGCGGCGGCGCAGGGGCCCAGGATGTACTGGGTGCAGGACAGCACCCGATACCCATTCAGGGCTTCGGGTTTATCAAACAGCGCGTCCTTATTGAAGATAGTCTTGCAATAATCCTCAAAGGGTAGTTTGTCCAGGTGTTCGGTCATATTTCCTAACCCCCTCTATTAGATGAGCCCTTTGCCGTACAGCTCATTCAGCTTGACGGTGTCGAAGTTGCAGAACTTGCGATAGACATCGCTGTTGTCGAAGCCCACGGGACGGCCCAGGTCTTTGACCCGGCCCGGAGTCCGGTGGCCGTAGAACAGGGAGCCGCAGAACAGCACCTTGCCGTAGTGGGCCGTGTCAATGGACCGCACCATGCCCCGGTATTTATAGTGGGGCTCTTCCGCCACTTCGTCGATGAAGGAGACGCCGCCCGCGGCCACTTCTTCCTCCAGCAGTTTGGCCCGGCACTCTTCCCGGGTCCAGTCCTTCATCCAGTCGGTGAGGATGGTGCAGGTCTTGACCTGCTGGTCGTGGCCGACCCGGTCGATGACCACCCGCAGGGTGGGCTCATCCAGGATCATGTCTTCCAGCTCGGGGCGGTCTTTGCCCACGGTCTTCCAGATGCGGTACCACAGCCGGTCATGGCCGCCGCCCACCATCATGTAGCCGTCTTTGCAGGGGTTGACCGAGTAGATGTTGATGGCCAGGTCCCAGTTGCCGTAACGGGGCTTACTGGAGCCGTCCATGCCGTACCATCCCCAGGCATAGTCATGAATCCTGAGGTGGGACTCCGCCGAAGTGACTTCGATGAACTGGCCTTTCCCGGAGGTCTCCCGGAAGATCAGGGCGGCGATGGTGCTGTGGGCCGTCAGGTTGCCGGCCAGGATGTCGTCAGACTTTTCGCCGGACCGGATGGGGGTGCCGCCGAAGCTCTTGGGCAACCCGGTGGCATGGCACCAGCCGGTGGAGCAGGGCGAGGAGGGATAGAGTTCCCCGGGTTGGTCCTTCAGGGGGCCCCACTGGCCTTTCTGGCCGAGCCAGACATAGATCAGGCGGGGGTTGATCTGGGAGAGCTGGCGGTAGCCGATGCCCCAGGCATCGAACTGCCCGGGGGCATAATTCTCGATGAGCACATCGGCGTGGATGGCCAGCTTTTTCAAGATTTCCCGGCCCTTTGGCTTGGTCAGGTCCAGAGTGATGGACTGCTTATTGCGGCATTCGTGCAGGAAGCCGCCGCCGCACAGGTCGCCGTTAATATCGTCCTTAAACATGTAGCGCTTGCGCCCGAAGGCGGTCAGCTTCCGGAGGGGCGAGCCGCCGGGGGGTTCCACCATGATGACGTTGGCCCCCAGTTCGCCGAAGTAGCCCCCCGCCTGCATGGCGTTGGCCTGCAAGCCGCCATGGCCGCATTCCAGGACCCGGATTTTGCCCAGGGCTTCGGGTTTGGCCATCTCGTGCTTGGGATGGAGCCAGCCCTCAAAGATTGTTGAGATTTCCCGAGACGCCTCGGTGCAGATTTTGGGGTCATAAACTTCTTCAAATGTGGGAATTGGGTTTAGAGGCCACAGTAACGGTGCTTCTTGAACCTCTTTCTTAAGATCTTCGGACATTCAGAATCCTCCTTCATTACGGTTGATTCAATTTTCGACACTTAGGAAAACTTGAGTCCGCTCAAGTCCAGCCTTCTGCGGTTAGTCGGCAGCCACCTCCTTTCAGGCGAAATTTGGCTCACGCGAGGGAGCCAGACAGGGAAGTCCCTTTAAATTCGTGTATACCTTAACTAAGCTAATTTTGTGCCAAATAGTGCAATTGACGCCATTTTTTCTCCATTGATTTTAACTTGCTTGTTTCATTAGATTATTTGTCTGGTTACTTTTTACTCCGGTGGGACGGCCTGGAGCCCGGCTATCCCTAAGCCACCGGGACTGGGGGGATCGGTATCATGTCAGGGGGTGTTTTACCCCGAAGACCCTAAGGGACCCGGGGAGTTTAGGACCGCGGGATGAAATTCCGGGGCGGCGGTTTTGCGAATTTTTAGTATAATGATGCGAATCGACCCGCCGGGGCGAGGCGCGGGAGTCAGCGCCTTTCCGGTTACCGGTCCGAACCTCTCGACGAGCTTGAGACCATGGCAGATCAGCAGAGCCAATCCCCGTCACATTGGTTTGAACGCCACCCCAAGAAGGCTATCCTGGGGTTGGTCGTGATCTTGTTGCTGGCCGCCACCTATGGGGCCGAAAAACTCCTGGCCTATATCAACCGCACCGATAACCTGGTCCTCTTTTCCGAAAGGCGCTACATCAATTTAAGGGAGATCCTGCCCGGGGTCGACACGGTGGACGTCCCCCCGGATAAGGCCGTGCGGGAGTCCGACGATCTGGTCCAGAAACCCTACCGGGTCAGAACCGACGCCCGGGGCTTCATGTTGCCCTATAACCGCTATGAGAAACCGGACCTCACCCTGATCTTTCTGGGCGGCTCCACCGTCGCCTGCATCTACGTGGAGGAAGAAAACCGCTTCCCTTACCTGGTGGGTAACCTCCTTTCGCAAAAAACCGGGAAAAAAATCACCTCGATCAATTCCGGGGTCGGCGGCAACAACTCGTTGCATTCGCTGAATATCTTGTTGAACAAGATTATCCCGGCCCGGCCCGACGTCGTGGTCATGATGCACAATATCAACGACCTGGTGGGCCTGATTTACGACCGGACCTACTGGAGCAACAACCCCACCCGGGCGGCTATCGTCAATTTTTCTTTTTATAAGAATCTGACCGGCCTGAAGGCCCTCTCCACCCTGGCCCGGGATATGTATATCCCCAATCTCCACGCCGCCACCCGGATTCTGAGTCATAAAATCTTCGGCAAAAAGGTCAAGGACCCGGACGACGAGTTCGCCGCTATCCGGGGGAAGAAGCTCACGGTGGACCATGCCGTCATCGTCGACGAGTTCAAGAAGAACCTCAACACCTTCATCAACATCTGCCGGGCCCGGCGCATCACCCCGGTGCTCATGACCCAGTTTAACCGCTACAAGGCCGATCCCGACCCCAAGGTCCTCAAGGCCATGCAGGGTTTCGAGTCTGATTCCAAGATTCCGATAATAGAGTTTATCGAGCTCTACGCCCGGTTCAACGACGCCATCCGGGAGGTGGGAAAGGAGAACGGCGTGGTCGTGATCGACCTGGCCGCCTTGATCCCCCAAGATAAGCAGTACATCTATGATGTGGTGCATCTCAACACCCGGGGGTCCCGGCTGGCGGCTCAACTTATCAGCGAGGGCCTATACAAGCAGGTGCCGGAGTTCAGTGGTCAGAGACCGGATAAAACTGACCCCTAACCCCTGGCCCCTGATCCCTTCTTTGTATCCTCTATGTCTCTGTGGTAAATAATCGTCGAGATGCAACGCCAACCGGAAAAAATTAACGTCTTGTTCATCATCAAACCGGAGCGGGGCGCCGGGGCTGAAATGGTTCTGGTGGAGGCGGCGGCGCGCCTTAACCCGGACCGTTTCCGGGTACTCTGCGGCCTGCTGACCCCGGATGTTGACCGGATCATCCCCCCCGGCCTCGCCACCTACGACTTCCGGATGCCGGGGCTCAACGGCTGGGTCTGGCTCCGTTTCTTCCTGCAGCTCTGCTGGGTCATCTATCGCCGCCGGGTGGACCTGCTGCACGTCAACAGCTATGTCCCGGGGAATTATGCCCGGCTGGCCGGGGCGCTGATGCAGGTGCCCATCGTTATCGACCACTGGCACGGCTTCACCCGGTTTAGCCGCAAACGCCGGTTCATCTGCCGGGTCTTGGGGCGATTTACCGACCTGAGTCTGGCGGTCTCCCGGGGGGTGCGGGATTATCTGGTCAGTCAGGGTGGGTTGAATCCTGCCAAAATCAGGGTAGTGGCCAACGGGGTGGATGTCGCCGTCATTGACGCGGCCCGCCCCGGTCCCGCGGTACGCCGGGAACTGGGGCTGCCCGAAGGGGCGCCGGTGATCGGCTTGGTAGGCCGCCTGGACCACTGGGGCAAGGGCCATAAAGAATTATTTGAGGCCATGGCGCCCCTGATGGCGCGCTATCCAGTCCACGCCCTCATCGTGGGAGGCGGCCGCAGGATGGACGAGGTGCAGCAGGTGGCGGAAAGCCTGGGGCTGGCCGGAGCGGTGCATTTTCTGGGGCCGCGGCGCGATGTCACCGATCTCCTCAAGGCCATGGACATCTTTGTTTTGCCCAGCTACAGCGAGGGCGTGTCCCTGGCCCTCTTGGAGGCCATGGCGGCGGGATTGCCGATTATTGCCACCGCAGTGGGGGGGGCTGCCCGAAGTGGTGACGGACGGCGACAACGGCTTATTGATCCCGCCCCGGGACGCCGCAGCCCTGGCCGCAGCCCTGGAGCGGTTGCTAACCGACCCCACCTTCGCCCAGCGCCTGGGAGCCAACGCTCGGGCCCACATCCGGGAACATTACTCCCTGGATCGCCTGGGCCGGGAGATTAATGAGATTTATGAGGAGTTGGTGGAGAAGAAGTTGCGGGTGAGGGGATAGAGGGCATGGGTGCAAAAAGAATCACTGCAGAGTTAAAATCTATTCCCTGGGAGGGAGTTTATCCCGACTTTAACGGCAGTGTGGCTCTCCGGGGAGCCAGGAAGAGAGAGACTTTGACCCAAAAAGAATTAGCTCACCTGGTGGGGGTTAGCCAGACCCACATCTCGGAAATGGAGCACGGCAAGAGGCCCATCGGCAAAGAGATGGCCAGGACGCTGGCCAAGGCTCTCAAGGTCAATTACCGGGTTTTTCTGTAAAATTATAGGGTAGCCCAAGGCCGCCGAGCCGAATTTAACTATCAGATGATCGTGGGAAATTACTATTACCCTTCTTGATTGGGATGCAGATTTTTCTTGACAGCGGCTGGAGGTTAGGAATATAATATAACAAAATAAAAGTTAAAAAGGTAGCCGAACACCGTCCGGAGGATTAAACCTCAGCTCGAACTGCTCTTAAAGCGAAGAGCTAATGGCGAGTCTCCCCTAAAGAAAAACTTTTTCCTTGGTCCCTGGACAAGGGGCCATTTGCAGTAAATCTTAGAAGGAGGATAAAGCTGATTGAGTTAGGGGATAGGCTATTCCCGCCGGAAAACCGCCGGGTCTTTTTCTCCCCCCGAAAGGGGGGTTTTTTTTATATTCCAATTACTATCTCCTTCGCTTTTAATTGATTCATGGCGATAGTAGCCCAACTCCCCATATCGTTATCTTCAATAAAATCTCTTGCTAATCCACAGATTGCATCAGCAAGCCTGATAAATTCATTATTCTCATCCTTTCTAACACTCTTTATTTTCATCCGATGAATACCTTTATTGCGAATCCGCTTGACTAGTAATGATTTCTTAGAGTCATCTATGCTATCATAATATATCATAATTTTCCCTTTAATATTATGAATTTTAGAAAATTCATTAATTGAAATAGTTATACTATCTGCAATAAAATCTATTGACTGATTCGGTCTGATTTTATAATTATAATTATAGTATACCTTTTTTGTTAAAATGCTTGATTCTAATATCGAATGAATATATTTTTAGCGTCTTTCATGACTGCATCTTCGCCATTTAATTTTCCTTTTTTTGCTATTGCACTCTATTTTCGATAAAAAATCACTAAGTTTGTTAGCTTCTTCAGTTGAAGATAGAATCAAAATACTCACTAAATAGAAATAATTATTTCTTATATTAAAGGTTTCATCTATATAAACATTAATAGCCATGGTTATTTTCGCTATGTAATGTTAATTACGCCCATATGAATATCTCAAAAACCACCATTGTTTAACTTTTTTTGCCACATCTTGAACTGATATTGTCTCCATACATATATTTCTGGGGCACTTCTTGAGCAGGCACGGCTCCTTCGCACAAACCTCCTCCCGTTTATGGAGGGCGACGCCCCAGTCCACGCCGTAAGGCCCCACCCGGCGGGGGTCGTCGGCGCCCAGGAGACCGATGGTGGGCACCCCTAAAGCCAGGCCCATGTGCAGGGGACCGCTGTCGTTGGCCACCAGGAGGTGGCAGTGGCTGAGCAGGGCGGCGACGGTGAGCAGGGGAAAGCGGCCGCCGGTCACCAGGCTGGGGCCGGAAAGCTTAACGGCGATGGCCTCGGCCGGCTCCCGGTCGCCTTTCCCGCTGATGATCAGGAGCGGGGCTTTATAGGACTCGTACAAAAAATTCCCCAGCTCGACGAATGACGCCACCGGCCACCATTTATAGGGGTCCGAGCCGGTGGGATGGAAGGCCATGAGCAGGGGAGGGACCTGCCCGAAATTTTCCCTCAGGATGGCCGCGGCCCGGTCCGTTTCGTACGGCGGCAGCAAGAGGTCCATGCGCTTGTCATTGGTGTCGGCGCCCAGGAGGCGGACGTAATTGAGGCGCCGCTCGATGGCGTGCTCATAGGGACCGGCGGGAGATACGCTGGCGGAGTAGGCGAAGGCCAGGGGGCTTTTGGCCGAGCCGATGATATACGGGCTGCCCGTGAAGTGCGCCAGGAGGGTGGCTTCGGGGTCGTTGCCGTGGAGGATGATCACCAGGTCGTAGGCTCGCCGGCGCAGGTCCCGGGCCAGGGCGAGCAGGCGCCGGTTGCGGCCGGGGTAGGTAAAAATCCGGCCCACGTGCGGATTATGGGCCAGGAGAGCCCCGAATACCCGGTGGGCCAGAACTTCCAGTTCCCAGGCCGGGTACCGCTCCTTCAAGGCCCGGATGGCCGGGGTGGAAAAAAGCGTGTCCCCCAAGGCGGTGTTGCTGATGAGCAAGGCCCGCCGGACGCCTCCGGTGTCCAGGCCGGACAGGGGCCGGGGCGGCCGCCGCCTGACCCGGCGGGCCAGGTAAAGGCGGGCCAGTTTCATGAGTAATTTGTGCATGTGGTCTTAGTCGGTAATCAGTAGTCAGTAGTCAGTAGTCAGTGGCCAGGAAAAAGCCCTCTGAAAATTTTTGGTGGCACCGGCACCTTGCCGGTGCGGCAAACCGGATGGAAGCCTGTGCCGCCAGAGGCGGTGGGCACGGAGGCCCGCCCCACCAACCTCTTCCCTCGTTCCCAAGCTCCTGCTTGAGCCACTTGGTGTATTACATAGATGATTCTCTCGCAAAGCAAGAGCTTTGCCTGCAATGGGGTTCCCAAGCGGGAGCTTGGGAACCAGCCATCCATGTTTCAAGGGAACACCCAAAACCATGAAAATGTAGAACCGCCCCCTCGGCAGTTCTTTAGTGCTTCAGCCTGCGCTTGCACAGGCGAGATGCCTGTGCCACTGAGCACTTTCAGAGCAGTCATTCATGGACCTTCGGACCACCCATAAATTATGAAAAGTTCATGCCTGCTCTTGCTCTTGACTTTGAACCTTGAACTTTTCGCAGCAGAAACTAAAATGTTCCTAATCCCTGGCCCCTGATCCCTGCCCCAAAATCTCATCATAAAATTCTTCCAGGTCCCGGACAATTTTTTCCCAGGTAAAATCGGCGCGCACCCACTCCCGGCCTTGTTGGCCCAGGCGTTGTCTGAGCGGCGCATTGTTTAGGAGCTCGGTGATCTTCTCCGCCAGTTCGGCGTCGTCGTCGGGTTGCCGGAGCAGGAGACCGTTAAAGCCATCCCGCACCACTTCGGGGATGCCGCCCCTTCGGGTGGCGATGATGGGCAACCCTGCGGCCGCTGCCTCCAGGAAGACCAGCCCCAGGCCTTCTTCGATTTGGGATGGCCCCACGAAGACGTCGCCCAGGAGATAGGCCCGGGGCATATCCGTCGGCGGGATAAACCCGGTGAGAATCACGCGGCCCGGGGCCAGAGCCAGGTCCCGGCGCAATTGCGTCATAAACGGGGTCTCCCGCATGGTGCGGTTGCGGCCGTATTCAGTGCCGCCCACCAGTACCAGGACCGCCCGGGGCATCGTTTCCCAAACCCGGGTCATGGCCCGGAGCAGGATATGGACGCCTTTGCTCTCCCGGAGTTTGCCGGCGAATACGACGGTGGGTTCATCCCCGAGGCCGTAATGCTGTCGAGCTTCTCGCCGCTTTTGCTCATGGTCCCAAATGGAGGTGAAGGCCTCGGTCTCCACCCCATTATAGATCACCCGATGGAGGCCGGCGCCCAGACCCAGCCGGGACCGCTCCCGCTCCAGCACGAAGTTGCTGCAGGCTGCGAACCCCGCCACCGGTATTGGCGTGCCGGGCTGGGGCCGCTCGCGTTTCCCCAGGGATTCATAGAGGTTGTGCATGTGGAGGATGACGGGGATTTCCCGGCCGAAGCGGCGCGCCAGGGACAGGGCCAGCAGCGGCCGGTTGTGGACGTGCAGCAAATCGGGCCGGATTAGATGGACGAGCCGGGCTACCTCCCGGTCGTAGAGGGGAAAAAATTGCCGGTAGCGGCAGTAGAGCCACCGGCGCCAACCTTCCAGGGGAACGCGATGATACTCCGCCTGCCCCCGGGTTTCCCGGCGCGGCAGGTCAGGGTCCGACACCCCGATGACCGCCGGCCGCCAGTTGGCGAAATGGTCCGCCACCTTTTCGATGAACAACTCCGCCGCCCCGCCCCGGATGGGCGGGATGGGAAAGAGTTCGGGGCCGATCAAGCCTACGGTTGGCATGGTTGCTGGCCTTAGGGAAGGCTGACTCCACTCCGGGCGCGAAAAATTTAGGCGAGCCCGATATGCACCTTATATCACCAAAATGGACTATTTTTTACCACTTTATGCCGCCGGGCCCAGGCGCTACGGTGCAGAGCCGGCCGCAAGGAAGCTAATCTTTTCATAAATTTCTTGACACTTGGGACAGACTTTGTAATATGCTTCACATAGTTGTGTTCCCGGGTATGGACCGAAATACCGTGAGAATTACCAATATCTGAAGGAGGTAGCAGTACATGAGTAAGATTCCAGCTGAATATTTACCACCTAAAGAACTCTGGGCGGGTTATACCGCACCCGAGGAGTTCAAACAGTTTACCTCAGGACAGTGGAATATTGCGGAAGAATTTCTGGACAAGCATGTGAAAGAAGGCCGCGGCGACCAGGTCGCCATCCTGTTCGGGGACCAGAAGATCACCTATAAAGAACTGCTGGCCATGGCCAACAAGTTCGCCAACGTCCTCAAAAAGATCGGCGTCGAGCCCCAGGACCGGGTGGGCCTCCGCCTGACCAACATGCCGGAAGCCGTTGCCATCAATTTCGGCATCATGAAGTGCGGCGCCATCCCGGTGCCCATCTCCCCCCTGTGGGCCAAAGAAGAAGTGGCCTTTGTCTTGAATAACGCTGAATTTAAGGCCTTTGCGGTGAGCTTCCCCTTGATGGCCGCCGTGGAAGCCGCCAAGCCCGAGTTCGAGTTCCCCACCAAGATCATCGTGGTGGGCGGCAAGCCCGAAGACTGGGAAGCCAAGGGCTTCATCTCCTTCGGCAAAGAGATGGCTGCAGCGTCGGATCAGTTCGCCAATGTCAAACTGAGCGCCGATGATATCGGGGCCATCCTGTTTACCTCCGGCACCACCGGGCAGCCCAAGGGCTGCGTCCACTTCGTCAAAGAGGTGCTGGTGGAGTCCAATCTGGTGAACAAGTACGTATGGAAGATTGGTCCCGGTGAGGTCCTGGGCGGCTCGGCCCCGGTGTCCTTCGCGGCGGGTTACGGCACCTTCTGCCTGATTCCCTTTGCCGGCGGCGGCACCATCTCCCTGTTGCCCAAGTTCACCCCGGACGACATGATGAGCACCATCGTCAAGCATAAGATCACGGTCATTACCGGTCTGCCCACC
>Ga0351885_10160_pt2 | contig 32425 bp, 39 predicted proteins | sample TotcelFGM3001L13_FD_206771 | JGI IMG/M metagenome (GOLD analysis project Ga0351885, IMG submission 206771) | Enriched cells from coal bed in the Powder River Basin, Montana, United States - Total cells FGM rep3 HSBNCT.FGM.300.1.L13 ... | reverse complement strand
CTGTTATGATTACCTATGGGAAATTAATAAAAACAGCATGTATTGAACATCTGGGGGTAAGAGATGAAAGAACTCATATATTATCCTGGTTTTCAAGTAAGGAATAATGATTGGCTTAAATTTGCTCTGTTATATATTGATAAATTACGACCCATAATCCCCGAATCAGGGGACCTTTTTATTGATGATGATTATCGGAAGCTATTGAATGAAACTGATCTCTTAAATTCTTATAGACCTCAATATGAAGAAGGCCTTAGTGCGACTCTATCAACAATCGACATTTTGGAGAAAATACTTCGGCATCCTACAGATTTTATACCATTATTCAGAAAATATAATTTTATAGAAAAATGGAAAAACCCCTTAAATCAAGGTTACCTATTATTTAATGAAAAATACACACCAGCCTGGGATAGATTTTGCCGTAAGCATAACTTTTCTCGAGATACTTCAAGAGGTATCTTCATATCAGAAGAATTATGCTTCATTTATATGACATTACTGGCTCAAGCCATATCAGACCAACAAGGAATTTCTCCTATAACTGATTATCGATGTCTTGATATGTTCTCAATATTTTCAAGAAAAGAAAAGCAATCGTGGTGGAAAAATAACTTAAATATCGCAGAAGGTATTATAAATATTAAGCTGCCAGATAATATTCGTCAAATAAGTCTTGATTCAATTATTAAATTACGAGCAAAACCAGGCTTTAAGATAAAACAAAAAGCTTTTCATGAGGAATTAGATAATTACTTATTAAATATAGAGAAAGGAGCAACATCTAAAGATTTTGTTACATCATATGAAACAGCTTGGAATGATTACCTCGATTCGTTTATGGAATTAGGTGTAAAGTTAGTTAGTTATGGATTGGGTGTGTGGATATTGGCTAACGCTCCCGTCATAACAACCGCTGCATATTTCAAAGATGTCGTGGCGGGGAGTGCTTTATCATATATAGGATCTACAATAACAGTGAGGAAAAACTGGAAAGGAATTCAGACAAGACGATATGCAAGGAAATATTTAGCAGATTTGGAAATGATAAATGCGCCTGATAGAAATTCTAGGGATTGGGTATGGTGATCTCTTAATGCGGAATTCTGTCCCCGACTCAACTGGTAAACTTGAGACGTAGCAGCCGCCCTATCCCTTGATATCGCTACCCATTTACGGAAAAACCTGCTATCCTTAATTGAGGCATAAATTCGGTAAGAGTTAGAGAAGCCTGAGCATTTCCGGCCTTGGCCGTATCAAGGCAGTCAGGCATTTTTCTTTTCTGGACATCACCGCCACATCAATTAAAGTGGGACGACAAGCGGAGCAGACTCAAACCAGGCCGGGATAATCATTCTATTATGAATCACCTCTCAGAATCATCGGACGGAACGTTCCGTAAAGCCGGTGCCAGCCGGCGAAAACTCCGCTCACGTAAACGGCACGCTGGCGACCCAGCAACGGCACAAACCTGGTTCACCGTCGCTTTGTCCCGTTAACAGCGCGGTGCGTTGCGGATAAAATTGTAGTAAAATAAGATAGATGACAATTTGTTCAAAATTTTTAACCGCTTTTTTGTATCGTTTCACCTGAAAACGCACGCAAAAACCAGCGAATAGGGTGCGCCTGTATTAATTGATGCAGAGTAGGAGAATTATCATGAACCTCCGCGAGGAAATCCATAACGCTTTGGAAAAGCTACCGGATGATGCCCTGGAAGGCGTCCTGGATTACATCCGCTTCATCCAGGAACCGGAGGAAGTGGAGCCTACGGCAGAGGAAATCGCCATTATTGCCAGAGGCAAAGAAAAAATAGCCAGTGGGGATTCGGTGCCCTGGCGGGATATTAAGGGTAAATTGAATCTATAGAGGATATTTGGGCTTTTTTGCACAGGCGAGACGTCTGTGCCACCGGTTTAAATAAAAAAGAGCCAAAAGCACAGGCTAAAGCCTGCGGCTACCCAACCTTTTAGCCGGTCGGGCAAGGGTTTAAAGTGAAAACGGAAAACGGAAAACGGAAAACGGAAAACGATATCATCCTCCAGGATGAGCGCCCCAAAGAACACTGCGGCGTCTTCGGCATTTACGGACATCCTGACGCGGCCCGTATCACCTTTTTCGGTCTCTATGCCCTCCAGCACCGGGGCCAGGAGTCCTGCGGCATTGTCGCCGGCGACGGCACCCGGGTCACCATGCACCGTGGCCTGGGGCTGGTGCCCGAGGTCTTCAACCCCGCTGTCCTGGATGAGCTCCCGGGCCATCTGGCCATCGGCCACGTGCGCTATTCCACTACCGGCTCCACCATGCTCATCAACGCCCAGCCCTTCGTGGTGCAGCACGGCGGTTTGACGATCGCCATCGCCCACAACGGCACCCTCACCAATGCCCGGGAGATTCGCTGCCGCCTGGAGGAGGAGGGCTCCATCTTCCAGTCCACCATGGACACGGAAGTCATTGTCCACCTCATGGCCCGGCACCGGCGAGGCGACCTCATCGATCTGATCGACTCTTTGGCTGCGGCCCTGGCCGAAGTCAAGGGCTCCTATTCCCTGGTGATCTCCACCGCCGACCAGGTTATCGCCGCCCGGGACCCCCACGGCTTCCGGCCCTTGTGCCTCGGCCAGTTGAACGGCTCCTGGGTGGTGGCGTCGGAAACCTGCGCCCTGGACCTGATCCAGGCCGATTACTGGCGGGACGTAGAACCCGGCGAAATCGTGGTCATGGACAAAAACGGGCTTCATTCCCACAAGCCTTTCCCGCCGGCGCCGCCCCATTACTGCATCTTCGAATACGTCTATTTTGCCCGGCCGGACAGTTTGGTCTACGGCCAGAGCGTCTACCTGGTGCGCAAGCGCCTGGGCGCCGCCCTGGCCCGGGAGCATCCCCTGACCGGCGACCTGGTGATGCCCTTCCCCGACTCCGGCACCTACGCCGCCCTGGGCTACGCCGCGGCCACCGGCATCCCCTTTGAAATGGGGGTGATCCGCAACCACTACGTCGGCCGCACCTTCATCCAGCCCTCCCAGAGCATGCGGGATTTCTCCGTGCGCATCAAGCTCAACCCCGTGCGGGACATTCTCAAGGGCCAGCGGGTGGTGGTGATCGAAGACTCCATCATCCGGGGCACCACCACCCGCTCCCGGGTCAAGTCTCTGCGGGAGGCCGGGGCCAAGGAAGTGAGCATGTTGGTGAGCTGCCCGCCCCACCGCTTCCCCTGTTATTACGGCATCGATTTTTCCAGCAAAGGTGAACTCATCGCCTCCCAGCAAGAGGTTGACCAGATCCGCGACTTTCTGGGCCTGGATTATCTGGGCTACCTGAGCCTGGAAGGGCTGGTAGAGGCCACCCAAATCAACCATAGCGACTTCTGCCTCTCCTGCTTTTCTGGAGAATATCCCGTGCCTATAGAGTCCGACTTCTCCAAGACCTGCTTCGAAGACGACGTCTGCTCCCCCTCCCACGGCCAGTCCCTCCTGCCGCCGGTCTGCGGATTCGGGGAAAAATGCGCCGAGGCCAAAAAGCGAAAAGGGGTATAATTTCAAGGCAAATTGCTTCGGGACTGACATTCTACAGCATTTGCCATAAATTCCTTCCGTTTGGAAGTTCTTAAATCCCCCTAAATCCCCCTTTTTCAAAGGAGGACTTTCCCAGCAATTTCTTGTAGTTCCCCTATTTTTTAAAGGGGGCAGGGGGGATTAGAAGGCTTCCCATAACGGTAAGAACTTTTGTCAACTGCCATAACCGCCCCCTCCCCTGCTCCCTGACTTTACCCCGCTCCCGACGGCCCCGATGTCCCACAATTATGCCTGGTTCAGCCCTGATTGAATCTAAACACTTGAATTTTGCCGCAGGTTTAGTATGATAGCCGCAATTGCCATGCATTTTGCGGTAGTTAGCCGGAGAGGAGGAATCCGATGCCTGAGTGCGCCTGCGGTTGCGGTGAGGAAACCAAGAAGGCCAAATTTCTGGCCGGTCACGAACAGAAGTTCCGCAAACAACTGGATGAACAGGTCGGGAGTCTGCCGCTCCTGGCTTCTCTGGTAAAGGTAACTGAAATGTACGCCCAGGACCGCATGAGCCTGGAAGGCCTGGGCCGTCTGGTCAAGCTGATTTACCAAAAGGATTAACCGGTAACGGCCAGGAGGTGCGTACGCCGGCTGTGAGCTTCTTTCCCGGCGCCGGGGACATCTTTGAGACCCCCCTCCCCTGCTGGGTTCTTACATGACTGAGCACCTCATCGGCGTCATCTCCGACACTCACGGCTTGCTGCGCCCCCAGGCGGTTCAGGCCCTTGAGGGCGTGGAACTCATCATCCACGCCGGGGACATCGGCGCCCCCAAGATTCTGCGCGCCCTGGAACGGATCGCCCCGGTGTATGCGGTCCGGGGCAACACCGACCGGGGCGGCTGGGCCGCGGACTTGCCCCGCAACCGGGTGGTGGAGGTGGGCGGCCGCCTCATTTACGTCCTCCATGAACTCTTCACCCTGGACCTGGACCCCGCCGCCGCCGGCTTGGCCGCGGTCATTTACGGCCACTCCCACCGTCCCCACCTGGAACACCAAAACGGCGTCCTCTACCTCAACCCCGGCAGCGCCGGGCCGCGGCGGTTTACCCTGCCGGTGACGTTGGCCCGCATTAAGCTGCAAGACATTTCTCTGCACCCGGAACTGGTGGAATTGAAGGTATGAAGAAAACAATCTTTTGGCACCGGCAAGACCCTGATCTCGGTGTGTTACGAGGAAGTTTTGCTGCAGGAATGCTTGAAATCACTTTGGTTAGCCGGAATCGACTGGCCCGGGATTGGAGGATTTCTATAAGTGCAAGGGAGCGTGCCTTTAGCCCCCCGCCGGTGTGATCCGGCGCTTGCCTTGATTGAGGCAAAAAAACGTAGGGGAGTCCCCTGCCGCTTATAACCATAATTGCTAAAGCTCTTAGTAAGTTAACTCAGCCGCCGAGGTAGCCTTCGCCAATGTGGGTGGCATCCCACCAGTTGATTTTTTCCACGAGTTGCTCTCTAATTTCTTCGATCTCCATCTTGGCATTACTCCAGTCAGCCGGGCATTCCGTCATGAGTCGGTCGATTTTCCGGCTTAGATCGCCAACCAGGATATGAAGTTCCTCGGTCTGGGGCCTGATCTTGGCCTGCCCTTCCCGGGGCATGCCCTCGATGACCCTGAGGATGTCATAAAGCCGGGCCTTCATACCGGTCAACTCGCCGTACATGGAGTCGCAATAATCCCTGATATCCATTCCTGACACCCCTTTGTTCCCTTGTGATATTTAAGTTTAGCCTTGGTCAATTACGTTGTCAATGGCCCTTATTGTCTATATAATGCCCCATTGATAACCCAACCTACCGGGGACCGGAGTGATTCCTCCAGAAGATGGGAGTAATGGCCCCCGGATGCACTCGGGAATGAGATCAGCCATGACCCCCAAACGTCCCGTTTATCCCTTTGCGGCCCTGGTGGGGCAGGAGCGGCTGAAGCTGGCCCTGGTCCTCAACGCCATCAATCCCCTGATCGGCGGGGTGTTGATTAGGGGTGAGAAGGGTACGGCCAAGTCCACCGCGGCCCGGGGGTTGGCGGAGTTGTTGCCCCCCATCGCCATGGTGGCGGGCTGCCGGTTTCACTGCCACCCGGAATTGGCCGAACTCATGTGCGACGCCTGCCGGAAGCGCCAGGCTCAGGGCGAGGCCCTGCCTCGCCGGGACCGCCCCATGGTCGTGGTGGATCTGCCCCTGGGCACCACCGAGGACCGGTTGTTGGGCACCATCGACCTGGAAGCTGCCCTCAAGAGCGGCGAAAAGCATTTCGAGCCGGGTTTGCTCGCTTCCGCCAACCGGGGAATTTTGTACGTCGACGAAGTGAACCTGTTGGACGACCACCTGGTGGACGTGCTCCTGGACGCCGCGGCCATGGGGGTCAACGTGGTGGAGCGCGAGGGCATTTCGTTCGCCCACCCGGCCCGCTTTATCCTGGTGGGCACCATGAATCCCGAGGAAGGCGAGCTACGGCCACAGCTTCTGGACCGCTTCGGGTTGTGCGTCGAAGTGACGGGGCTCAACAATCTCGACGCCCGCATGGCCGTGGTGGAGCGCCGCCTGGCCTTCGAGCGCGACCCCGAGGCCTTTGCCGCCGGCTGGCAATTAGAGCAAGAAACCATCCGCCAGTCCATTCTAAACGCCCGGGAGCGCCTGCCCCGGGTGAGCTTTTCTCGTGATCTCCTGCGGCTGATCACCGCCATCTGCGTCGATCAGGGGGTGGACGGGCACCGGGCCGACATCTTCATGCTCAAGGTGGCCCAGACCCTGGCAGCCTACCGGGGCCGTGAGGCAGTGGACCCCGCCGACGTGCGGCAGGCCGCCACCCTGGTTTTGCCCCACCGCCTGCGCCGACAACCCTTCAGCGACTCCGAGATGGACGAAAACCGGCTGGAGGAAACCTTCCGGAAGCACGCCGAGACTATGGAGTCGCGCCGCGCCGAGCCACCCCCGCCCCAACCGGGAGCCGCCGCCTCTGACGGAGAGGACGCGGTTTTGGTGGGCGAGGTCGTGGTGGCGCCGGGGGCGACTTTTCCGGTGAGACCTTTGGAACTGCCCCCGGACCGCCAGGTCAAAAAAGCGCCGGGCTCCCGCACCCGGACCCGGAGCGAAGACCGCACCGGGCGCTATGTCCGCCCCACGCTGGTTAAGCCTGCCGTTGCCGATCTGGCCATTGACGCGACGCTGAGGGCCGCGGCCCCTTACCAGGGGCTGAGGCAGCGGGGCAACCTGGCCCTGGCCATCCGTGAGCCTGACCTGCGCTACAAGGTGAGGGAGAAGCGCATCGGGCGCAACATCCTGTTCGTGGTGGACGCCTCCGGCTCTATGGGGGCGGACGAGCGCATGATGGAGACCAAGGCGGCGATCCTGTCGCTGTTGATCGATGCCTACCAGAAGCGGGAGCGGGTGGGGCTCATAGTCTTTGGGGGCCGCCAGGCGCGGGTGGCCCTGCCCTTCACCCGCAGCGTCGAAATGGCCCAGCGGTACCTGACGAACCTCCCCACCGGCGGCAAGACCCCCCTGCCCCACGCCCTCTACCTGGCCAGGGAGCTGCTGCGCCAGGAAAAGTCCCGGCATCCCAAAGACGCCTTTCTCCTGGTCCTCATCACCGACGGCCGGGCCAACCTCAGCCTGGTAAAGGGGCGGAAACCCATGGAGGAGGTCAAGGAACTGGCGGGGCAGATCGGGACCCTGGGGACCAACGCCCTGGTGCTGGACACGGAGCGTTTCGCCCCCTGCCTGGATCTGGGCTGCCTGCCGGAGCTGAGCCGCATCTTGGGGGGCCGGTACCATTCGGTGCAGAGCCTGAAGGCCCCGGAAGTGGTGGCCCGCATCACCGCAGCCCTGGGGGAGGCCCCGGCCCCGTGAGGCCGCGACCGCGCCGCCGGGAAGCCATTTTACCTGAGCGAACCATTGACAATTACCGTCGGTTGAGCTACAGGATAAACACCCATGGCCCAAGGGCCGGCAACGTGGGGCCTGTAGGTTAACAAGTTGTAATTAAAATAATTAACTGTTTACCGGCCTTAAGGCACTGGGAATCACGGGGACCTGTCATGGCGGAACCGCAGCAACCAACCTGGCTCAAGCTGGCAGTCCTGACCGTCATCGTCCTGGCCGCGGCCGCGGGCATCTCGGCCTTCAAGTCCAGCGCTTACTCCACCCGAGCCCAGATTTTTGCCGCTCGGGAGGCTCAGCAATGGCAAGATTATCAGGTGGTGAGCCTCAAGAAGGATAATCTCGGTCTTCACCGGGATATCCTGGCATCCCTGGGGCTTTCGGAGGCCAAAGCTCCCAAGGCCCCCAAGACCACGGCCGCCAAGATCAAGGGCTACGAAGAGGAAATGGGCCGCCTTAATCAGGAACGGGACCAGATCAAAAAGGTAGCCCAATCCCTGGCCGCCCAGGAAGAAGAGTTGGCGCAGAAGGCCGGAGAACTGGGGCTGGCCGTGATTCTCTTCCAGCTTGGCATCATGAGTTCCGCGGCGGGGGTCCTCAGCCGCAAAAAAATCTTGTGGCTGTTAAGTCTCGGTCTGGGCGTTTGGGGCCTGGTTTATCTGGTAAAAAATCTGATCTTCTGAGGCAGGCAGCGGGCGATAGCGCTGAGGTGTAATGATCGAGATTCAAACCAGATAAACCTTTCCATCAAGGCATACTGTCATGGGATTAAAAAACCGCTAAATTAACGGCGGCAGAGACGGGATATCACTGTCTTTTATAGTTTAATCAATTAGTTATGTTAAGGGTCAAATTTACTTGATACCACCCTAAACATCCCTATTTCACCCACCTCAAGAAAATCAAGGCGCCAGGAAACGAAAGATCCTCTGCTGATTACGCAGGGAGTAAAGTTCCGACTTGACATAGAGGTTTTGCGCCTGGTTGTATCCATCCCTGGATTGGCGATAGGAAGCCTTGGAGTCCGCCTCCCGTCCCTGCGCCTCCAACTCCTGGGCCTTCTTTTCCTGGGCGGCGGCGGTTGCCATCAAGCCATCCGCCTGGGCGTGGGTGTCGTTGGCCAGCTTTTGGTTGATCGCCAGTTGCTCATCCTCCTGGGGGGACAACTCGCGCTCCGCCAGCCTGGAAGCGTATTCCTTCTGAAGAAGCGTAAACAAGGCATTCGATTGCTTTACCTGGGCCTTGGCCGCGGTAAGATCACCGGCCTTTAATTTCTGTTCGGCTTGGTCCAGAAACCCAACCGCCCGTTGGTACAGGATGGCATGGTCCTTGGAAATAGGTTTGGATGCTTGGGCCCAGCTGGCGCCCACCATGGCCAGAGCCAAAGCCAAGGCTAACAGGCAGATTCCGCAGTTGCTGCGAGACATGAACATAATAGCACCTCACCTCAAGGAGTATTTTTTTCTCTTACCGTTCATTCTGGGTAATCTCGGCGCCGCACTCCCGGCAGTGGCCGGACGGTGGATTTCCCGCCTTTTTGAGAATCTCCTGGGGATTGAGATCCTGCGCCAGGCGGCTGAGGGCTGTCAGGTCGGGGTCTTCAAGCAGCCAATGACTCAACAGGGGCAGCAGTGCGGCGCGGTGATCTTCCGGGGCTAACCCCTCGATAAGTTGGTAGAAGATAAAATTTTTCCCCTGACGCTGTTTATCCACCCACCCCGCTTCTTCCAGGATGCTCAAGTGCTTGGACACGGTGGGCTGGGCGACGCCTAAGGCGGCCTGAAGTTCACAGACGCACCGGGGCCGGTCCATCAGGAGCCGCAGGATGCGCAGACGATTGCCGTCCGCAAGGGCCTTCAACGACTTCAGTAAAATTTTCACTTGCTCTCCCCAACAAATACTATATTACTATATATAAATTTGTCCAACCAGATCAAGCCCCGATTCGATATTTTCTTTAGGGAGGAAAAACTATGTCCCAGGATTGCTGCCAGCCCAAGGTCACAACCATGATTCTGGCTTGCTCGGGAGGCTCCAACGTCGGGCAGTTGTCCAACCAGGTGGCGGTGGAACTCACCCAGGAAGGCTTCGGCAAGCTTTCTTGCCTGGCCGGGATAGGCGCCCATTTGAGCGGCTTTGTCCAGTCGGCCAGAGATATCACCGAACTGATAGTCATTGACGGCTGCGAGGTCGGCTGCGCCAAAGGGGTCTTGGAGCACGCCGAAATACCTCTGCGGGGCTACTTGGTGATCACCGATCTTGATATCGACAAAAATAAGGATATGAATCTCAAACGGGACGAAATTGACCTGGTCAAAGAGGCGGTGCGCCGGCTCCAGGCTGACGCTGGTGAAGCAGCCCGGCCTGGGGGATTGGGGCCGGCAACCTGCGGTTGCCGGCAGACCTGAGGGTGCGGTAAGGACTTTTTTCAACCTCGCTTCGGATAGGCTTTTAAAAAGCCGCGGCGGAGAGGGGGTTCCATGCTGAAGGAAAACACCGTCATTACCCTCCATCCGGAAGATATGGTCCAGCTTCATGCTATCTTGCTGGATGAAGACCGGGACGCGGCCCTGGATTTTCTGGCCAACGTGATCAAGAAGAAGGTCGATGCCGCCAGCAAGCCTCATTGCCGCCCGGTTTTTGAACTGGAACGGGGCAAGACCCCGGAATTTATCGCCAACAGGCTCGGATATAAGGAGACAGAAAAATGATGAAAAAATTGGGTTTAGGTATCTTAATCGGCGGACTTTTCTTCGTTTACGGCTGCTGAGGCGGCGCCCAGGGACTGCGGTCGAGCAGCCCCCAGTTGCAGGTTCCGGCGGATTCGCAGTTGGACCAGCAGGTTTCCGGCACCCCGTTTTGCTCTCAGAAAAGCGCCGGCTAAGATGAAACTGGCTATCACCGACCGGCCCGCGGCTGAAAAGAGTCGACGCAATAAATTAGGAGGTTTCACATGATTCGGACCATTCTCTGGCCCACCGATTTATCCAGGAACTCCCTAAAATCCGCCAAACACGTGGTGTCGCTGGCGGAAAAGTACCAGGCGAAAATCATCATGCTTTATGTGGGCACGGATTTAACTTGTATGTTTGGCGGCTATGCCCATGAACCGGGCGAGCATCATCTCCAGCATTTTCAGGAGTGGGAGTTGAAACAGGCCAAGAGCAAGATGCAGCATCTCTGTGAGACCGAACTGAAAGCCTGTCCGAATATAGAGATACGGCTGGTTCAGGGCGACGCCGCCGGCGAAATTCTCAAGGCGGTCCAGGCGGAAAAGGCCGACCTGGTAGTCATCACCACCCATGGCCTCAGTCATGACCAAATGGAAAAGAAAAGCCCGCTCTTCGGCAGCGTCACGGAAAAAGTCATTCGCACTTCCCCGGTGCCGGTGCATCTGGTTAATCCCTTCGGGAAATAACCACGCCGCCTGAAAATGAAGTTCGCCGAGGTCATTGGTTAAATTAAGCCAGGGGGCGGTGATGAGGGTTATTGCCGCCCCCGAACAGCGCCTGGAAATCCTGCGGCAATTTATTTCTGCGGAGGGATGAAGATGTCATCGGAGAACAAGGGGATCCCCGAGGTCCTGACCATTGACTCGGAAGAATTTCAGGAGATGCAGAGTGCCGTGCTGGACGGCGACTGCGGGGAGGCCTTGCGCCTCATTAAGAAATTCGTCAAACGCCTGAAGGAGCAGAAAAACCGGGGCTTGAAGTCGCACCTGGGATAACAGCCCCGGTTCGCCTGCTCCTCGAATTTTTTATTTGACAACATGCGTTTATCCGGTTATCAGATAGATATGAAAAAGGAAGCCCAACTCTTTAAATCCCTGGCTGATGAGACCCGCCTGAAAATGCTCTGGCTGCTGATGGGCCGGGAGGAACTTTGCGTCTGCGATATCATGGGGGTCTTGGGCATCACTCAATCCAAGGCTTCCCGGCACCTGCGCTATCTCTATCATCTGGGCTGGGTCAACGACCGCCGGGACGGGGTGTGGATGAATTACCGGCTCAGCGTCGCCCCCGGAAGCCCGGAAGATAAGCAACTGAAGCTGTTGGCGGATATTTTAAGTTCCAGCCCCGAGGCCCAGGCCTTGCGAGCCCGGTTGGAGCAATGGCTGGCGGTTAAAGGACAGGGCAAGGAGGGCGCCGCCGCGTGTCAATGTTCCTGAGCTTATTCCCCAGGGCTTTTTAAAATCAGATTTTTTATCTTGACATACCCGGTTATCCGGTTATAAAGTAGTACTATGAGAGCAGAGGCGCGATTCTTCAAATCCCTGTCGGACGAGACCCGGCTGAAAATTCTCTGGCTCTTGTCCGGGAGCGAAGAACTCTGCGTCTGCGATATCATTGGCGTCTTACGCATCACCCAGTCCAAGGCCTCCCGGCATCTGCGTTATCTCTATCATCTGGGCTGGGTAACAGACCGCCGGGACGGCCTGTGGATGAACTACCGCCTGTGCGTGCCTCCCGGCAGCCCGGGAGAGAAACTGCTCAAACTTCTGGAAGAATTGTTGGCGCCTCAGCCCGAAGCCCAAGCCCTGCGGGGTCAGATGGCACGTTGTCTCGAGGCCAAACAGCACCCCGAATGCGCCAAGACACTGAAATTTAGTCAGAAGAAGTCGCCGCAAGGGTTTGACTGAAACCTAAAATTTTTGGCTTATAGTACTTAATAAAACGGTTATACGGGTACCAAAGAGATAGGAGCACCTATGGCCGCCACGGTCGCCAAACGTCTGGGTTTTGTGGAACGCTTCCTGACCCTGTGGATCTTTCTGACCATGGCCGGGGGCGTAGCTTTAGGTTACTTCATCCCGGGCCTCACCAAGGTTTTGACGTATTTTCAGGTGGGCACCACCAATATTCCCATCGCCATCGGCTTGATCCTGATGATGTACCCGCCCCTGGCCAAGGTGCATTACGAGGAACTGCCCCAGGTTTTCAAAAACTACAAGGTCCTGACCCTCTCCCTAATCCAGAACTGGGTGATTGGCCCCATACTCATGTTCCTGCTGGCCATCGCCTTTCTCAGCGGCTATCCGGAATACATGGTGGGCTTGATCATCATCGGGCTGGCCCGGTGCATCGCCATGGTCATCGTCTGGAACGACCTGGCCCAGGGGGACACGGAATACTGCGCCGGCTTGGTAGCCTTCAACTCCATCTTCCAGATGCTCTTTTTCTCCGTTTATGCCTATATTTTTGTCTCGGTGCTGCCCGCCTGGCTGGGGATCGCCTCGGGCCTGGAAGTCAATATCACCATCCTCCAGGTGGCGGAAAGCGTGATGATCTATCTGGGCATTCCATTCTTCGCTGGCATGTTCACCCGCTTCTTCCTGGTCAGACGCAAGGGAATTAAGTGGTATGAAGAAAAATTCATGCCCAAAATCAGCCCCATCACGCTCATCGCCCTGTTGTTCACCATCGCCGTGATGTTTTCCCTTAAGGGCGAGTATATCGTGGAGCTCCCCCTGGACGTGGTGCGCATCGCCATCCCTCTGACCATCTATTTCTTCGTCATGTTCTTTGTGACGTTTTATATGTCAGCCAAAGCCGGGGCGGGCTATCGCATTTCCACCACCTTGTCCTTCACTGCCGCCAGCAATAACTTTGAGCTGGCCATCGCGGTGGCGGTGGCGGTCTTCGGGCTCCAGTCCGGCGAGGCCTTTGCCGCGGTTATCGGCCCCCTGGTGGAGGTCCCGGTGCTCATCAGCCTGGTGGGCGTGGCCCTATGGTTCAGGAAAAAATATTTTACTCCCTTGTGCTGTGCGGATTGCGGCATCGAGGCGACTGACGCCACTAACCTGAAGGGACGGCGCGGGGATCAGGATTTATACGTCTGTCCCACCTGCGCCCATGCGAATCTTCCGCCCCAGAGCGAGTAGTTGAGGTCACGGGATTATAGCCGAATAACCACCGGAGGTAACGCCGTGTTTGAAAAGATTGTCCTGGCCACCGACCTGTCGCCCGCCTGGAATGAAATCGTGGCCTGCGCCGGAGAATTTAAGGCCCTGGGCTGCAAACAGGTCATCTTGACATACGTAATCAGCGTCAAGTTTATGGCCGGGATGGAAGGCATTCTCCAGTCCAGCGCCCGGCCGAAATTGGAGGCGCAGCAGCAACAATTGGAGGCCCAGGGGCTTCGCGTGACCATAGAGATTCCCATGGGCCTGCCGGGCGATTCTTTAAACGAGATCGCCTGCCGATATGGCGCCGATCTTATCGTGGTGGGCTCCCACGGCCAATCGCTCTGGCGGGAAGGGGTGCTGGGGTGCTTCACCTGTGCGGTGCTGCATAATGCCCAATATCCGGTGTTGCTGCTCAATGTCAGATTGAAAATGCCCGGTCACCCGGGTTCATGTCAAATTTCCGGCGCCGAAGTCCTCCGTCACGTGCTCTTCCCCACGGACTTTTCGGCCATTTCGTCCCGGGCCTTGGAATATGTGGACCGCCTGGCGGCCAAAGGACTGAGCCAGGTCACCGTGTTAAACGCCTTGGATGTGCCGGGAGGCGACGCCTATCCGCCGGAATTCCAGGAGATGGCGGAAGCCAAGGCACGGGAGTCTCTCGATGCCTGGGCGGAGCGTCTGAAAAGTGTGGCTATTCCCCAGGTACATTCAATCTTCGATGCGGGCCGGCCGCTTCCGGCCATTCTCCGAATCCTGGAATCACAGAACATCTCGTTAATCGTCATGGGCACTCAAGGGAAAGGATTCATCAAGGAGATTTTCCTGGGTAGCGTGGCCCATAATGTTTCCCGGTTGGCGGCGTGCCCGGTGCTGTTGATCCCGCCGGAGTCTCGGTAATTATCGGGATAAAAAATCGGCGGACAGGTTTTGACGCCGGATTTCAGCCCGCGGGGGTTTTGTCATAGTAAAGATCATGAAGATGATCTCAAACTCTGAATAAGGAAGGAAACCTATGAAATTTTTACGTGGAACTTTTATCGGTTTATTTTGTCTGGCAATGGGATTTCTAATGGTCTGGCAACCTTTGCCGACCCAGGCGCAGAGTGCGGCTCCGGCCACCGGCAAGCCGGCGCTCTATGAATTCGGCGCCAAAAACTGCATCCCCTGTAAAGAGATGAAAGTGGTCATGGCGGCGTTGAAAACCAGCCATGGCGACCAGGTGGAATTCCGTATGGTGTATACCGATGAAGAGATGCCCCTGTTTGAGAAATACAAGATCGTGGCCATCCCCACCCAGGTCTTTTTCGATGCCTCCGGCAAAGTGGTGGACCAGCATATCGGCGCCTTATCCAAAGAAGAAGTTCTCAAAAAACTCAAGGAATTGAAGTTTATCCGCTAAGTTGGGAGACCAGTCATGGCATGGAGTGAAACCTTGGGGCAGATCATGCAGACCCGTCCCATCCTGGCATACGGCGCCAGCTATATGGGAGGGGTCATTGCCACGTGCAGCCCCTGTATCCTGGCCAGCATCCCCCTGGTCATCGGGTTTGTCGGCGGCTATGCCGGGGGCAATAGAAAGCAGGCGTTTATCTATTCCTTGACCTTCGTGGTGGGGTTAGCCGTGGTCATGTCCATCCTGGGGGCCATGGCCGCGCTGATGGGCACCATGTTCGGTCAGGTGGGGACCTATGTGTATTTCGTGGTGGGGGTCATCCTCATCGTCATGGGGCTGCAATTGTCCGGTATCATCAACCTGAAAATGGGCGGGGCCCAGCAGAAATTCCTGCCCCAACGCACCGGCCTGATTGGCGCCTTGATCTTAGGGGCGCTGTTCGGCCTGGTGCTGTCGCCCTGCGCCTCCCCGGTCCTGGCGGTGATCCTGACCCTGGCCGCGGTCAAGGGCGAAGTGGCTTACGGCAGCACGTTGCTCTTCGCCTACGCCTTGGGACAGGGCACCCTGATCCTGGTGGCCGGAACCTTTACCGGGGTGATCGAGAGTTACTTGCAATCCAAAAGCGCCAGGGTAGGCATCATGATCCAAAAAGTGGCCGGTGGCCTCATCTTCTTTGCCGGCTGCTACATCTTGTTCCAGGGAATCAGGAATTGGTAAAGAACTGGGGAGAGGCTATGAAAGATCAGAATATCAAGGAAGTTATCAAGGACCGTTACGGCAAGATCGCCCGGGGAGAGCAGACTTTCTGCTGCCCCACCTGCGGGCCGACTACGACCGATCAATGTCTGGCGGTGGGCTATACCGCCGCGGACCTGGCGCTGGTCCCGGAAATGGCGATTTTAGGAGTGGGCTGCGGCAACCCCACGGCGCTGGCTGACCTCAAAGTTGGCGAAACCGTCCTGGACCTGGGCTCCGGCGCCGGCATCGACGTCTTCCTGGCGACCAAGAAAGTCGGGGAAGGCGGCCTGGTTATCGGCGTAGACATGACCGAGGACATGGTGGCCCGGGGACGCCAACTGGCCCAGGAGCACGGCTTCGACAACGTGGAGTTCCGCCAGGGTGATATTGAGCATCTTCCGGTGGATTCGGCAACCGTAGACGTCATCATCAGCAATTGCGTCATTAACCTGACCCCGGACAAACTGGCGAGCTTTAAAGAGATCCATCGGGTCTTAAAGCCCGGCGGGCGCATCCTCATCGCTGACCTGGTGACCGCCGGCGAATTGCCGCCGGACGTGCGGGCCAGCGCTGCGGCCTGGGCCGATTGCCTGGCCGGCGCCATGCCCAAGGCGGCTTACCTGGAAACCATCCGCCGCGCCGGTTTCGCGGCAGTAACGGTGGTTTCCGAGTCTCCCTATGAGACCCCAGATATGGACGCGCGCTTGCTTGGGCAAATAATCAGCGTCAAGGTGCGGGCGGTTAAGGGTCAATAATGGCCTGGAGAGTTACTTTACCGATCTTACGCCCTTTAACCTGGCTTTTATGCGCCTGCCGGAAACGCGACGCGGATAGTTTATTGATAGATAACTGTTTATCCGGTTATCATTGTATGCGGGAGGCTCAAGCAGACGCCGGGAGGCTCGCGGCTGAATTTCAATAATATCAACGATTCAGGTGGGTTACTTACTCATGTGCCTGTCTCCCACCCATAAATTATGAACAGGTTGGTGGGGCGGGCCTCCGCGCCCGCCAGACAGTCCGCACAGGCTGGAAAGCCTGTGCCACCACTTAATAAGAACACTTTTCAGCATGGATGAGACAAAAAATATTAACCGGGGGAGGGAAAATGGTGAAAGGTAAAATCGGTGTTGCTGGAATCGTAGTGCTGGCGATCTTGGGTGCGGCGGTGCTGACCCAGGCCGAATCGGCCAAATTAAATCAGGTGGTATATATCACCAGGAGCCAGGTCTGCGGCTGCAGCGCCAAGAGCTTTCACGACGCAGACGCCCTGGTGAACAAGACTTTTACCGGGCCGCGGCAGGCATTGCTGAAGCGCATTGATTACGACACCGACCGGCAAGCCGCGGTGCCGTATATCGGCGAGTACCGCCTCATCCTGCTGCCGGCCTTGATCTTTCTGGACGCGCAGAAACACATGCTCTGGATGGCCGTGGGTGAGGTGGCGAAAGAGGACGTAGCCGGGAAGCTCTCCCAATTCGGTAGTTGAGCTGAATCCCTGTAGTGACAATTGGTGAGATAGTGGGAAGTTTAAAGACGGAACTGGTCTTTCTGGCTGCGTAATTACGGCAGCGCGAGGAAATTTCAGCATGGATCATACATCGGAAAAGGTTGCGGCTCAGGAACTCGAGCCCAAGGAGTCATACTGGGTCACCGCCTGGAAGCAATGCACCGGGGTCCTGTTTGGCCGTGAAGGCAAAATCTTTCTCCTCTTTGCGGGCATCTTTCTCTTTGCCTACTATCTGCCCCTGGGAAACCCCAAGGTGCAAGAGGCTATTTTAGAGGGCTTCAAGATGCTCCAGGCCTACGCCCGCAATCATACCCTCACCTGCGTGGTGCCGGCCCTGTTCATCGCCGGGGCCATCATCACCTTTCTGTCCCAAGCCGCAGTGATGCGCTACCTGGGACCTACGGCCAACAAGTTTCTGGCCTACACCGTGGCCTCGGTGTCCGGCTCCATCCTGGCGGTATGTTCGTGCAGCGTTCTCCCCATGTTTGCCGGCATCTATAATATGGGGGCGGGCCTGGGACCGGCCTCGGCCTTTCTTTACAGCGGCCCGGGCATCAATATCCTGGCCGTTTTCCTCACCGCCCGGGTTTTGGGCCTGGAAATGGGCATCGCCCGGACCGTGGGTGCAGTGGGCTTCGCCTTCATCGTGGGATTAGTCATGGCCTTCGTCTTCCGCAAGGAAGAGAAAGCCAAGGTGGCCGCGGCCATGTACCTGCCGCCGGTGGAGGCCCCTCGGCGTCCCCTGTGGCAAACCGCGATCTACTTCGTCGCCCTGATGAGCTTCCTCATCTTCGCCGCCTGGGTCACGCCCCGGGACGTCACCATCCACCTGCAAGACGGGCAAAAAGTGCAGGCGGTGGTCCTGGAGGAGCGGGCGCATGATATGATCTTTCAGCTCTCCCAGGATTGGGACGGTAAACAGAAAGAGGACCAGATAATCATCCCCAAGGAACGCCTCTCCCGCCTGGAGCGGGAGCAGACCTGGGTGTTGGCGGTATCGCAGATCAAGTTTTACATCGCCGGCTTTATCCTGCTTTCGATCCTGGTGATGCTCTGGCGCTGGTTTACCCGGGAAGAGGTCGGCGAGTGGATGCACAACACCTGGGAGTTCACCAAGCTCCTGGCGCCTTTGCTCTACGGCGGGGTCCTGGTGGTGGGCTTTATCAGCGCCCTGATCCCGGCTCAATACGTGGCCTCCCTGGTGGGAAACAACAGCCTGAGCGCCAACTTCCTGGCGTCCCTGATCGGCGCCTTCTGGTACTTCGCCACCCTGACCGAGGTGCCCATCACCCAGGCCCTGATGCGCATGGGCATGGACCAGGGTCCGGCGTTGGCGCTGCTGTTGGCCGGTCCGGCCCTGTCGCTCCCTAACATGATCGTCATCGGCCGGGTCATGGGCTGGAAAAAGACTGCGGTATTTTGTACCACTATTGTGGTAATTTCCACTTTTGTCGGCATGGGGTTCGGCTGGATAGTCGGGTAAGAAAATTCCGGGGAGAGGGTTTCGCCCCCTCCCCTGGCATGAAACCAAAAGAGGAGTATTCCCATGAAAAAAATACAGGTACTGGGGCCGGGTTGCCCCAAGTGCATCGAGTTGGCCAAGCGCACCGACGAGGCCGCCAAGGCCTCGGGACAGGACTATGAACTGGAAAAGGTCTCTGAACTGAATAAGATCATGTCCTTCGGGGTGTTCATGACCCCGGCCCTGGTGGTGGACGGCGAGGTCAAGGTGGTGGGCAAGGTGCCCAGCGTCGAGGAAATCAAAAAAATGATTGGCTGAGGCAGAGCGATAAATCTCTGCTCTCGTTAGGGATTAACTCAATGTATAAGGTCTTGTTTCTCTGCACCGAAAACGCCTGCCGCAGCCAGATGGCGGAAGGTCTGGTAAATCACGATCTGGCCGGACAGGTAAAGGCCTTCTCCGCCGGGGTGCGGCCCAGCCGGGTCAACCCCCGGGCCATTCAGGTCATGAGTGAGTTGGGCATCGACATCAGTCAGCACCATTCCAAATCCGTTGACGATCTGGCCGGGGAGCAGTTCGACCTGGTCATCACCCTCTGCGACCAGGCCCAGCAGCAATGTCCCATCTTTCCGGGGGACACCGAAGTCATGCACGTGGGCTTCCCGGACCCGGCCCGGGCCACCGGCACGGAGACGGAAATTCTCACCGTGTTCCGCTGGGTGCGGGACGGCCTGCGAGAACGCCTGGGTCATCTTTTGCAGCAGAAACTCAAGGAGCGGGAAAAGGACTGATGCCGCCGGAATCGCCCCAACCTGAACTCAGCCGCCCCGGCGCCCACCATGGCTGCTGCGGCCATGACGCGCTTGAAACGGAGACTCCTTTAGGTAACCCCGCCGGAGGGTTAGCGCACGAGCCGGAACTCCAGGAGGGGGGCAGGTGGACCGCCCTAAAACGCCATGTCCTCTGGTTCCTGGCCTTTTTCTGCATCTACGCCTCCTCCTCGGTATGCCCCTTTTGCGGCACCCCGGGCTGTCCGGTGGGGGTCGGCGGGGCCGCCGTGGTAGGGAGCGTCTTCGCCTGCTTATGTCAGTATGGAAAAAGCGCCTGGGAGAGATTAAGGGGATTCATCGATAAACTGCCATGCCTGTTTTGGGGCCACCCCCGAAAATGAAAATCTTTTGTAGGGGCGAGCCGGCGGCTCGCCCCTACGGGTGGACTTTGACGGTAAAAGTTCCCGATAGCCTGGGGAAGGTGATTCATGTTGCTGGAGAAGATCGACAATTTAGACATCTTTCGCCCCAAAATGGACTCCACCAAGGAAACCCTGCACGCCATCGCCACCTTCGCGGTCGATATCTCGCCGGCCTTTCCTTATGTCAATGCCGAGTTAGGCGGCTGGGACTATGATCAAACCAACCAGGTGCTCCTGCTCAAGCTCGCCGACGGCAAATGGATCACCCTGCACCCCCGGAAAATAGCCATCCGGGGGGCCAGGGACATGGAAGAGGCTAAGGCCCTGCTCGCCTGGATTCAGACCCAAATCAACGACATCTATGCGCGCCGGGCAGCCATTACCCCTCGCTACGTCAGCCAGGCTGGCCTCAAAGTCATCGAGATTCTGAGGCTGCTCCCCATGACCAATTGCAAGGCCTGCGGCTACGCCGCGTGCATGGCCTATGCCGCGGCCCTACGGGAAGGTGAGATTCGCCTGGAGGATTGTCCTCCGTTATGGGAAGATAAGTTCCGGGAAAAACAAGTAAAGCTTCAGGCCTATCTGGAAAGCTTCGGCTGGCGGGCCCTGGACGCGGAATAGGAGAAAGGAGATCAATGGATATCACTAAATCGGCCTATCGGGCTTTGATCTTGATGTTGTTACTGCTGGGCGCGCCGCTGGCGGCCGGGGCCACCCTGGGGCCGAAAGCCCAGGTTCCCGAAACCACCTTTGATTTCGGTGAAATTTTTGAAGATAAGGAATTGACGCATACCTTCATCATCAAGAATATCGGCGACGCCCTTTTGGAGATCAAGGACATCGACTCCGACTGCGCCTGCACCGCGGCCGACTCCGACCGCCGTATCCCTCCCGGCGAACAGGGCCGCATCAAGCTGACCATCGCCCCGTATTCGGTGCTGCGGCAATTTGAGAAAAAAACCAAGGTGTTTTTCAACGACCCGGACCACCGCGAAGTGGTTCTATCCATGAAAGGTTACGGCAAGCCTTTCATTGAAATCCAACCCAGCCACATCATCCGGTTCCGGGGCAAGCCGGGAGAGGAACTCCGCGATCAGGTCCGCTTTACTTCCCATCTTCCCGGGAACTTTGAGATCAAATCATTTAAGACCAATATCCCCCAATACATCGACGTGAACATCAAGGCCGAACAACCAGGCAAAATTTACGTGGTGGAGGTCCGCAATAAGCGGCAGGAAGCGGGCAATTATGCCGGCGTGATTGAACTGTCAACTACATCGGAAAAGCGGCCCCGGATGATCATGCGGGTATTCGGCGAGCTTTCCCTGCCTTCGGGAGAAAGCCCTTGACCAGCAGAGAGGGAGTGTTGATGGAGAATATCGACTATTCTTAAGTTGATTCAGCGATAGCGCCTGCCCTACCTGCAGCAAGAGCGATATCCGGCAACGGGTAGCTCTAGCAGCGAACCAGCAAAATACTCCATAGTGCTCCCGTAAATAAAAATGGGTAGCAGCGGCTACCCATAAGTCCTTGAAATCAGTGGTGGCGGGGCCCAGAATCGAACTGGGGACACGCGGATTTTCAGTCCGCTGCTCTACCGGCTGAGCTACCCCGCCTCCCAGATGTTTTGTTTATCCCGGCCTTGGGCTTTTGTCAATACAAAATCGGTCTTGCCAAATCCTTTAAATCCATGGACAATGTTTCTCAGGAGCGGGAGCCCTGGAATTTACAGTTCCGGAGGGCGGTTGCACCAATTTTCCGAAAGTGCCGGGCTCAGATCATCAAGAATACTTATCTCCATATAAGGCCCTTATGATTCACCCGGGCGGGATTGAGGCGCCGGCCCGGGTCCCGGTTATGGTAACAGAGAGAGATTTTTGTAGGGAGATGTGAGGCCCGCCCGGGTGGAGCACCGGACTTTGTCATGCCCGGCTGAGCAGTTTTTGAGGAGAGTTTGATTGCCGGACGCTTACATTCTCATCGTCGGCCCTGAAACCGAAACCCGCCAGCGAGTGGCCGACATCCTGGCCCGGGTCCCCTATGAGGTGGGTGGCTGCGGCTGGGACCGGTTAGCCACCGAAATCCAGGTACGGCCCCCGAACCTCCTGGTGCTCCTGGAAGAGGCCGGTGCGGTGCAGCCGTTGATTCGCCGCCTCAAGGCTGATGATACCACCTGGGACCTGCCCATCATCGTGGGGCTCACCGAGTTCTCCGATACGGCCGCCGCCTGGGCCCTGGAGGCGGGGGCAGACGAATTCCTACTCCCGCCCTTCGAAACCCGGGAGGTCCTGGCCCGGGTAGCCGTGGTCCTCCGCCTGCAACATGACCGGCGTCTGCTGTTAGCCTCTCACGAGGAGTTCTCCCGGATCTTTCAAGAAACCGCTCACCCCCTGTTTTTCTGCGACCGCTGGGGCACGGTGTGCAATCTCAACCCCGCCTTGCGGCGCCTCCTGGGCTATCCGGGCACACGGGAGACCCCGGTACCCATGCCTCTGGAGGAGTTACTCTATGCCTCCGAGGATCGGGAGCGCTTCCGGCGGGTGCTCACCCAACCGGACGCGGGGGATAACGTCAAGCTCCACCTGGTGAACCGGGAGGGCCAGCCGGTCACGGTGTTGATCAACGACCTGGCCGTGAAGGGACGCCCCCACGAAATCGTCAGCTTCCAGGTGCAGCCGGTGGGTTCCCCCTCTCCCCTCAAACGGGCCCTCCAGGGGTTGGTGGAGCACCTGCTGCCCAGCGCCCGGGATTACCTGGCCCTGATGCAAATGACGCCGCTGTTGGGGGGGCGCTTTGAGAAAATCAAAAAACTGGGACAGGGAAATTTCGGCGAGGTCTGGCTGGTGGTGGACACCGAAGCCCTGGGCCCGGAGCGCCGCTTCGTGGCCAAAATTCCTTTTCTCAAGGCCGCCAACCCTAAGTTTCGCAAAGAGGCGGCCATCTGCAAGAAGCTCGACCCCCACCCCGGGGTGGCCAAGCTCATTGATACTTTGGAAGATGACGGTAAATTGATTATAATTCAAGAATACGTGGAGGGCATGACCCTGGGGGACATGCTGGACCAGGAGCTGCCCCGGCCATTGGTAGAGCGCCTCATCCTGCAACTCATCGAGGTGGTGGCCCATGCCCATAAGAACCGCATCATGCACCGGGACATCAAGCCCAACAACATTATTATCCAGCCCAACGGCAATCTGAAGCTGCTGGATTTCGGGGCCGCCAAGATGCTGGGAGAAAAAGAGATCAGCGCCACCATGGTGGGGTCCCGGCCCTTCATGGCGCCGGAGCAGATCATGGGCCAGAGCGAACGCCGCAGCGACATCTGGGCCATCGGCGTGCTCATGTATCTGTTGTACACCGGGGAGTTGCCGTTTTACAGCGAAGTGGAGAAACTGCTCATCGACCAGATCCTGGAGCAGGAGCCCACGCCTCCCCGGGAAGAGAACCCGGAGATTCCCCCGGCTCTGGAGGCCATTATCCTCAAGTGTCTCACGAAAAAGCTGGAAGAGCGTTACTCGAGCGCCGTGGCCCTCCGGGACGACCTCTTGCGCCAATTCCCCCACTACGGCACCCAGGGCGGGAGGTGGCCGTGGATCCACTAACCCACGTGACCACCGGGGTGATCTGCTCCCAACTGGTACCGGCGCCGTCCCGGTGGTGGGCCGCGCTGGCCGGGGTCATCTTTGCAGTACTGCCGGACGTGGATTACTTTTTTATCTTTTGGGACCGGCTGGCCTTTATCCGCTATCATCGGGGCTTTACCCACTCTCTGGTGGCCTTGCCCCTCTTCGCCCTGGCCGGAGCGCTCCTGGGCCGGTACCTGGGCGGGGACCGCTGGTTCAAACCCTTGTTCATCCTGGGGCTGACGGTACTGGCTTCGCACCTGCTCCTGGACCTGGCCACCTCGTACGGTACCCAAGTGCTCAGCCCCTTTTCCCGGCGGCGCTTTGCCCTGGACTGGATCTTTATCATCGACCCCTATTTTACCGCCCTGCTGCTGGCCGGGGCCATCGCGGCCCTGACCTGGCCCCTATGGGGTCCCCGCCTGGGAGCCTGGTGCCTGGCCGCCGCCGCAGTCTATCTGCTGGTCTGCGCCTCCTATCACCACCAGGCCCTGGACCTGGCCCGCCGGATATTTCCGGACCTCAAACCCGGCGTGCACCGCGTCGCCGCCCTGCCCCAACCCTTTTCCACCCGCCGCTGGCAACTGATCGCCGCCGGCCCGGGTGAAATCCAACAGGCCTATGTGCAGCTCCCTTTTGAGGCCGCCCTGGGACTGGAGAACATAGATGGGAAGGCCGCGGTGGTCTCCGTCACCCCGAACCAGGCCTGTCCGACCCCAGCCGGCCCTTACCAGGCGCCCGGCCATCTGACCATCCGGACCTGGAACACAGCCCCGGCGGCCGCTACCGTCTATTCGCCCGAGGCTGAGGCCGTCCTGGCCAGCTTCCTGGATTTCGCCCGGTTTCCTCTGCTCTGTCGGGCAGGGTCCCAGGGCGGCGAACAGCTTTTGGAGTGGCGGGACCTGCGTTTTTCCATCCCCGGCCGGGCCATCCCCTTCGTCCTGGAACTGCGCCTGGACGCCCAGGGCCGCCTCCAGCACTGGCTCATCGGCAGCCGGGGCTGAAGTCAGTGGCCAGTGATCAGTTGTCAGTGGCCAGTGGTTTTTTGTGTTTCTGATTCTTAAGCTGGACTTGGAAATCAGATGATCGTCTCAACTTCCTAAATCTGACTACTGACCACTGAGAACTTTTTTATGAGGTCTGGCCGTGGCCAATCTGCTTGACCCCATTCCCTCCGAGACCAGCGCGGAAATCATCCAGGTTCTGCTGGCAACCGGAAGTTTTCGCCTGGAGCGCATCGTCTCCAATGGGCAGGCCACACCCCCCGGGGAGTGGTACGACCAGGATACTCACGAGTGGGTGGCGCTCTTGAGCGGAACCGCCGGGCTCCGCTTCGAAGATGAAGCCGAGCCCCGGGTGCTCGCGCCGGGGGACTACCTGCTCATCCCGGCCCATCGCCGTCACCGGGTGGAGTGGACCGACCCCGAGACCCCCACGGTGTGGCTGGCCTTGCATTACCCTGAAAATAGCCTTCAGCTGTCAGCCGTCAGCTTTCAGCCAACAGATTAAGCAGTGATTCATGGGCCTTTGGCGCACCCATAAATTATGAAAAGTCTGGTGGGGCTGGCGTCCCCGCCCGCCACGGGGTTTTATTCCATGGTGCGTAAGACGCACCCTACGTTTCTAACTGCGGTGGCAACCTTGAACCTTGAACTTTTCAGACCAACGTTACATGGACTTCCCGGTACTGAGGCCTTAAGATTAAATCGGCTCTAAAATCGGCTCTTATCCTGGTTCATACCGTGACAGCCATTATCGGCCTGACGCTGACCCCGGTCAGGGGTGACTCTATGGAACGCGACGTAATCCGTGCCAACCTGACCCGGCATCTCACCTACCTGAGCGTTACCCTGGGGGACCGGTCCATCTGCCTCCCTGGGAACCTTAAAGCCGCTGAGGATTACGTTTCGCAAAACTTTAAAGCCATGGGTTATACGCCCCGGCGACAGGGCTTTACCTATCTGAACGAAGAGGTGGGCAATATCATCGCCGGCGACGAGAACGCCGGTGGTTATTACATTCTGGGGGCCCACTTCGACACCGTGGCCGGCACCCCCGGGGCCGATGACAACGCCAGCGGGGTGGCCGTGCTCCTGGAGGCGGCCCGCCTGGCCTGGACCCTGACGCCGCCCCGGCCCTGGGCCTTTATCGGCTTCACCTGTGAGGAACCCCCGGCCTTTGCCACCCAGGCCATGGGCTCCCGGGTTTACGCCCGGCAGGCTCGCCGGCAAAACGCCAAGATCTTAGGCATGCTCTGCCTGGAGATGGTGGGATATTACTCCCAGATCCCGCATAGCCAGTCGCTGCCTCTGCCTCTTAAGCTCATGGGCTACCCCACCACCGGCAACTTCATCGGCTTGGTAAGCGACCGGCGCTCCCGGCCCCTCATGGACCGCCTGGCGGCCGCCATTAAGGGGGCCTGCCGCCTGCCCGTGGTCACCCTGTCGGTGCCTTTCGGGGGTAATATCCTGCCGGAAGTGCGCCTGAGCGACCACGCCAGTTTCTGGGATGAGGGTTACCCCGCTCTCATGCTCACCGACACTGCGTTTATGCGCAATCCCAATTACCACGGACCCGGGGATGTCATGGACCACCTGGACCTGACGGCCATGACCGAGTTGACCCTGGGTCTGGTGAATTTTATCGGGCAGCAGGTCCGGTGAAGGGAAAAACTGGGAAAGTCCCTGCGACCGGCGTCTGGGTATGATAAAATAAAAAATTAAGGCATGGGCCTTTGGCCCACGCGTAATTCATGAAAAGTCTGGTGGCCGGACTTTCTGGTTCGTCACTGTCTAAGGTTACGGTGCGTGAAACGCACCCTACGCACCCTGCCGTAAGTTTTTGGTGCGTGAAACGCACCCTACGGGAGACTTTTCGTAAAAAATTAAGATTGAAAGGCGGACCGGCATGGCCGACAAAAAATTCTTAGGTAAAATTCATGGGGAACCGTGGGACGCCCTGGCCAAGGGACCCCGGGAGGCGCTGGCCACCATCTGGAACAACTATCTGTCCGAGGTCTTGCAAGTCTCTCCCAAGAGTGAGCGCTACAAGATCATGCGCCGGGAGATCGAGGCGGCCGCGGGTTTCAAAGAGGTCTATGAGAACTGGAACACCCTGTCTCCAGAGTCCCGGGCCGTTTCCTGGCGCCGCCTGATGACCGCCAGCCGCAACCATCTCCTGGAGCGGGGCGAAAGGTGCGTGCGCTGCGGTGAATGCTGCGAAAAGGGGAGCCCTACCCTGCTCATCGGCGACCTGGGGCTTTTTCAGCGGAACGTCCTGACCTTAAACGACGTCTATACCCTCCGGCCCGGGGAGAAGGCCACCACCCGGGAGGGAGAGGTGACCGCCTTGACCGAGGAACGTCTCAAGGTCCGGGAGGTCCCGGGCGTCCGCCAGTGCTGGTTTTACCTGGCAGCTAACCAGTCCTGCCGGATTTATGCCGACCGGCCAGAGCAGTGCCGCCGCCAGCAGTGCTGGGGCGAGCCTCCGGCTCCGCCTGCGGCCGAAGAACTCTTGCAGCGCCGCCACCTGTTCGCTGACGTCCCCGAAATGTGGGACTTGATCCAGGCGCATCAGGCCCGCTGTAACTGCGCCGATGTGGCCCGCCATCTGGCCGACCTGGGAGCCGGGAACGAGGCGGCCAGCGACGCCCTGTTCGAGGCCCTGCACTTAGACCATTATATGCGCCGGATGTTCATGGACGACTGGGGGATGACCCCCGAGGCCACGGAATTTCTCCTGGGCCGCCCCATGAGCGAGTTCATCGAGACCCTCGGCCTCAATGCCACCCTGACCCCGGAGGGCGTCTTTGCCCTGTCGCCGCGCCAGGACCCGGCCTGAGGCCCGGTTACGAAAAGTCTGCCGTAGGGTGCGTCTTACGCACCATCAATCGAGTTGAATGACGGGCGAGGACGCCCGCCCTACCGGACTTTTCATGTTTTACGGGTGGGGCAAAGACCCATGAATGACTGATGCCAAATTCTCATTCAAATTTAACAAACTTGCTCTATAATTTGATGATGCTAAACACCTTTTTAACAGAAAACGGAAAACAGAAGACGGTATGACATGATCGAAGACCTTATCAAGTGCAACCGCAGTTGCCGGTGTTTCCTCCAAAAGGAGGCGGTGCCGTCGGATACCCTGAGATGGCTGGTGAACCTGGCCCGCATGTCAGGCTCCGCCGCCAATCTCCAACCTCTCAGGTATATCCTCTCCAACGAGCCCCACAAAAACGAGATGATCTTCTCTTGCCTGGCCTGGGCCGCCTACCTCAGGGATTGGCCCGGCCCCCCGGAAGGAGAGCGGCCGTCCGCCTATATCATCATGGTGGGCGATTGGCATATTGCCAAGGATTTTGGCCCCGACATGGGGATCGCGGCCCAGAGCATCCTCCTGGGAACCCGGGAACGCGGCCTGGCCGGGTGCATGATCGGCTCCATCAACAAAGACCTGCTCCAGGAGATGTTTCATCTCCCGAAACACCTTGAGATTCTCCTGGTCATTGCCCTGGGCAAACCCAAGGAAACCGCAGTCATGGAAGACATGCAGCCCGGAGACGGCATCGAGTACTGGCGGGATGATCACGCCGTCCATCACGTGCCCAAGCGCCGGCTGGAAGATATTATCCTCAGCGAATAGCATCCGCCCCGTATTCTTGTGGTTCCGAGGGGCAATTTATGCGGTCATATAGGCGCCTCGGTGCGTTTTTCAACAGAAGACACCATACCCTTGTAGCCTGCCTCGACCTCCCGCCCGACTGGCCTCTGCCATAGGGATATCCGACCGATTTTTTGGCAATTCCCCGCCTCATATTTAGGGTTCCCCTAATTGCCTGGCTGGAACTGCTGCCCTACACTGCCCCCAAGTTTGCATGGAGGGAGGCAAAGCCATGGATACGACTGTCTATGCGGTTATCTTTCTCTTGGGAGGAGTGGGCACAGTCATCGTAATGCGCCTGCTGTACCTGTTCTGGAACCGGCAGTTTAAAACAAATCAAGACGACCGGTATCTGGAGCAGATCGCCAACGCCTTGAAACTGTAGGAGTTTGGGAAGGAAGTAGTCACGCCGAGGTCTTAGGCTCCCTGAGCCATCTATCGGCAAATTGTCGTGAGTTGAAATATATTATAAAGCTCGGTGGGGCGGGTCTCCGCGCCCGCCAGCGAGAGGCGGCCAGAGACGGCCGCCCCACCGAAACAGATTCCCCCTGGATTCATGACGGCGGCGGTAAGCTATTCCCGGAGCCACCCGCGGCCGATCCGCAGCATCCGGCCCTCCCCTACCCGGCACACCTCTTCCAGGACCCCGGTGGATTTAAGGCGGCTGATAAGTTGCTGACAACGATAAGGCTCCAGCCTGCCGTGCCATTCATTTTCCCCGAAGGCCTCGCCGCCGGTGGCAATGAGCCAGGTCGACACCTGCACCGCCAGGTTCGGGGGCAGGCCCGACAGCGCCGCTTCAACCTTGGGTTCCAAGTTGTCGGCCCGGACCACCAGAAAGCGGGTTTCCAGGGCATAGCGCACCGCGGCGGAGCGCGCCCGGTTATGGCGCAGCAGTCCGGCGTAGAGAAACTTTCGTAAATATTCCCAGGCGGTTTTTCGATCCGCTCCGAAGTGCCGGGTGAAGTCCAGGAGCCGGAACCACCCGCCTTGGGTGAGGCTCAGAAACTCCCACAGCTTGTCCTGGTTGAACTTGCGGTGAGGGCGGTGCGGCAGCAGTCCCCGGCCCTCTTCCTGAAGCCAGATCTTGAGCCGGTCCATCCGCAGCACCCGCCGGGATGGTGAGGCGGTCGGCCTCGGCGCCGGAACGGCCTGGACCCGTAGCGCCGCCGGGGCCTTTGAAGCCCCGGCAGTGGTCAGTGGATAATACAGGGGGAACCATATATCCACTTGACTGAGCAGGCGGCGGAACCGATCCAGGGTGACCCGCCCAGCCAGATTGACGGCCAGGCTGTCTTTGAGGCGGATCTTCACCAGGTCGCCGAGGGTTTGGGGGTCCACCGGTAAACTGGAGGTCTCTAAAATCACTTCTAACATCAACCCGGTTACCAGGGCCCGGTCCAATTTCTCCGCTTGCGTCCCCATATCCTTGGGGTCTTGTTCCCAGACAACAGTATCCCTGTCCCCAGTCATAGTCCTCGCTGGGCCCGGGAAAGTCGAAGGCATCCTCTCACCGGGCTTCTTATGGTGGTATCCAGGTTCGAGGAGGTTGCCGCTCCCGTCCTGGTGCGGCTAATGTTTGCAAGATTCCGGCCAGAACCGCGTTAAGGCTATCAAGTGAATATTATTACCAAATTTTAAAACCGAATAAATCTCTTCTGAAAATGTCCCATGGCCTGTCCCAGGGGTGTCCCACTAATCCCAGGGCTGTCCGCCATACAAAACCTTCTGGCAGGCGGGGCACCGCACCTCTCCCCCCAGGCCGTCAATGATGGCGCCCAAAAAGGCCGGCAGGTCGGCGGGCTTCCTCGAGGTGATGAGGTTGCCATCCACCACCACCTCCGCATCACGGTATGCAGCCCCGGCATGGACCAGGTCATCCTTGATGGCAAAGAAGCAGGTGACATTCTTCCCGGCCACCACTTCGGCGGAGGCCAGCATCCAGGGGCCGTGACAGATGGCGGCCACGATCTTGCCGCGCCGGGCCATCTCCCGCACCAAGGCCACCATGCCCCCATGGCGGCGCATGTGGTCCGGGGCATATCCCCCCGGAATCACCAGGGCGTCAAACTGCTCCGCCTCCACTTCCGAGATGGCTTTATCCACGGCTACGGGGTAACCGTATTTGCCGCGGTGTTCGGTGGCGCCGCCGGGGCCCACCACCACCACTTCGGCCCCCTCTTCCAACAGCCGCAGCCGGGGATACCAGAGTTCCAGATCTTCATAGAAATCTTCGGCAAGGATGGCGACGCGTTTGCCTTTCAAACGTTGGTCTAAGGGCATGGGGAGACCTCCTGGGAAATGATGCCTCGGCGCGCCGCCGCGAGATTGCGGCCTGCACCGAATTTCTCTAAAGGATAAGGGCGGTCCGGAGGCGGCGCAAGGGGGGGTGAAATACGAAGAGAATCAGGTTGGACTAATCAATTTTTGAGCAATATTGAAAAAAGGTGTTGAGCTTCAGTTAAGAATTTCTGAAATGAACGACAGCGACTTCGGGTAAGCTCAAAATCTAAATCTGTGGCGAAGGCAGGTTGGTCGTCAACTGCTATATACCTTGCTCCATTCTCCATATTTTGGCTCAGGCGTTCTTTTGCGCCTCTAATATCTTCAGGATTTGTAGGACCAGTTGCATCCATGCGAATTGATCTTATTCCCCTTAAGGATTCTTTGCCACCAAGAAACCAACCTTCTAATTCTCTGTTCGCAACAACTACTGCGACTGGTAAAGATGTAATTGATCTACATCGAACTCTAAGCTGATTTGCTAATACGACTGGACAGTCATCGTCCGCATCCAAGAGTATAAAAATAGCCCCAACATTAGTACGATCTCTTAATCCATACTCAATAGCTCGCTCCAATTCACCTTCCTTAACAATATTATTCCGCTTTATCCTAAATGGCCGAGAAATATGAATAGAAAAAGCACCAATTTTATCACGAAATTTGCGCAATAAAATTGGCACAGATTCTTCTTCAGATTGTCCTTCAATTATTGGCAGAATTGCCTTCATCTTTAACCTTACTATTTATGAGTTGAGTGCCAAACAAATTTAATTGTTTCGCCGCTATTTCAGTTTTTTCTTGATCAGCTTTAAGTTCACCAGCTCTCAAAAGTTCGCCAGGAGTATACAAATGTTGTCGAATTGCATCCCGTCCTGATTGAGATACCGGCCCTATCAGAGTTTTACTTCTTTCCATATTAACAATTCGTATTTGATCATCTTTAATATCTTTATAATCTAAAATGTCTGGGCTATGCGTTGTCAATAAAACCTGCTTTTCATTAGAGGCGTCTAAAAGGACTTCGATTATGAGTTCTGTAACCGCTGGGTGTACGGTGGCTTCAGGCTCCTCAATCGCGATCAAAGAATGATGACCCAGTTGATAGACGGAAAGGAGTAATCCAAGCGCGCGCAAAGTTCCATCAGACATATTGAGAGCATCGAAAGTCCAAGGATGCTCAGAACCAACATCCTGTTTGAATTGAATGGTTTCCTTCTGCCCCACAGCTCTATCCTCAACTTTTTTAATGCCTTCTACGATTTTTGATAGCAACCGACAGATACGCTGATATCGTTCTGCACCTTGCGATTCTTCCCTCAGGCGCTTAAGTACCGATGCAGCATTGCTGCCATCGCTTTTTAAGTAATTTCCAGAATCTGGGTCTTGTAGTTCCCTAATTTTAATGGGTACGATGGAATAAAACCTCATTGAAGTAAGAAAATCATATACTGGTCTGAATTCTTCGGTGGCCGAGGCTGCGAAAAGTGCAAGACGGTCAGGAGAAAGCTTTGGCTTAATCCCCGGAATTTCTTTCGTAAAAACCCCATCTTCAACATTAAAACTATATTCTGCACCCAAGAAACTCTGAACTATGCATCTTTCTCTAGCTACTTTGAATTTCTCTCGCTCTTTTGGCTCTTTGGCAATCTCAAAAGCGTAATCAGCAAAAAAATTGTTCTCGAGCTCCAATATTAACCGAATTCCTATATGAGTAGGGTGGCCTATAGACCTACGCCTCACGGCCCCTATCCGGCCCCGCTCAGTAAGGGCAAGTTCAATTGAACTAAAAAGACAATCCTTAACAAATGATAGTGCGTCAATAAAATTTGACTTCCCAGAACCGTTGGGACCTACAAAAACGGTGAAAGGTTCGAGATTTACCGATAGTTGTGCAATACTCTTATAATTTCTTATCTGAACTTCTCTAATTCGAGGTATCATTTGCATATCCTCCGCAAAAAAAACCTTCACAGCTAACCCTGCTGAATCTCATTCTACCATAATTTTTTGATTATTTGCATTCTCGGAATATTTTCGCAGCGACGCCTTGCCGCTGGGCCAGCGCCAGTACGGGCGCTGCGGGGCGAACGGCAGGGCCAGCATGGAGAGAATGCGGTTATCTCCGGGCCGCAGATAGCCCGGTACCCCAATGACGATGTTACTTTGGGCGACGTTGAGCGTCAGGCTCCGGTTCAGCCGGTCCCACCAGGAA
>Ga0351885_10158_pt1 | contig 32582 bp, 25 predicted proteins | sample TotcelFGM3001L13_FD_206771 | JGI IMG/M metagenome (GOLD analysis project Ga0351885, IMG submission 206771) | Enriched cells from coal bed in the Powder River Basin, Montana, United States - Total cells FGM rep3 HSBNCT.FGM.300.1.L13 ... | reverse complement strand
TAAAGCTGAGAATCCCCAGAAGATGACGATGAGTGAGACTATAAGCAATACCGCCACAGCGCCAGCGCCCGGCCCGGTGTTCACATGCACAAGCGCCGGCCGCTGGTTTCCGGGAAACCCTGCCGAACTCAGAGACATGGTCAATAAAATGCTTGCCGACGCTTCTCCAATCGAAATTAAAGGCAGAATAGTCTCCCTTATATCACCTCATGCGGGTTTCATTTACTCAGGCCCTGTCGCGGCTTACAGCTATAAAGCGATTGCAGGAGGAAAATACGACACTGTCGTTGTGGTCGGATTCTCACATGGAGTATATGATCCCGGAATTGCGGTGTTTGAAAGCGGCGCGTTTCGCACTCCGCTTGGCGACATTCCTATCGACTCTGAAACAGTTTCCGCTCTGATCGCAGCAGGAAAAGGAGTTATCCGTCACAATCCGATTCTTTTCAATGACGAGCATTCTCTGGACAATCAACTGCCTTTCCTTCAGGCGACTCTGGGAGAATTCGCGCTTGTTCCGGTGATTATTGGCAATCAGTCAAAACAAAATATTGACGCGTTGGCAGACGCTCTCGCCAAGGCGCTCGAAGGCAAAAACGCTCTTATGGTAGCCAGTTCCGATATGTCTCACTTCTGGCCACAGAACGAAGCAAAAAGGCTAGACCGCGAGCTTCTTGATAAAGTTCAAGCAATGGACGAAAAAGGCATCGCGGAGATTATGAAAGATGATCCTACAGGGCGCAGGATGTGCGGGCACGGTGTGGCGCAAGCCGTTATCAGAGCCTCAAAATATCTCGGCGCTCACAAAGCCGTAGCGCTCAAATACGCCACTTCTCAAGACACTTTCGGGGCCACCGGCCAAGGCGTTGTGGGATATATGTCGGTTGCTTTATATAACGAGAATCAGGAAATTCCAAATTCAAAAAGAACCGAAGGCAACCCCAACGCGGCAAACAACACAACTAAGGAGGAATTTATGCCGGATATGGATAATGAAAGTGAACTTGATGAGAAATCGCAGAAAGAGCTATTAACCATTGCAAGAAAATCCCTTGAATCCACGATTCGAACAAGAACAAGTTACGAGCCGCAAGACAGTAATCCGGCGTTGCGGGTCAAACGCGGCATGTTTGTCACATTAAATAAAAAAGGCCAGCTTCGCGGATGTATGGGTCATTTCGAGCCAGACACTCAAATATACAGACTTGCTGCCTCTCAAGTTATCGTGTCCGCCACGCGCGACCCCAGATTCTCGCCTGTCCGCTCTGACGAGCTTGATTCAATACATATAGAAATTTCCGTGTTGTCTCAGCCTGCGCCGGCATCGTCTTATCAGGAGATTGAGATCGGCAAACACGGCGTTATTCTTGAATGCGGTTGGAACGCTTCGACATTTCTGCCGCAGGTCGCTCCCGAACAAGGCTGGAACCGTGATGAGATGCTATCCCACCTTGCGATGAAAGCCGGATTGCCTCCCGACGGATGGAAAAGGGACAACTGCAAGTTTTTGCTTTACACAGCTCAGGTTTTTGGTGAATGACGCGTTGTTTTTTTATTCATCTTTAAAGATTTTGTCAAAGAATGTAAACTGTTCTGGTTAAATGAGGTATTATGATGAGCATTTTATGCAGACATCTCAATAGCGCTTCCTTTCTTATTGTTGCGCTATTGTTCATCCCCCGAATGGCTGTCGCAGATTCACAAGCGGTAATATCCGCAATAGGAAAAGACTCGGTTTGTGTTGCTATTGGAGATTTTACTAAAGATTACGCTGTCGGGGAATCTGTGGAGATTCTTAGTCTCGGAAAAGTGGCCGCATGGGGAAAAGTCATCAAGCTGGAATCATCCTATATGGCGGCTCTCATCGAAAAAAGAAATGAAGAATTTTTTATTCGCGAGGGGGACGTGATCAGAAAAATCGCGCCGGAAAAAGAGAAAATCAGAAGTTTAAGCTCGATAATCACGTCCGAAACCCCAACCGGAATTGTCCCAGTGACTTTTGAAAAATCACCTGTCGCTGAACTTGGCGAAAAAGAATCCGACTCAAAATCTGCGCGACAGATGGATGCAAACAAAGATAACGCAGCCGCTTCTGAAACCAAGAAGAGTCCTCTTGAAGCTTTTGACACAAGAGATAAACCCGTTTTTGATTGGTATGCCGGAGTTCCAATGACAACAGGCTCAGCGGCGCGCTCGAAAAAAAACAATGAACCAGTGTCTCAATAAGCAACAGGCAGCTTTCGATAATTAGGCTTCCACCGACAAGCGAAACAACGATGGTCGGTCAATTGATTTCTGAAAGTCATGAAATATTTAAGATTTAACTTCAAGGAAACATTGTGCGTCAGAACTGTTAAGGGAGCGAAGAAACACAAACAACGAAACAACCAAAGGCTGTTGTGTTGTATCGTTGCACAATAAAGAGCGAAATAGATGAGAGAAAAAGCTTCATTGCACGAGAAAAAAATCATTCTGGTCGTTGAAGACGACCCAGACATGAATGTGATGTCCAGAGACATCCTCAAAAGCGCCGGGTACGAAACTGTTGCTGCTCACAACGGGACTGATGCTCTGAACTATCTTGAAAAAGCCACCCCAGATCTAATCCTGTTGGATTTCATGCTCCCGGATATTCCCGGAGACGAAATATGCCGCAGGATAAGCGAGAATGAAGAGAAAAAAAATATACCTATCATCATCGTGTCGGCGAGAAGGGATTTGCCCACAAGACTTTCCTCTTTCTTGTTCGGCGCAAAAAGGTATATCTCCAAGCCGTTTTCATCCACTGACCTTTTAGAGTTTATCCGCATTGAGCTTAGGAGAAGCGAAGTAAAAACGGACAGAGAACGATGAGACTAAGACAATAACGTATTCTTCATATAATTATTCGTTTTCAACCCGACTGAAAGTTCTCCATGATGCTGATGAAAGCCGGCCCCAAGAGAATGATAAACAGCGTCGGAAATATGAAAAACACAAGAGGGAACAATAGTTTGAGCGGAGCCTTCATAGCCGCTTCCTCTGCGCGCTGACGGCGTTTTTGTCTCATAGCGTCTGACTGCACGCGGAGGACGTCCGCAACGCTGACGCCCAGTTGGTCGGCCTGTATCATAGCCGCCGCGAACGACGTAAGGTCGGGGATTTCCACCCTGTCCGCCATGTCTCTCAAAGCTTCGCTTCTTTTCTTCCCAACACGCATTTCCTGAAGCATCCGTTTCACTTCATCCGACATCTTTCCTTTCATTTTCTCGGAAGAATGTTTTAGCGCCTGTTCAAACCCAAGTCCGGCCTCCACACTGACGGTCAACAAATCAAGCAGATCGGGAAGGCTGTCGTTTATCTCCGTCTTGCGCGCCCTGCCCACCGAACTGAGCCAAATATCAGGCAGGACGAATGAGATTGCTGGCAACGCCATCAGGTTCATCGCAAAAGCTCCGGGTTCTATGTTCATTATAGTTCCGACAATCAACGCGACGATAAGAACGCATACGAAAATAATCCCTTTTAATCCGAGGAAAGCGAGAGGATCAGTTTTCTTCATTCCGGCTGATAGCAACTTCTTTTCGATACGCTCAAGAAAACCGCTCGGAGTGTAATTGCCGAGAGCTCCGCCGATTTTTGAAAACACCGGCATTAAAACTCTTTCTGAGAAAGATTTTGACATTTCTATTTCATCGAGAGATATTCCATCCTGCGTCGTATCAAGAGACTTGACCCGCTCGTCCATGGACTTCTTCTTGGACCGTGAATCCAACGCGCTCGCAACAAATGTCGCTATCGAGCCGAATATCATCAGGGCAAGCATCGTTTTCATGTCGTTTACACCTTTATGTTTATAATTTTCTTGATGAAGAATATTCCAATTAATTGTGTCGACACTGCGGCCACAATCAACATCCTGCCTATCTGCCGCGTGAACAGCATGGATATGTATTCCGGATTTATCGCGTACAGGAAAAACCCCAGCGCGACCGGCATAAGACTTAAAATCATGCCTGACAATCTGCCCTGCGCCGTCAGAGTTTGTATCTGCCCTTTGATTCTTACTCGTTCCCTTATCGTGTGCGCGATTTTATCCAGAATTTCCGAAAGATTTCCGCCGACTTCTCGTTGTATGTTCACGCAAGTCATCACAAGATCAAGGTCTTCGTTCTCCACGCGCGACACAAGCCGTTCTACAGTCTCCTCGAATGACATCCCAAGCTTGATTTCCTGAATCATCTTTTGAAACTCTTCTGAAACCGGAGCGGGAAGCTCCCTCGACACAAGGTCAATCGACTGAAGAAAACTGTATCCTGATTTCAGGGAGTTTGATATCAACGTTATGGCATCAAGCAATTGCCCGGCAAACATTTTTCGTCTGGCCGCCTGTCTTCGTTTAAGCATGATGATGGGAAAAACCGCCCCGGCAGCCATCACGATCACAGACAACGCAGGGTTGTCATACGCAAGCAAAACAAGCATGGCAGGCAACGCCGCGAACATAGCGACCATCACAAGAAACTCCGATGCCTTCAAGGACCAGTTCGCTTTAGCCAGTTCTCTTTTAACAGCGCTTGTCAAACTCATTCCGCGTATCGCTCCGTCCATTGCCGCAAAAATACTTTTCATTTCTTTCTTTTTTTCCGGAGCGGCGGCTTCGGCGTAGGCGGCGCGAAGCCTGTCCCTCAGCATTTTCCGCCTGCCTGTCGCAACAAGAGCGATTACAGTCTGCGCAGTCAGAGCGCCTATCGCTAGCACGAGTATTGCGGTTAGCGCCGTGCTCATATTCCCCCTCATTTCTGGTGAAATACCGATAGTGGCAATTTGATTCCGTTCACTTTGAACTTCTCCACGAATTTAGGCACTATTCCCAAAGGCTTGAATTCTCCGATAATGCCTCCATTTTCATCCACGCCCTTCTGCTGGAACCTGAAAATATCCTGCAATGTGATTATTTCATTTTCCATACCCGCGACTTCGGTGATATGAGTGATCCTCCTCTTTCCGTCTCTCATGCGCTCTTGATGAATGATGAGGTCTATCGCCGAGGATATCTGTTCCCTGATTGCTCTCAAAGGAAGTTCCATGCCCGCCATCAGAACCATCGTCTCCAGTCTGGCGAGCATATCTCTCGGCGAGTTTGAGTGGCCGGTCGTGAGCGAACCGTCATGGCCCGTGTTCATGGCCTGCAACATATCCAGCGCCTCTCCGCCTCGGACTTCCCCCACGATTATTCGGTCCGGCCTCATACGCAGACAGTTCCTCACAAGGTCTCTGATGCTTATCGTTCCCTTGCCCTCAATATTCGGAGGCCTGCTTTCCAAAGTGACGACATGCTCCTGTCTTAACTGAATTTCAGCTGCGTCTTCGATTGTCACTATTCGCTCATCCGATGGAATGAACGATGAAAGAACATTCAGCGTTGTGGTTTTTCCTGAGCCTGTCCCTCCTGAAACAATGATGTTCATACGCGCTTCAACGCACGCCTTCAGCAAGGCGGCGGTTTCGCTTGTCAGAGTCCCGTATCTTATCAAATCCTCGACCTGCAAAGGATCTTTTGAAAATTTCCGAATCGTCAGACACGGCCCCACAAGCGACAACGGCGCTATGACCGCGTTCACACGCGACCCGTCTTTGAGCCTTGCGTCCACCATTGGAGACGATTCATCTATCCTTCTGCCTATCGGCGAAACAATCTTTTCGATTATTCTTAGCACGTGCGCGTTGTCTCTGAAGACCATTTCCGAACGAACAATTCTGCCTTTTCTTTCCACATACACATTCTTCGGACCGTTAACCATGATTTCAGATATCTCCGGATCCCTCACCAACGGCTCAATCGGCCCCAAGCCCATGACCTCGTTGCATAGTTCTTCAAGAAGCCCGTCCCTGTCGGAGTTTGTCATCAGGCAGTCGGAATCTCCTAACGCATTCTCCAGCGCGTTGAATATCGCTTTCCTCGCCCTTTCTTCAGGAACGTCCCCGTAAAGTATTTCTTCGCCAAGTTCTTCAATCAGTCGCTCCAACGCCTTCTTTCTGATATCAGTCATTGCCGCAGTTTTCTTCTTGACGCCAAGCTGCGCCGCGGTGGTCGCCTGTTGTTGAGAAGGACTGTTTTTATCAGTCGTTGTCTTTACTCTGTCAAGAAGCCCCATAGCCGCCTCCCGTGTCGCGCGTTATCTTCGATGCTTTTTCAAGCTTCGCTATTCTCATTAAGATTCTTTTTGTTCTCTATTTTTTTAATCTTAAAGAATTTAAAGAAAGAAGTTTTTCCGGCCGCCACCGGAGAAGCGTCTCCGGCGTCTTCCGCCATTTTTTTAACGGCTTTTGAAAACTTGCTGCGCGGATATGAAATCACAGCGGGGATACCGGTGTTGATTGACGGAACCACCACGTTTCCGTCGCTGGGAATGCTGTAGTCCATTTTTCTTTTGCATAGTTTTTCAATATCGTTTCCGCTTATGCCAGACTGACTGTCAGACCTGTTTAGAATGACTTTAATTTTCTCCGGCGGGTATTCCAAAGAGCGAGTCATCACATCCAACATGCCCTTCAAATCTTTAACAGCCAGTATTATAGGAGTGAGCACGATATTGATAACATCGCTTTTGTCTAATGCTGCCAAGGAAACGTCATGAAAAGAAGCAGCCGTGTCGATTATGATATATTTAAATTTGTTGGTTAATGCGCCTACAATTTCCTTCACATGTTCGCCTGTGACCAGTTCGCTTTCTTCCGGTTTCTGAGGCGAAGCAAGCAGAAACACGTTCTCGTCCCTCTTCAACAAATATGAGTTGATTTCATCTTCAATTTTTGAGCCTGAAGCAATGAGGTCTGATATTGAAGCGCGAGGTTTCAGGTTCATTATTAAAGCCAAATCCCCGAACTGGAGGTCGAGGTCTAGCAGGCAAACGCGGCATTTTTCCAGTTGCGACAACGCTATGGCGTAATTTACCGCAAGGGCGCTTTTGCCCGCGCCTCCTTTCGTGCTGAAAAAAGTGACGACTTTCCCCGGAGTTTCGCCTGTTTCATGCTCTTCACTTTTTTTCCCCTGCTTATCGACTCCATATTTTCTGCCTTCGTTTGCTCTGTTCAACAAGTCTCCCATTTCTTCTTTGCCGACCTGTCCGGCAAGGAAATCTCTTCCGCCCGCCCTCATCGCCGCTTTCATCAGGCTGGGATCGTTGTTACGGGAAATAAAAACAGCGTATAGGTTTAGCTTTTCGAAATTTACGCCGTTTCCATTAAGCGAGGGATTGAATTCCTCTATATCAATAAACACTATATCCAGCAAAGACCGCGACGCGGCTTTTTTTAAGTCCTCCATATTCTGAAGAGGAGATAGAAGCTCGACATTATCGAAAGCGGCCAGAGACTCGCTTAAATCCACCCACGCTCTGGAGCTGACCACCGCAGCCATAAGTTTCCTATCCATTTTGTCGGCTCCTTTCAGTAAAGTTCCGTTTCCACAACGGCGTTGGTTTTTGCCTTTTCAAGCGCCGCCCCTTCTTTTACAACCGCAAACGCCGCATCGTCCGGTCCGTCCAATATTCTGGGAGTGATGACTATCACCAGTTCGCTCGTGGTTTTCGACGTTCTTTTCTTTCTAAACGCTTTGCCAATCAACGGGATGTCTCCGAGCAGCGGAACTCTGCTGTTGTATTCAATGCTGTCGTCCCTGTTAAGTCCGCCGATAATAACGGTTTCGCCATCTGCCACCCTGACTTCCGACATTACCTCTCGCGAGTTGATTATCGGAGCCGCGTTGCTGCTGGATGATTCAGGGTCTCCGACCCATCCCGACACATTGCTGACTTCGGGTTTAATCCACAGTGTGATGGACCTATCATGTCCGACCCTCGGAGTCACGGCTAGAATAATCCCGGTATTGACGTATGTGAAGGAAACCAGCCCTTTGTCGTTGTCTCTCGACGACACGGGGAGTTTTTCTCCCGCAAGTATCCATGCGGTCTTTCCATCAAGCGTCGCTATTTTCGGATTAACCAGCGTTCTGCCGATATTCTCGGATCTCAGCGCGTCGATTGTTATCGAGAACCTTTTAGCAAGGTCGGTGAAAGTGTCGAAAGCGAGATTGAACGAATCGTCGCTTCCGGACAGAGAGGAATTCATTGCTCCGTCTCCCTGTTGCGCCAACAGCGACGTTCCGAGTCTTTTCAGGTCATCCTTGGTGACTTCAATCACTTTTGCTTCGATTAGCACCTGTCTCAGCGGCCTGTCGATTTCGTCAAGCATCATCCGGGCTGAGTTCAAATCTCGCTTGTTCCCCTGCATCAGCACTCTATTGCGAGGAACATCGACATGGAACCTTTTCTCTCCGAGTATCGGGGACAACATCGCTTTGAGGCTCGCCACACTTTCTTCGTCAGTCTCAATCTTCAGCCTGCTTACCGCTTCGCTATATTGAGTTCTTGCAAGGGTGTAATGCTTCAAAGGATACACCATCTGTTCGAGTTCTGAGGATTCGCTCGATACTCTAACTTCATACTCATCAGGCACGGCGTTGCCTTGGCTCCATATCGTCAGAGTGGTTATTCCGGCCTTTTTAGCGTTCAACAGCAAACTGTCGGGTCTGCCGCTGAATATTTGCACGTCAGCCACTTCCGGATTGCCGACCGCGACATGCTCGATGCCTTCTGATTTTACGATTTGCGTCTCGCCCATGAACAATTCCAGAGTTTTCGCGGCGGCTGTCGCAAAGTTTCCTGCCAGCCATACGAAAGCTAATGTAAATCCGATTGCAAGATATCGTCTGGTCATTGTTGTCCGCCTCTCTTTGCCGCATATTTGTAACTGGAAGCATCAGAAACGTTCACGACTGTCGATTCGACGCCGCGAGTTATTTGTATCGTTCTAGAATCGCTTGTGGCAGACGACTGAGAAATTATTTCTTTCGGTTCCGCCTTCTTTGCGACGACGCTCGTTTCCGGCGACGTTTTTCCCGCGTATTTGGCGTCTGCATTCGCCTTCTTCGCTTTAAAACCCGCTTCTTTTGCGATGTCATCAAACACCACGTGTTTCATATCCGTCTTTGTTCCTGTTTCTCTAGGGGAATGAAGAGCGAGTTTCAACCTCCCCACCGATTCGGCATAAATCAGCTTCGCGCAATCGTCCGGGGAGGCCGCGAGCGTGACGGATTGATAACCTTTGATATTCTGCGTGGCGCTGCCGACTTTGCCGAGCGGCCCTTCGGACGGCTCTTCTTGCTCAATCATCGTGTCTGTAGCCAATACCAGTGTTTTCGGCAATAGATTAAACGACACTCCTTCGCCTGCCGTCTGATCGTCAAAAAACACCATGACATCCACATAGTCCCCCGGTCTCAACATATTTCCCACAGCGGTAGTGACCGATGCGCTAATGGTTATTGCTCTCATTCCTTCAGCCAACACAAAAGAAAGTTCCGACGATGTTTTAATGTCGCTTATATTAGGTTGGAGAATATACTGTCCTTTAACCAGCCTGTCGCGGGCGATACGACCGACTACGGATTCTTTCGACTCGACGCACAGCGGATGCGCCATGTCGGAAGGAACGCTTATTTCTGTGAGCATATCTTCAGTCAATGGAGAACGTATCCCTATGTCGGCTGCGGCGACAACGCATTTCTTCATCGCGCTGTCCGCCGTTCCTTCAAGCTCTTCAGCGGCGGGCTTTTTTAACCAATTGTTTGTATAGGCTAAGAATATTCCGGCCGCCGCCAATCCGAGGATTAGAGATATCAATAATGTTTTTTTGTCTCTTAACATGGTCTTATCCTCTTTTCAGTTGACCAGTCTCACAAACCCGGGTTGTCCTTCCACTACGCCTTCAATCCACATTCTCCAAACGGAAGTGTCCTGAAGACCGGCGGTATATGTCGCGGTCCAATTGCCTCCAGCGTAGGCCGACGGGATATCTATCGAGTCAAACGACCATTTCCCGTCGCTGGACAAACTTCCCGGCCATTCGCCCTGAAGAGTGTCGCATTTATATATGATTGATTTCGAGCCGACATCCGTGTCGAAGTTGCCGATGTGCATTTTTGCGCGGGCCGCCTCCGGTTTCACATATCCCAGCCTTATCGTCACGACGCCCTTGTCGTTGAAGTTTATCGGCAACGCGCCCACTGCGTTGACGCTTGTTCCATTGTTAGGGTTGAATGTGGTTCCGGAAGGGCCTGCGCGCAAATTAAAACCATTCTCGCTCGAACCGTTTGTGCTTGTAACGTTCAGGCGGTAGTTCCCGCTCCCGTAATCGTTTATGTTGAAAGCGAAACCGCTCGGAGAAATCCATTTCATATCCGTCCAACTGACATCAGGACCGTACTCCGCTCGAGCAATGAGAATATCGTCCGAATAATCGTTAGGAGTATTGTCAGGAGCATAAAGAGAATAAACGGTAGTGTTTCTGCGGTTTCCGGGTTGCGTATGCGGATTCGGAGGCGCGCTCCTTATTTCGTCCACTCTGACTCCCGGATACGCGTCGTCGCCGCCGTTGTTATACGTGTCCGGATCGAATATCTCCACCTTTACGGTGTTTGTCCCATTCCTTGAATAATAATCGCCGGGAACATTTATAGAGAAATTGTACCCGCCTGATTTGTATTCTGAATTAACGGAGCCGTTATTCAACCATTTTGTGCTGTACGGATCTCCGTATGAGTAGTAAGCGTATGGGCCGAACACGGACAGCGTCATAATGCCGTTGGCTCCGTATTCTCCGCCGCCGTTAATGTCCATCGGGACGAACGTGTTGTATTCAGCGGTCGAAGAAACCGTAACCGTCGCGCGCCGCTTTCCAAGAATCGGCGCAAGAAAATGAACTGTTTGATTTGAGATTTCCACAACATACCAGTTGGACACAGTAGGATGAATAAAAGAGGTCACAGTCACGTCTCCGGAACCATGAGTAAATCCATTTCTTGCCGCGTAGTCTTGCGCGACCGCGCCAGCGAGTTGTTCATAGGGAAGCTCCCATGCGGCCGCCAGCGCCGCCGCGTCCGCCGCGTGCTGCATGCGCGCCTTGAGCGAATATGCCCGGCTCAAATCAAACGCCAAAGCGGCTGCGCCTAGTACCACGCCCAGCATCGCCAGATACAACGTAAGGCTTTGTCCTTTTTCCTTTGCATTGTTCATATCGTCGGCCTCAGTTGGCTCTTTCATATCGGAACTCGGAGGATACCGTCAAAGTTTCAGGAATGCCGAAGCGCGAAAACCCGACCATTGATCGATACGGTTGATTAGAAATCGCAACCCTGATCGACCTCGCGTTCGCCAAGCTGGGACTGAACACAATCGTTATTCTTCCGGCAATGTTTTCTTTCTGAGCCGCCGGAAGACTCGATATTCTATTTACTACTATGTTCTTTACCTCATTCTCTCTGGTTGAATAGTTAGAACTCCAATCGTTTATGACCACTGCTTCCCGCGCGCCTTCCCTGACAGCGTTAGAAAACGTTGTCTGCGTCCACATAAGGAAACCCCACTCGAGCATTCCAAGGAGAAGAATCAGCATCACCGGCAACACAATCGCGAACTCTACAATCGCTTGACCCTTTTGTTTTTCTCTTCTCATATTGATCACGCCCGATCAAAATATCGACGCTGTCGAAGCAAGACTCGCCGCAACCGTTCCAACCGCAATCGCCATTGCGTATGGAATCGCTCTCGAAGATTCATTAACGTCAATACATTTCGCGTTTGCGTTTCTATGCCCCATAGTGAGACATATGTTTTTGATTTGATTTATTGACTCTATTCTTTTTGATTTCGTATTCAACGACAGCAGAGCGATTATACCGCCTGCAATTCCGCCTGCTATGAATGTGATAAAGACGAATTCCGGGCCTTTCAGCGCCCCTATCGCAGCAAGCATCTTAAGATCGCCGCCGCCGATTCCTTTCATGATAAACGGCAGCGCCATCAGTCCGGTTGCTAATAATATCCCATATGACGACAGCATTGCGCCGCTGGAACCCTCGTTCATGATGTTCAAGATAAATCCGGACAGAATTGCCGGCATTGTCAACGCATTATGTATTCTTCTCAGTTTGATATCAGCGACGACTGAGGCGACTACGAAAACCGCAAGAGTTATGTTTATTATAAGCGGCCACATATCAAGGACTCCTGTTCTAAAAACGAGCAGGCCGCCGGTTTTTATGCCGGCGGCCTTTTCCACCCGTTAGTGCGGGTTCGATAGCTCGTTGCCTGCGCTCGTGAACACCGCTTCGATCTGACCGCGGAAGATTACTAGCACCGCGATGATCACCACGGACACGAACGCTATGATGAGCGCATACTCCGTAAGACCCTGACCACGCTCATCACTCCACAGGCTCTTCAGCAAGGCGAGCATTCTGATCACCCCTTTCTGATGAGCCGAAGTCCTTGGTTTCCGCCCCTTTCTTCGGAGAGCCACTTTCATTCCCGGCGCTCCGCAGGCGAAACCCCCGTTCCGGTTTCGCCTCCTCGGAAACTTCGGCAGCTCGGCGGGCTTGGCCTTGCTCTTCGCTTCTTTCGGCTTTAGCCCCGTAGCTTTGCGTCGCCGTCTTTCGACGGTTTTGCCCTTTCGGCTTCGAGTTTATTATTCCCGTTTATCGCGAGCTTAAACATGACGGTTGTCACTTATTGTAAATAATTGATTGTTCGCGATAAAGCGAGAGTCGGCTATTGCCCGACTTCTCTATTCTCCGCTTTATGATTGTCAGTTGTTTTGCTGAAAAGACACCAGAGCAGCCAGCGCTCTTTCGCCTGCGCGAGGATTGTCTCCGTCTATAACATCGACTATTATTCCCCGCTTATCTATTATGAATATCGTGGGTATTGTTTTTACATTGTACGAACTGCCGGTCTTTATGACATCGTCTTCAAGTAGCATCATTGATTCGCCATGTTCTTCTCTTATCGCTTTCAGCTCGTCTTTCTGGCTCGGACCGTATATCGACGACACTCCGATCATCAACGCATCTCCGCCTGACTCTTTGAACGCTTCCACTGCGCCTTTCAGATTCTTTAACGTTCTGATTGCCGTGCTTTGATATGGATGCCAGAAGAACAGCGCGATTTGCGCCTTCCCTTTATATTGACCTATGGCAACATTTTGAGCCGAGGCTTCAGGCAAGCTAAGCTCGGGAGCCGGAGCGCTTATCATGCTTCTCAACTCGTCGTTTTCGATATAGGGATACTTCTGAATCTGAGGGATCTTCTTTCCCTTCCTTATCATATCCAGAGCCTGCGCTAGACCGATATCCCTAGTCGGCTTAATAGCGTCATACATAACATAAGAAGCAAAACGCCCTTCTTTGTCTATGACAACAAACGATGGGACATAATATGCGCCAAATCTCCTTGAGATCGTCATGTCTGAGTCAAACATAACCTGTATCGCAAGCTTGTGTTTCGCCATCGCCAGCTTCACCACGTTGGCGTTTTCAACGCCCATCGGAACAACCGTTAAAAAGGCTGTGTCTTTTTCTCTTTTCTCTTCTTTGATGGTTTTTATCACATAGTGAAATTGCTCGGCGCACAAATCGCATGTGGGCATCCAGAAGCCGATAACGACATTCTTCTTCCCCCTGAATGAAGCCACATCGATGCTCTTTTTCTCCAACGATGGAAAAGACCCTAACTCTACCAGATCGCCTTCAACGAACTGGCTAATCTGAGTCATTGCCATGAGGGGCGCAACTATTACCACGACTGCCAGAATTAAAACAGCTGTCAAGAATATTTTACGCTTCAAAATGTCGACCATGATGAGCTTTTTTTCTATCGTCGCTCAGTCTCTTTCTTCATATTCATTGAAAGACTTTAGAAGCTCTTTGTCCGCGAGTATCTCCTCGCAGAGAGGAAGAGTCGGCGAGTCGTAACAATTCCGAACAAGAAGCACTTTGAAGTTTTCAACTCGTTCTCTTGTGACCGGATGGGTGCCGAAATATTTAGCTATCGACGCGTTCCCCTGCTCGTATTGGTTTTCGAGCGACTGCCAGAATTTCCATGCTGCCCTAGGGTCATATCCGGCTTGCCACATATACAACAGACCGCGCCTGTCCGCCTCTCTCTCGTGTTTTCTGCTTTGCTTAGAGTACAAGGCTGTTCCCGCCACGTCGCCCGCTATACCGCCTATGGCATCGGCGGCCACAGATGACACTATACGAGTGAAAAGGCTTCTGCTGATATGTTTTGCGGCCAGATGCGCCAACTCGTGACCACACACCACAGCCAGTTCATTCTCATCTCTCACGAAATCAACCATTCCCATCAGAAATGTCACATTGTTGTCGCTGTCGGCGTACGCGTTGATCTCAGGCGATTTATCAAGCTTCACGCTCTTCAGATTCCCCGGCCTTTCCATGTATTGTTGCATCGAAAGGCATATCCTTTCCACTTCCTGCCTTGCTCTCTCTTCTTCCGCGCTCAGTTTATCCTTCGCCAACGAATTTACGGAGACGCACAACAGACTCAATATCAACGCAGAAAATGCTGCCAATATTCTCATATCCATCACATCCGTTCAGCTTTATTCTATTATATTATAAAGACGCCCTCGCAACGACAATCTCTTTAACATAATGGTTTCATCCGAGCGCAACTTGCATAAATGGTCGAAAACAATATATTTTAGTTCTATCAGAATGGTCTCGCTTAGTGTTTTGGGCGACTGGAGACTTTTAACGGCAAATATAAAGAGGCAGTTTGAAATATATTGTTAAAAAATCACAACTCTCCGGGTCGGCGGATATCCCCGGCTCAAAGTCCCACACTATCAGAGCATTGTTCTTTGCCGCTCTAGCGGGCGGAGAAAGCGAAATACTACAGCCTCTCGAATCCGCCGACACATCGGCTGCCGTATCTGTTTGCAAAGCGCTGGGGGCAGAAATAGCCGGGTCAGGCGGAGACCTTAAAGTCATCGGCCTTAACGGCTTTGTTAAAAACAAGCGCGTTGAGATTGACACCTTGAACTCCGGAACATCAATGTGCATCGGCATCGGAGCAGCGTCCATTGCTGAAAACAGCAATATTACTCTCACAGGCGACGCTCAAGTCAGGAAAAGGCCTGTCGGCGAACTGATTTCAGCCCTTAATAATCTGGGATCTGACGCTGCCAGCGTCATGGGAAACAACTGTCCGCCTGTCAGAATAACCCGACCTATGGTTGGCGGAAAAACCGCGTTGAGAGCATTCTCCTCTCAGTACCTTACAAGTCTTCTTATGTGCGCGCCCTTCGCAAATGGCGACACCGAAATCGAGGTGACGGAGCTTCTTGAGAAACCATACGTCGATATGACTCTTTGGTGGATGAGCAAGCTTGGTCTTTCATTCGAACGCGACGAACGCGGCTTTTTCACGATCCCCGGAAGACAGAGCGTGAAAGGTTTTACCCAACGGATTCCCGGCGATTTCTCTTCAGCCACATTCTTCGCCGCAGCCGCAGCTATGACTGAATCTACAATCGTTCTCAACGGCCTCGATCTTAACGACGTTCAAGGCGACAAGGCCGTTCTTTCAATCCTCTGCGCGATGGGCGCGAAAATCCATCAGGTGGACGGCGGAGTCTCAGTCGAAGGACGCGGCCTGTCCGGAGCCGAGTTCGATCTGAACGACACGCCTGACGCCCTTCCCGCTCTTGCGGCCGCAGCTTGCGCCGCCGATGGAACAACCCGCTTCGTCAACGTCCCACAAGCGCGCATTAAAGAAACCGACCGCATCGCCGTTATGAAGTCGGAACTATCCAAGATGGGCGCTGATATTCAAGAGCTTCCAGACGGACTGGTTGTTCGAGGAACTCGCCTCAAAGGCGCGGCTGTAAACGGACACAGCGACCACAGAGTCGTAATGGCCCTCGCTCTGGCAGGTCTTATTGCCGATGGAGAGACCTCCATAACTACCGCGGAATCAGTCGCTGTGACTTTTCCCAATTTCGCGGATATGATGTTAAGGTGCGGAGCCGACATAAGAATTGTGCCATAGAATCAAATATTTATTCCATTAATTTAATTATGCAAAACTTTACAACATCAACAGACATAAGGCAAAAGCCGATTTCAGAACGCATAGCAGTATTGGCTCTCTCTGTGTTGATTGTATTAGCCGGAACAGTCTTGTATCACCGAACTTTCGACGTCCCTTTTCTGTATGATGACAACGATATAATTCTCCGTCCGCAGACATTCGAAAGTCTCAGTAACGCTAAAGACGTTTTTTCAAGAGAATATTTTGACAGGTTCGGCGAACGCACATACAGACCCGTCCCAACCCTTACTTTCTTCATTGACCGTTTTTTATGGGGACTTAATCCTTTCGGATATCACGCTTTCAACTCTGCTTTGCACATAATGGCTTCTCTTGCGCTGTTTTCAATCTTGCTGTCGATGCGGATGGGGCGCGTCCCATCTTTTTTCGGATCTCTTCTATTCCTCGTCCATCCAATTCATACCGAGGCGGTCATACTTGTCTCTAATAGAGAAGAATTGCTGTTCGCGCTCTTCTATCTCATTGCTTTCGCTTCGCACATCCGAGGCGGCAAGAAGTCTCTTTCTATTTCTCTTCTTTTCTTCTTGCTGTCGATGTTTTCAAAGGAAATGGCGGCTTCCTTCCCTATAGTCATAATTGCATACGATTGGCGTTTCGCCTCGCCCAAAGAAAACCTGTTTTCATTATTGCGGCGGCGAGCCGTATACTATTTTTCGTTTTTCATCGTCGTCGGCTTCTTCTTGGCTCTTCGCTATACAATCATGAATAATTCCGAAGGCGCGGCAGAATATATTGGCGGTAGTCCTTACGCGACATTTCTTACAATGTCCAATGTCTTTTGTCGGTACTTGGGACTTCTCGTTGCGCCCGTAAGACAATGCGCCGACTATGTTGTTGAACCACTGACATCGCTTCGGTCTCCCGCTGCTTTTTTATCTGTGGCGGCGCTGATCGTGTTCATATACATATCTTTTGCGTTGCGAAAAAGGCAAAGCGCCATCGCATTCTCAATGATTTTCTTTCTCATTTCGCTGCTGCCGGTTTCCAACATCATCCCGTTCGGAGCGGCAATGGCGGAAAGATACATGTACGTTCCCGCAGTCGCTTTGAGCATTGCGACAGCGTCCTTAATTTCAACACAAAGGGGAACCATAATTAAATACGTCTTGGTTGTATTGGCGATAGGCGCTTGCTTCGCTATGACGATCTCGCGGGCCTCGGTGTGGCAGAACGATTTTTCGCTCTGGGGCGACACGATCGAATGTGCGCCCCGCAGCGCCACCGCTCACATGAACTTGGGCAACGCGTTCCTCAAATCCGGCCATCCGGAAAAAGCGCTTGAGCTATACGACAAGGCTCGGACGCTGGGCGAAAAACGCAACCTTTCAAAATTGCATTACAACATCGGTCTTGCCTCCAGAGCCATCGGACGCGACGCCGATGCTGAATCTTCGTTTAGAGAGTCCATCAACCAGAGACCGGACTTTGCTGAGCCTTCATACCACCTAGCTAAAATGGCGGCCGAGTCAGGACGTTTAGAAGAGGGATTGGAGCTTCTCGAAAACGCAATATCGGCAGATCCCTCAAACGCTCTGTCCAGATATGTCGCGGCTCGATATCTGGCTGATTATTTCCCCGACAGACACGAGGAATATACCGCGCATCTTGAAAAGGCTTCCGAGTTGGATCCTAGATCGGCCCTTTACGCCGCCGCTCTGGGAGACGCCTTTTTCAGGGTCGGCGATTACGCTAAAGCAGAAAAAGCCCTCCTCAAGAGCGTCGGCATTGACCCTGAAAGCGAGATTTCCTATCATATTCTCTTGCAGTTATACATTAAAACTGGAAGAGACGGCGACGCCGCCCGCGCCGCCGCAGAACTGAGACGACTCCTTGACAAAAAATGAGCGCACAGGCGACGGGATTCCTGTCCAGAACGGCGTTCCGGTTCGGCTTGCCGGAACTGTTAAACTGGAACGAATCTCCATCGCGCTGATTTCAATTTTCATCTTTGCCGCTTTTTCAATGATAAGCCATAGGTCTTTTTCAGACAATGAGAGCTCCCGGCTTAATCTGGCTTACTCGATTGTATTAAGTGGAGATTTGAACATCGATGAATACCACGGAAACACTATAGACAAGGCTTTTAAAGACGGACACTATTATTGCGACAAAGCTCCCGGACTCTCCCTCGCCGCGACTCCGCTGTTATTTATTGGAAAAGCAATGTTTCCTAATCGTAATTGGCATCCGGGAGACCCGGCGACCAATTATTTTCTAATCCTCATACTGATTTCTCTGCCTTCCGCCCTCGTTATTCCGCTCATGGCAAACGCGATAAAAAAAATCGCCGGAGGCTTTGCGGTTTTCCCTCTCATCGCTTACGCTCTAGGCTCCCTCGCTTTCCCCTATTCCACCCTCTTTTATGATCACCAGTTCAGCGCCGTTCTTCTGACCGCTGCTTTCTGCGTCTGGCTTTTAGGAGCTGACAATTCAAAGAACGATGGAATTTCAGTCTGCATCCTCGGAGGATTCCTTATCGGATACGCGTCAATATCCGAATACCCCAGCGCTGCTCCCGGAGCCATCCTGTTTCTAACATGGTTTTTCACAACAAAATCTTGGAAGGCGCGAATCGGCTTGTTTGCGGGCATAGCGCTCCCGATTATCCTGCTTGCAGCGTACAACAACACCGCGTTCGGACATCCATTAAAAATCGGTTATTTTTTCGAGACGCATCCATTTTTCAACAAAGGAATGGGGCAAGGCGTCGGCGGAGTGACATATCCCAACCTTGTCGCGCTGGCCAAGCTTGTGGCGGCTCCTCAACGAGGGTTGCTTTGGGGACAACCTTTGATACTCTTGGCTATTCCCGGCGTTGCCGCTCTATTTCGAGCGCGGGGTCTTCCCCGTCTAGCCTGCGCATTGATGGTTTCTTTTATTCTGGCAAGGTTGATAATCAACGCGTCCTATTACGAACCATACGGCGGTTTTTCTCCGGGGCCTAGGTTTCTTGTCGGTTCTTTGCCGTTCCTAGCCATCCTAGCTTGCGTCGGATGGCTTCGTCTTCCTGAAATAACTCTTGGCGTCGCCGGTGGAGCCGGCCTTTTCTCGATAGCGCACCATTTCACAATTTCAGCTATCGACCCGCATGTTCCGCAATTGTTTCAAGCCCCCATTTTTCACTACATCATTCCTTTGATGATAAGAGGTTTTGAGCCTAACACTCTCATCAATGGACTTTATGCGGGATTCTTCGCGCCTTTGACAATCATTATTGCGGCAGGTTTATGGCTCATTCTGCGCGATATCCCTCGCGGGTTTCGCGCCGATGAAATTGTCGGCATCGTCGTCGGTTTTTTGGCCCTCTCGGCGCTTTTTATGTCCAGCGCGATTATCCTTGAGCCTTCTGCTTCGGAATCCTCTTACTATCTGGGAGCGGCCTTCAATAGAAACAAACAATACCGTCAGGCGTCTGAACAATTCATGATGGCTGTGTCCGAGCGACCGGATTACGAGGAAGCATGGCACGGTCTCGGAATTGCCGAAATAAAAAGCGGAAACTATAATGAAGCGATTGAGAGCTTCGGGAGGGCAGTGGCGCTTGATCCCTCAAGCGTCCAGAACAGAATAAGCTTGAGCGCCGCGCTTCTCATGTCTGGAAGACCGGGAGCCGCCGCAAACGCTCTCCAACCGGCGCTCGACGCTTTTCCGGAACATCCCGATGTCCGTTCTCTACACTTAACAATCGAGAGCATGTCTCGCGCCAAACAAAATGAATAATGATATCAAAAAAGAACAATCATCCCCGTTAAATAGAATGCTGACCATTCTATTTCTTTTTGTCGGCATAGCTCTGGTTTATCACGAAACTTTGGACAACCCGTTCCTCTGGGACGACGTCCATCTCATCGAACAAAATCTTTTTATACAGAATCCTGACAATTTCTCAAAAATATTCACTCGAGAATATTTTACGCAGCCTATTGAGATCAGCTATCGACCAGTAGCGACAATGTCATACATGCTTAATTATGTTCTATGGGGAAACCAACCCGCCGGTTGGCATTATTTCAATCTTGCCATCCATCTTATCAACGCCATGCTTCTCTTCCATTTGGCATGCGTGGCGCTCGGCAGGCCATGGCTTGCTACCGCGATTTCTCTTTTATTCGCTTTGCATCCGATTCAAACCGAAGCCTTGAATTGCGTAACCTTCAGGGATGCCCCGATGTGCCTGTTGTTTATTATGCTCTCCATCTCCTTATTCATATCGGCTTCAAACTCTACAAACGCTTGCCGCCGTTCAATCTCATTGTTGCTTTCAATCGTGTCTTTTATTATCGCAATTTTCACAAAAGAAACTGCCGTTGTCGCTCCGGCGCTAATATTCGCCTACGTCTATTTCATCAGGGATTCAAAAGGTTTAATCGCGTCCTTCAAGCCTTGCTCTCCTTACATTCTCGTTGCCGCCGCTTATCTGATAATCCGGTTCGGCCCCATGAGGGGGCCTGCCGAATCTTATGTTTTTCACGGCGGCGGCGCGGCGCAAACTTTCATAGTGATGATCCAAGCATGGGCAGGCTATGTCTCTATGATGATTTGGCCCGCCAAACAATGCGTCGAACACGCTTTTTCTGAAACACCGGGCTTCTTTGAAGCCTCAACCTTGTCGGCTGTGTTTACAGTCGTCGCGTTTGCCGCATGCGCCGCTGTCATAATGAGAAAGAACAGAGCCGCCGGGTTCGGCGTAGCTTGGTTTGTTTTGGCTCTTCTGCCTGTTAGCAATATAATCCCAATCGGGGTCGTCATGGCTGAAAGGTATCTATACATTGCGGCTCCCGGTTTTCTTCTGGCTATAGCTTTTATTATTAAAATGTTTTTCTTTTCTGATAACAACCCATACCCCTCTCTGTCTCGATTATTCGTGTCTCTAGTTTTAATAATTGCTATCGCAATATCCGGATTCGCCACAAAAAACCGCAACAGAGCATGGGACAACGAAGTCGTTTTTTGGGAGACCGCCCAATCATGCGCTCCGGTGTCCGCTAAAGTCTTAGTCAACTTGGGCGTGGCGTATATGAATTCCGACAGGCTGGACGACGCAAAACGCGCATTGACCCTCGCCGTCAGAATCGCATCCGACGGCTCTCTCTCCGACCTTAGATATGGGAGCTTGTACCGGGCTATAACCAATCTCGGCATTGTCTCCGCTAGGGAAGGCAAATTCGAAACCGCTATTAAACTGCTTTCCTCTTCTGCTCAACTCAACCCGAATTCCGAATATTCATATTTCAATCTCGGCGTCGTTTATATTCGCGCTGGAATGCCGGAACAAGCGGAAGCCGCTTTCAAACATGGATTGTCCATCCAGCCTCGTAATTTAGCCGCCAGATTCTATTTAATCGGATTATATCATTACTCCGGCAGAATCGAAGAGGCGATTGTCGAGTGCGACAACATTCTTAAGCTTTCACCAGATAACCCTCGCGCTTCAATGCTGAAAGAGTCATTACGCAGGGAGTCTTCAATAATAGATAACTCATACGGAAACTGATTATCTTTCAGCTTAACCTAGTTTCACGGCTCAACGTAATTGGCGCTTTAACTTGCGCAGTCTTAGATTCGTCAATTATTTAGCATTTAGTATTAAGATATCAGCAGTTTGATATAATTCTTTCAATGGAAGATAAAAGCAAATTGCCTAACGACGGTGAGAAAGTAAGAAGATTCGCGGCAAGATTGTGTCTGTTGACTGTTCTCGCCGCCGCCGCTGCTTTTTCTTATGTCAGAATCTGGAATCCCGATTTCTGGTTTCATCTAAAAGTCGGCGAGATAATCTACTCCAACGCGGCAGATTCATCGATTTCTTCCAAACTACCCACTCAAAGTTTGTTTTACACTCCGGGATCATCGAATGCTCCCATATACGACCAATGGCTAGGCGATTTGTATCTTTACGCGGCTTATGAAAAATCGGGCATACACGGCGTTCAAAAACTTTCTGTCGCCATTTCACTGTTTATCTGTTTTGCCCTTTTTTTTGCCGCGCGCAACGGTGGCGCCGACCCTATATTGGCCACTCCCTTAATTGCGGCGTCTCTATTGATATCTCGATACAAGCTTGCCGGTCATACCCCGGATATGTTCTTCTATCTTTTCCTCGTATTGCTTTTCTATTTGCTTAATCAAATGCTCAAATCTGACGACAACGGCGACGCGAACGCTAAATCCTTGAAGCGAGCGTTACAGGCCGCCTTCATTATCCCTGTAGCTCAAGTAATATGGGTGAATTTTCATCATACTGCCGCTATATCAATTTTTCTTATCTCAGCCGCTTTGTTCGGAAGTATTTTCGCCTTCGTGTTAAACGTAAAATGCTCTTTTTCTTTACAACCTTCTATATCATCTCTAACGCTTAAAATCCTTGGAGTCACGCTACTTATCACAATCGTAGCAACCGTCCTCAATCCTAACTGGTTTCATGCATACTCAATTCCACTCATTTCCCGCATCGAGTATATGCCTCTTTCTAGTCCTCTTGGAATCGCTTATTTTTCTTTCGTCGTTTTAGGGTTATTCGGTTTCATTATTTCCGGGAAGAGTATCAATTTGTTCCACTTGATTGTTTTTTTCGTTTCTGGCATTTTTGCGTTTATCGCGCGCGAAAGCGCCCCTGTTTTTTTCCTTTTATCCGCTCCGATAATATCTATCACCTTAAGCGCTCCCTTCAAAATGTTTTTCAAAACCGGAGCGCTATATTTTGCCTCCGCAGTCGTCTCGATATGCGTCATCGCTTTATCTATTTTTTGCGCTGTCACAAGAAGCGATTCATTTGTCTGGGGAAACAGCAATAACGATGTTTTTTATCCCGAATCAGTTGTTGAGTTTCTTAACGCCAACGACTTCGCAGGCAACATGTACAACTCATCTGCTTTTTCAGGACCTTTGGCATGGGGCATATACCCGAAACAAACACCATTCCTATGCAATAACAGTTCTAATGTTTGCAAAGACTTCGTTTCTTTCGAAGTCAATCCCAGTCCTTCTCAATGGCTAATATTAAGCAATGATAACAAGATAGATTTTGCTGTTCTAAATATTGAGAATGCTGATTTCGCTTTAAAGCTGACCGAATCAACTAACGATTGGAAAATCGTTTTCTGGGATTCCAGCGCAATTATCATTGTGAGAAACATTCCTGCGCACAATAAACTTTTATCTGCTTATTCATTTAAGATAGCTCTGACTCCCAGCGCGGCCATTGAGGTTTCTAGCAACTGGGAGAATCTCAGCCCTGAAACGCGCTTGCTTCTTCTTGTCGAGTTGGAAAGAGCTTTCAATGCCAGCAACCGTAATTCTCCCGCTGCCTCCGCTCTCGCAATGATTATGAAATATGATAAGAATTGGAACAGGGTTCTCGCATTTTGCAATGTAGCTCTGTCGCAAGACAACAAGGATGCCGCTATGCATGCGCTCATGGGGGAGGCATTGCTCGCAAAAGGAGATATGGATGGAGCGTCAAAATCGTTTAATATCGCCGCCGATATTGACCCTTCTTATAAGAATCTTCTTAATTCAATAATCATGAGGAATACCTCGAGTGAGTGAATTCTTAAGCAAATCTGAACGCGAAGTATCCTGCGTAATACCGGCTTTTAACGAAGAGGAATGCGTTGAAGCGGCTGTCATGGAAGCTCTGGCCGCTTTGCAGAATCATTGTTCCCGTTACGAAATCATTGTGGTCGATGACGGGAGCATCGATAGAACAGCGGAAATTGTACGCGAGATTTCCTCGCGCCGACCTGAAGTCAACCTAATCTCTCACAGCAGTAATTTAGGATACGGAGCAGCTTTAAGAACAGGTTTCTCCGCGTGCAACATGAATCTCATTTTTTACACTGATTGTGATCTTCAGTTCGACGCTCAGGATATTTCTTTGCTGTTGCCGTTTTCAGATAAAAACGACATTGTCGCCGGATATCGAAAACGGCGCGCGGACAACTTAATTAGAATATTCGTTTCAAAAGGCTTCAACATCATTTTTAGACTCGCTTTCTGTTTGAGAGTAAGAGACGTGAACTGCGCTTTTAAACTCTTTAAGAGAGATGTTTTTGACTTGATCAGGATCGAATCGGACAATTTTTTCGTAGACGCGGAAATACTTGCAAAAGCGAAATCATTAAAAATGAGAATCTCTGAAGTCGGCGTGACACACTTTGAACGCCGCGGTGGAAGAGCCACCGTCAAACCGAGCAACGTGTTATCAACTCTGAAACAAATGATTAAAATAAAAATAACTCTCTTAAAGAAACGCGCTCTTTAATCTATGAAACTAAATAACATTGTTTTTTTCATCCATGCCGTCAACGCTCTGTTTATCGTCGCGGCTATGGGCGTCGCGAATATTCTTATAAGCGGCGCCGTCAAATCAAGCGGCGCGGATATCCAAGGCAAATGGATTTGCGACAATTTTATTACTCCCTCTGACGCCGCGGCGGGACTTGTCGTTACATTATTGTTCGCGACTTTCTTGTCGCTCTCATTCTTAAAAAAAGCCAGACCATCTTTCATGCTGATGCCATCCGGTATTTTTCTCGCGCTATGGGTTGTTTCGTTAGTGATTAGCTCGGTCACAAACGGCAATTCGGTATATTCTTTAAGTGAAATCAGAATGCCTCTAATTCTGGCGGCGTTATATTTTTTATTTTTCTGGAGCGACTTCGATAACAAAAACGGGCTTATAACAGTTTTCGCAACAATAGCTGCTTTCGGAGCGCTTTTTTCCATCCATGGCATCTTCCAATATTACGGGCTTGATTTCCTTCCCGGAGGCGCAAGAGGCGCTAGCTCCCCTGTTTCATCTCTGAGAGTGTATTCCATATTCGGCAACTCAAATCTGTTGGCATTATGGCTGAGCGTCGCCTTTCCCGCCACCGCATGCGCTCCTTTCATCATTAAGACCCCAACTATTAAGAAACTATTTTTTTTGATTTCTGCGGCTTCAATGCTCATTGCAATACTGCTTGCCGGTTCTAGGGGCGCGATTATTGCGGCTTCCTCGGGCTTTATTGTGATACTGCTTTTTTCAAGATCCAACATAATAATATTCAAGCGGGCGACTGCTGCGGTCTTAATATTGTGCGTCGCTATAGCTGTCGGGCTCATATTTGCCACCTCTACGACTCAGAAAAGCGAATCGGCCAAGTTAAGAACGTTGTATATGAAAGGCGCATGGACGATGTTTCTTGATAAACCTGCGCTTGGAGGCGGTCCGGGTTATTTTAAACTTCATTATTTAGAATTCCAAAAAGGATACCTTAATAAAGCAAATGATGTGGAGCTTAATAAACTCGTATCAGTTGAAAAACCAAACCACCCGCATAATGAATACTTATTTTATCTTGCGGAATCCGGATTGATCGGCTCGTCGTTCTTAATCTTGGCAACTATTTACGGGTTTATCGCAGGAGCGCGGGCTTTGCGCAATGGTAGAAAAGATAGCATATTGTGGATTTCTATTCTGACAGCGCTTTCTATCGCGGCTCTGTTCGGATTCCCTTTCCGCGTTTTCGCCATAGGTTCTTTTCTTCCGCTTTCTCTTGCCGTTCTGAGCAAAATGTCGCGTGATGAGCATAGTCAGCCTCAATCTCTACCAATGCCGCGCTCTATTTCCAACAGTACATTGGCAATTTTTGCGTTGATAGCAATAACGTTGCTATTGGCTTTTTTTATTGCTGAGCGTCAGATGAAGCTTTTAGAAGCAAGAATCTATTTCACTAACGCGCGCATCGCTCTTCTCGAACAGAAACCCGACGCCGCATCCGCCTTCGCGGACTCAGCGCTTTCAATTTACCCGAACAATGGTGAATTCAATTTCATTGCAGGCGCAGCTTTGCATCAATCCGGCAAACCTGATCAGGCGTTGCCATTTTATGTTAAAGCCGCAAAAACTTCCTCAGACCCCGCACTTTTGTACAACTTAGGATTGGCCAAACACGATGCCGGCGACATCGATGGAGCAATCGATGCTCTGTCTCTTGCGCTTGAATATGTCCCTTCATACACGCATGCCGGCAAATTACTTGCTCAGTATTACTATGAAATCGGAAGATTGGACTTGGCTCTTAACCAACTTGAAACAATATTGATTTATTCTCCCCATGACAATGAAGCAATTGCGGCCCTTAATATGCTAAAATATATGAAAGGCAACTCGGGGACCGCGGTTGAATGATTATTGATCATTTTGAACAGTTAAAAGGTTGCGTCGGATTGGTTTTCACAATCGCCGCTGTCTTCGGCGGGGCTTTTTTTCTGCAAAAAAAGCTTGAGCCTCACGCTGTTGCCGCTGATGCTTTCGCGCAAATCGCGTTAATTGCCACTGCTTGGTTTATTGTTTCTTCGATGATATTTTCCACATGCGATGCTTTGAACCGTTTCAACCTTTATGTTGCCGACGGTATTTTCTTTGCACTCTCATTTGCGTTCAGACGCGACATTTTTACATTCGAAACTAAAAGCAGATCGTCAATGCAAAAGCAACACACGCCTTTGGTTGCATTTATCGCCGCTATCGCCGCAGTATTCGCCGTCGCATCATTAGTGTGGGCAGTATCCTCTCCACCTCCCCCGTGGGACGCTTTTGTGTATCATTTAAGCTTCCCCGCGTCATGGATTTCGAACCATAAAATCACCCCAATCACAGTTCCTTTCGGCGATCAGGGAGGCACATATTTTCCAATCAATGTCAGCCTGATTTACATGCGCTTGATGATGTCTTCCGGACAGGATTTCGCGACAAACGCGGTTCAATGGCTGTTTTTAATAGTGGCGGTAGTAATTGTATATCGGATGTCTCGTTCTCTTGGCGCGCCCTCAGCATCTTCCGCCGCTACCGCCTCGTTTCTTTTTTTCATACCGATTCTTTTCCATCAGGCGGTGTCTTCCGAATCGGACATTGTGTTTTCCACGCTATTTATCTGCGCGATTCATTTTATTTTCGAATGGGCTGACAAACCTGAAAAACGCGCGAGCCTTTTTTTCGCGTTTATTTCATTGGGCCTTTTTATTGGAACAAAAACGATAGCTGTAATTTTTTCACTGCTAATCGTGATTCCGTTGTTATTCTATTTGATAGCGACTCGTAGGAGGTGGATTGAGTTTATTTTGGGAGCCGCCATCGCCGCCCCGCTTGGCGGATTCATTTATATAAGAAACTGGGTAATCGCCGACAACCCTGTCTTTCCGCTTTCAGTCGCGCTGTTCGGCAAAGAGATATTCCCCGGCGCATACTCAAGATGGACAATGAATCAATCTGTTTTTCACACATATTCAATCTCTGAATGGCTGTCGTTGCTCTCATCCGGATACGGCTGGATCGCGCTGGTTTTTTGCGTGTTATGCGTCGCGGCGGCTTTCGTTAAATCACGGGGACATCTGCGGGTTAAAGCGATTGCCGTCATTCCTATCATAATTCTCTTCATTTGTTTTTATGTAATACCTTACAACAAAGAAGTCAGATTCGCTTTCAGTTTTGTTATGATAGCGTGCGTGTGCGCGGCATGGATAGGAGGACAGCTCGGCGGCAAAATCCAACGCATCTTTCCGCTCTTAGTTATAGCGATAGGATTTATCAATGTAATAACAAGCGTTCTAAGCGGAGGAAACAGATTTCATGCGCAACTGGCCGCGCATATTGCGGGACTTGTCGCCAAAGCAAACGACATTTACGCGGCTATGTCCATGGGAGCCATGATATTGTTAATCGCGTCCATCGGAATATCTTCGGTAATAGTCTTTTCCATATATTTGGGAGGCATATTCAGGCAAGCCAAGATTGCATTGACATTTTTTACAGGGCTTGCCGCTGTTTCATTGTTTTTTACATCATCTGCATATCCATCGTATCAGTATAAATATTACTCAGGTTTTGCGCTTGGCCGCTCATGGTATGCGCTTCACGAATCCACACCCGGACGGCCTTTGCGCGTGGCATATACAGGAACTGATATTAATTATGGATTGAGCGGACCGATGTTAAAGAACAGTTTTTTTTATGTTCCAATTACAGAACGGAACGCTCCTCTTTTTCATGATTGCCTGAGAATTATTAAAGAGGAAAAACGTTATGCTGTTCCCGCAACCGACAGGATTGACTTTTGTCGTCGAAAACCTAACTACGATGTATGGTTGGAAAGACTTAAAAGAGAGCGAGCCGACATTCTTCACGTGTCGGCGCTTCACCCGAATGACCTTCCCCACATCAAACATGACATGGCTGGTTTTCCGATAGAGCGCGAGTGGGCCGACGCTAATCCGGAAATATTCAAACCGGCGTATATGAATTCTCAAGTGAGAATATATCTATTGAAGCTGTGAAATCGATATTCCGCAAAACACTATCGCAACTGATCCCATAATTCATCCACAGCGTTCTTAATCGAGTTTTTGCCGTGGAACAAATAATTGCCTGCCACAACGTAATCAGCGCCGGAGTCGCAAATTATTCTAATATTTTCGCTGGAGACGCCGCCGTCCACGCCGATAACGGTCTCGAATCCCCTGTCGTCAATTATTTTTCTCAGATCAGCGATCTTCGGCAGCATCTCAGGCATAAACCTCTGACCACCGAAACCGGGGTTTACGGTCATTATTATAACCATATCAATTTTCTCAAGCTCCCATTCAATCGCGCTTAAAGGAGTTGAAGGATTAAGAGCGACGCAGGTTTCCTTTTTCATATCCTTGATTATTTGCAGAGCGCGATCCAGATGAGGAGTTGATTCAGGATGGACGCCCAAACTTTTCACATTGTCAAAATCATAATCGCGAAGATATCTCTCCGGGGCTTCAATCATCAAATGAACGTCCATCTGCAGAGGCGTTTTTTCGTTGATGGATTTTACCACCACTTGTCCGAGAGAAATATTCGGAACGAACATTCCGTCCATTACATCTACGTGAAGAGTGTCCGCTCCAGCTTCGGATAGTTCCCTGAGTTGAGCGTTCAAATCCATAAAATCAGCGCTTAGAAGCGACGCTGACAATGTCGGTCTATTCATGTTCATTCCTCCGATGAATCATGTCGAAGTATTACTACAAGGTCTGCTCGGTGATTAGAATGCCGTTGATGTAAACTAGCACATGCAATTTTCCATAGCCTGAGACAGGAACTTGCGCAACATCGCCCGGCCCGTGGAAAGCCCTGTAAGCTTCCCTAGCATTGCTCCTGTCGTACACCATAACGACAACTTCCTGACTCTCATTTTCAGAAGATATCTTGATGTTTACGACGCCCTTTGTCGGGTCGTCAAGGACAGAGTTCATTGAAGACCTATCGGGTTGACGGGCATAGAATAGAGTCACTTTCTGATTCGCTGGAATCTTTGTGCCTTCAAGAACGCTCTGGGCAGCCACCCTTCCATCTCCGGCATACGATGTGTCGATGTGTTTTGTTTCGATATTCCTGATATCGTTCATTTCCAGCAAAGAGCGCGCGTCTTCAATCGCCATGTTTGTGACAGGCGGCATGCTGAAAAGCTTGCCCATTCGGCCGCTGCTCAATTTAATGTTCACGGCGGAGCCTGCGTATCTCTCTTCTCCGGCTTCAGGCGTCTGGCCTGTCACGAAACCCTCACCATACTGCTCGCTGTATTCGGAAATAATATCGCCGACAGTCAATTGAGCTTTTTCGAGTATCAATCGAGCGTCTTCGATAGTAAGTCCTTCCAGTTTCGGAACCACCGCCCTGTGCTGCCCTGAACTGACGATCAGTTCGATTTCCCTGTCCTTTCTCACTCTAGCGCCGCTATCAGGGGTTTGCTTCATTATATATCCGCGAGGAATTTCTTCGCTGTTCTGTTTGCCTGCTATTACCGCGACAAGACCTTTAGCTCCAAGGATGGATTTTGTTTCCAAAACACTCTTGCCGATCACATTAGGAACTATCACGGAACTAGCCGCCGGGTTGCCGCCAAAAAAGTTGGAAGCTACTTTAGCCAATATGATCACAATAGCAAGCAAAACTCCAAGCGAAACGGCAAAAGCAGTAAAGCCTTTAGGAAGTTGTCTCTTCATTGCCATACCCTGACCTCCCTCCGCGGTTTCACTCTCGCCTGAATCCGCGTTTTTCAAGGAAGAATAAGGCGAACTTGAAACATCGCTGCCTTGGCCTGCGCCTTGAGCCTGAGGTCCCAATCCTTGGACCGGAGCGCTTCCTCCGGATTTCGCCATATTGTTTTGAGCCACTCGGCCTAAAGTCGCATCCCCGCCAGTAGAAGTAGAATCGGTAGAGGCGCCATCGCTTTCAGGAGCCGCGTTTTTTTCGGCGTTTGCCTCTCGCGCTATGGCAGTTCTGCACAAATATAACTCATTTAGAAGATCCGTGGCGTTCTTATATCTAGCGTCAGGCTCTCTTTTGATGCACTTCATGACAACTGCTTCAAGAAGTTTAGGCACTTCGGGATTGCAGGCGCGAGGGCTTTTCAACTCGCAACTCACCTTGTCCAGCGCAATGGACAGCGCGTTCTCTGTGTCGAACGGCTGTTTTCCCGTCAACAACTCATATAGAGTCGCGCCTATTGAATATACGTCAGACCTGAAATCAGGTTTTCCACCTGAAATCACTTCTGGCGCGCAGTACCTTATGTCCCTGCCTTGAAATTCGGCAGAGGTTTTAAGCTCGGAAGACAACCTGTGCAAAATGAAGAAATCGACAACTTTAGGATTTAAGTCTCCGGCGATTATTACAGACCTTGGTGAAAACTGTCCATGAACAATGCCCTTGAGATGAGCCGCGCTCATTCCTTCGACAATCTTTATACCCAGATTCAACGCTCGCAACGCATTGATTCCGTTTCCTTTCGTCTTTACCAGAATATCAGCCAGAGGAGCCCCGTCATAAAAATCCTCGGTAACATATATCGACTCATCCTCGCCGAAATCTCTCAACGGAGCCACACGGGGATGGTTCAGTTTGGCAATATCGTCCATCCACGACTTGATTTTTTCAAAAGTCTTTCCTCGTTCGATCAACTCGTCTCGATACCATTTTAAAATTACTCTCGTTTCCGAGCCTGCCACCCTTGCTATGTACACATCATAGTATGTTTCGCGTCTCAGCAATTCTATTATCTGATACTTGCCTGCGATTGTTCTGCCGATTATCATAGACGTTCTTCCACAAATTGATCAATTTTCACAGCCAATGAAAAGATTTTAAGATATTTTGTCGGATTAGTACACCGGAACGCCAAATTCCCGCTCGAAAATACCGCGCATTTCGCGTCCTATCCGGCAATTATTCCATTCAGAAGCAAATGAATGATATTAAGTGGTTTTATCTCTTTTTTCTGACTACGCATACGTATGTTCCGCAAGCATTGGTCGAGTTCGGAAAAAATGTCACTCCATATTTATCTAAACGCGCGCGCGGAGAAACAAAACGCAAAGAAGATTCAATTTCTCCTGTTGCCAGTTCGAATTCAGGATGACGATAAAGGAATCCCTCTATTCGACGGTCATTTTCGATGGGCAGAATGGAGCAAGTTGAATAAACCAGCGAACCGCCGGAAGTCATGTATCCTGAAGCGGCATCCAAGAGACTGTCCTGAGTAGCCGTTAACTCGGAGATATCAGCTTCTCTCATCCGATATTTTATCTCAGGCCTGCGTCTGACCGTTCCAGAGTTCGAACAGGGAGCGTCCAAGAGAATTTTATTGAATTCCCCTAAGCAGGGCTTGTCTGTAATATCCGCTTCAACTGTCGCTATCCGAGAAAGGCCCAGACGGGAAAGCTCATTTTCCAGCGACGCCAACTTGTGGGAGAAGCGGTCAACCGCCGTTACTTCTACATCTTCAGGAGCGATCTCGATCATTTGCGCGGTCTTGATCCCCGATCCGCAGCACAGATCGAGAACGCGATCGCCCTTTTCAAGCATAAGATAATATGGAATAAACTGAGTTGACCTGTCCTGAGGAGTGAGCCATCCGGACTCGTGTTCCCGCGCCGGAAACCCTCCTCTTCCGTGTTGAAACATTACGCAAGCAGGCGGACTTTCCGTTTTCTCGAATCCCCTGTGGTTATATTCCGATGCCGCCATGAAATCATCGACCGACATCCGATTAACATTGACTCTGAAATAACTAGGTTGAGGATTGTTGTTTGCGCGAAGAATCTGTTTAGCTTTTTCAATGGAATAAGCTTCAGCCAGCGCGCGGGCCATCCATACAGGGTGAGAGTACAGTTTAGCCATGCGCTCCACAGGGTCGGTTATTCCTGTGATGACGCTGTTCCAATCGTTGCGGCGAGTCTTACGCAAGCAGGCATTGAGAAAACCGGCCTCCGCGGCCCCAGCTTCGCGGCGCGCCATAGTAACATATTCGGAAACAGCGGCGTACTGAGGAACGTTGACCATAAACATAATTTCATATATCGCCATCCTGCCGATATTCAGAAGCGCCGGGGACATGTCGAGCGCGCCTCGAGTCGTCTTGCCTCTAAAAACCTCGTCTATAAGCGTCAGATTTCTTAACACTCCATAAACGAGGTTGGTCGCCGCTCTCTTGTCATTTTCCGATAGTCTTTCCCGGTTCAAATTCGAAGCAAGAAGAATGTTTGAAAACCCGC
>Ga0351885_10159_pt1 | contig 32593 bp, 25 predicted proteins | sample TotcelFGM3001L13_FD_206771 | JGI IMG/M metagenome (GOLD analysis project Ga0351885, IMG submission 206771) | Enriched cells from coal bed in the Powder River Basin, Montana, United States - Total cells FGM rep3 HSBNCT.FGM.300.1.L13 ... | reverse complement strand
AGAACTGAAGGGCCGGTATCCCAAACATGACTGGCCGGATGATCCGATACGGGCTGTCCCTACAAATCGGGCAAAGCGGCGCGGCAATCGGTAAAAAACATAGAACCGTGAAAACGACTGAATCTCATTTTTTTTCTTGACATAATTCCATCGGATTTTTAATAGTTACTTTATAATCACATTGTAATCAAGTTCCCTTGCGGTGTTTCAGTCTGAAAATTATTTCTAAAACAGGAGTTCATTCCATGAAACTCAAACAAATTTCCGTGTCCATTGAAAATGCGCCGGGCAGGCTTTATGAGGTGACCCATATGCTGGGGCAGGCCGGCATCAATCTTCGTGCCCTCAACCTGGTTGACAGCGGTGATTTTGGCACGCTGCGTCTGCTGGTTTCCGATATTGCCAAAACCCGCCGAATCCTGATGGAAAAAAGTATGCCGGCACGGGTGGATGATGTCGTTGCGGTAGAGATCGAGGATAAACCGGGACGTCTGTCCGAATTGCTGAAACCCCTGACCCAGGCCCGCATCAATGTTTTGTATATGTATGCTTTTATCGGCATGTCGGCCAACAATGCGATCATGATTTTCCGGTTCAGTGACAATGATAAAGCCATCGAACTGCTTCAGGAAAACGGCGTCAGACTGCTTGATTCCGAGTCATTCGGCATTCTGGAAACAGAGGGGTGATTCCATTTTCAACGCGAACGAGAGGAGCACGTTATGAGTGATTCAGTCCAATTCACTCCCCGTACTTTTGCCGTCATTGGCGCAGGTCCGGTCGGGTGTATTGTTGCGGCATTTTTGGCAAAAGGCGGATTTGATGTTACGCTGTGCGATGTCATTCCGGCTCTGCTTGAACCGGCCATTCAGCCGGGAATCTTGATCGAGGGCGCTGAAAATCTTCAGCAACCGGTGACGCGGACCTGTCTGTCTATCGATGAGCTGGCAACGATTCAACCCGATGTCATCATCATCACGGTCAAGGCCAATGTCCTGCCCCTGATCGCCTCCGCCATTGAGGGATTTCATCGGGACGGCATGGTGGTCATCAGTTGGCAGAACGGCATTGATACCGAACTGGAGCTGGCAAAGGCTTTGGGAAAAACGCCGGTTATGCGGGCCGTGGTCAATTATGGGTGCGGCCTGGTCAAGCCTGGCCATGTTCGCATGCCGTTTCATCATCCGCCTCATTATATTCAGGAAATGGATCCCAAGGCAAAACCGGCAGCGGTTGCGATTGCCAAGGCACTGAGCAGTACCGGGCTCATCACCGAAGCCACGGATCAGATCATTTCCATGGTCTGGCGAAAAGGGATTCTGAACGCCTGTATGAATCCAGTCTGTGCGGTCACGGGTCTGACCATGGCCCAGGCCATGGGAGATCCCATTGTCTTTCAGATTGTGGATGCCCTGGTCAAGGAATGCATCAAGGTCGCCCGTGCCAATGAAATCAGCCTGGGATGGGATTTCTATCCGCATGCGATTGAATATATGAGCAAGGCCGGGGATCACAAACCGTCCATGCTGATGGACATCGAAAACAAACGTCGAACCGAAATCGAATTCATGAACGGAAAATTTATCGAGTATGGTCAGAAGGCCGGATCCATTCCGTTTGGCCTGATACTCACCCGGTGGTTCTCGTCCGCAAATGTGCTGACATCCGGCAGCGGCAATATCGGTGCAACCAATGTCAGACGCGTGGCAGGCACACGCCTGGGTATATTGACCGTGTTGCTGGACGGATTAAAGGGAACGCTTCCGGTTTATACAGCAAATCTGATTGTCGGCATGACAGGAGAACGTGGCTGGAACGATCTGGCCGTGACGGCCACTGCGCTGGCGGCTTTTTGCGGACATCTTTATCCGGTGTATATGACAGGCAAACATGGTGGCAAAGGGGTGGCGACGGCCTTCGGATGTTTTCTGGTCATTTCCCCGGCAGCAACCGGCATCTGCATGCTGATCTATGTGGCAGGACTTCTGCTCTCTGCCGGAAAATCTTCCGTCGGCTCGCTTCTGGCCGCTGCTTCTCTGCCGGTGGTGCTCTGCTTTTTCAGACCATCCCCGGTTGTGATCATTGGTTCGGTGTTTATGATGGTCATGATTTTCTTCCGTCATCAGGATAATATCCGCCGCCTGATAAATGGCACTGAACCTTCCCTGTAGGAAAGGCATGAACGGCGGGAGAGGGCTGGGGTGAGGGTGATAAAATCGCAAATTGTGACCGCCCAAAGTATAGCCAACCCGTACGGTATGAAACTGCCATGAGAAAACCGATTCTCGTTTTTATCTTGATTTTCTGTCTGATTATTTCAGCGATTGCGGGCTCAGTCGTTCTGGATGTGATAGCCTATGGGAATCGGCCAGCCGGAAAAGGGGAGCATCAATCCCTGATTGAAATCCTGCCCGGACAACGGTTTGATCAAATTGCCAGCCTGTTGAATGCATCAGGTATCGTCCATAACCCAACCTATTTTCGGCTGATCGCCCGCACCAGCCGCATGGATAAAAAAATAATGGCAGGGGAGTATCTTCTGTCCTCAGCCATGACACCCAATCAAATTCTGAATATGTTGGCATCCGGCAAAATTTATCTGCACAAACTGACCATACCCGAAGGATTAAACCTGTATCAGATCGCTTCAGTGGTCAGTCGTGCCGGACTGGTTTCGGAAATGCAGTTTATTCAAACGGCCAGAAATTCCGATCTGGTTCGTCAAAAAGGAATCGATGCTGACAGCTTTGAGGGTTATCTGTATCCGGATACGTATTATTTTCCCAAAAGCATCACCGCAGAAGGCGTGATCAATGCCATGATTGACCGGTTTCGACACATGATGTTACCGGAATACGAAACCCTTGCCAAAAACAAAGGTTTTTCGATTCATCAGATCATCACCCTGGCATCCATCATTGAAAAAGAAACCGGATCGGATCAGGAGCGTCCGCTGATCGCCTCTGTTTTTTATAACCGGATCAAAAAAAACATGCGACTGGAAAGCGATCCGACCGTGATCTACGGCATTGAAAATTTTGACGGCAATCTTACCCGTAGCCATCTGTCAACCCGTACACCATACAACACGTATCGGATTTCCGGCCTGCCCCCCGGCCCCATTGCCAATCCGGGAATTCATTCCATAAAGGCCGCACTGTATCCTGCCGAAAGCGAATATCTGTTTTTTGTATCCAAAAATGACAAGACCCATGAATTTTCCAGAAACAAGGCAGAACACGACCGGGCCGTCAAATTGTATCAGATGGGTAAATAACGATTCGTTTTTACAACGCCATCCGAATTTTGACTTTTTGAGGGATGATCAGACGAGAGGTTTCGGGAGTTCGTGTTTATTTTTCATGATCTGATAATTGTCAACTGCGGCATGAGCCAGATAATAACCACCAATTGCAAGGGGCAGACCCACAACAATACCCCCCAAAGTCATGGCCAGAAAAATATCCGGCGTATCACACAACAGGTCTATCAGGGACTTCATACTGAGATCGCCAATGTGTGGCGTGCTCACCTCGATATGGAATATTTTTTTTCCAGCCATGTAATTCATCCCATATACAAAAGGGGCCGTTACCGGATTGGTGATCCATACGCCTGCGGCAGATGAAATCTTGTTGATACCGAAAATCGCGGCAAAAAATACGGCTATCACCATCTGGAATCCCATTGTCGGCGTCATTCCGATAAACAATCCCATGGCAAACCCCATGGCAATTTCCCGGGGGGTTCCCTTGATCCGGATAAACCGATCATAAGCCATCTTGTACCAGGCGATCAGCTTTCCTTTAAATGTCATCTGCGTCCTGCATTACCCTGTATTCCAGTTTGAATGAGTTCACGATCGAAGCCTGATGCGTGATGGAATGATGATTAAACAATACCGGAATCAATGATCCATGAGGAATTCAACCCCATCAATTCCTTTTGTGACCTAACAGACTAATATCCATTTGAATATTTATCAAGAAGATTCAGACCGAGTCCCGGGCGGTAGTGTAAATAAAATGACGATATTTACTTGTCAACGGATTTTCAGTGATCTTTCATCGTGGCGAAGGTGTGTTCCGGGGATGGACATTTTTGATCCACAGATGCATCGTGAACAACAAGCTTGCCATCCATAATCAACTGCCGGGCAAACCGGATTCCGCTTTTCATCCGTTCGGATATCAGCGGCTCGTTATTGAGATCAAACGCCAGCCCGACACCATCTTCCTTCAGTCCGTACTGAATCACGCCGGGTTTCCAATTATTTTTAAAGGCAGCCGTCAGAGCCGAATACACGGCGTTGTCAACCCGCTTGACAACCGAAGTCAGCACCAGGCCGGGATAAAGAGAATTCTGGTTCACATCAACCCCTATCGCCAGTTTTTTCTGCCGGGCAGATTCCTCCAGAACACCTTCTCCAGTTAAACCCGCGGCCGCGAAAACAATATCCACGCCCTGAAGAAACTGTTTTTGGGAAAGCGATCGTCCGATTTCAGGTTCTATAAAAGAGTCCGCCATATCCTCGATGATGCGAATATCCGGGGATGCAAATCGAACGCCTTGAGAATAACCACATCGAAAGCGTTGAACCGGCGGAATATCGCGACCACCAATAAAGCCGACCTGTTTTGTCTGGGATGATAGTCCTGCCAGAATTCCTGCCAGAAAGGCCCCTTCATGCTCTTTGAATACAACGGACTGAACGTTTGGCATCTCGATCACCCCATCGATCATGATAAAATGGGTTTGTGGGAATTCAGCCGCAGCGTCCCGAAGTACCGAAAGATTCCCAAATCCGACTCCGATAATCGGATTTACAAAGTCTTTGGCCATGTTTCGTAACACCTGGCGTCGTCTGGTTGAATTTGAATCCGACTCGAATATCTCTATAAAATTGGTTCCGGTTTCACGGTGGAATCGGTTCACGCCCTCTGATGCCTGCCGGTTGAAACCGACGTCTGTCGTCAAGGAGTTGTCGTACAGAATGCCGGGGTGAAAACGTTTATGGTTCTGATCTGCCGAACTCTCTCCCTGAAAAAACACCAGATAAAAAAGAAGAAAGGCGATGTTGATAAAAAGTCTGATTACCGGGTTGGAATGACGTAACAATATGACCTCCTTATGGTATCATGAAACTGGAATGATACATCGCGACTGATGTTTCTCTGTAAAACCTCATGATCAAGGACTTGTTCAGCCCCACGCATGTAACTATTTATAATATATTTCTATATATATCTCTGAAGCGGCTGTCAATCGGTCAGAGAATTTATTGAGACAGAATGTGATCCTGAAAAGTGATCGGACCAGGGAGTTTTCGTTTTGCCCCAACAATTATATTCTGTTGCCTTACACGGATGAAGATTTTTGACACGTATGGCAGGATTGACGATGTCTATGGAGGCTCACGCGTTATAAACGGGAATTGTGATTATGAATCAAACAAGTTATAATTTTAGGCTATTTAAGGATCTTTGTAAACAGGCAGACTAAATATGGGATACAGTGATGAATCAACACTCTGAATCGATTGAATTTGTTTACACGCAACAAGAAATTGAAAACGTCATCTCCATACTTGAAACCCTGGCTGAAAACAGCGAGCAGCTTGCTTATTTGCCGGAAGAACGACGGGTAGCGCTTCTGACTGCAGCGGGAAAACTTTCCCGGCCCAGCCGCGATGAAATCAACAAACGACGAAAACAGAAGAATTTGATACGCCGTCAACAGTTGATGACAAGGGATCGATCTGCGAGGGCTGTCACCGGAATCCGTACGGCCAGAAATACTGATATATTCAAGGCACCACTGCAAATAACAGATTTTGACACTTCAGCAGTCAATGATGAACGGAAGTTGAATTCACCCAGAAATTGTTATATCTGCAAATCAGAATATGCGCATCTTCATTTTTTTTATGATGCCATGTGTGCAAGCTGCGGTGATTTCAATTATCAAAAAAGGTATCAGACGGCATCGTTACATGGAAAGGTTGCGCTGATCACTGGCGCACGTTTGAAGATCGGATACCAGGCAACGTTGATGATGCTTCGGGCGGGTGCTGTGGTTATAGCAACTACGCGATTTCCGGTAGACGCGGCGAACCGATTTGCTGCAGAGGCGGACTTTTCAGAATGGGGAATGCGGTTACAAATTTACGGACTGGATTTGCGACATACGCCCAGTGTTGAGATTTTTGCCACCTATGTGGAACAGAATTATCATCGCCTGGATATCCTGATTAATAATGCAGCGCAGACCGTACGCAGGCCACCCGGATTTTATGCGCATCTGATGGACAATGAAAGTCTTGATCTCCACATGTTACCCGAAAAGGAGCAGTCTGTATTAGGCAACTACTTTGCTTTCAGAAGACAGCTTGAGTCTGTTAACTTCAGCGACCCGGTGCAACCATCTGATCTCCCTGTTGCCTGGCATGGCCAGTGCCCTGGTATCGGTATCCGGGCATCTGCACAATTGTCCCAGATCCCCTATGCATATGATAACTCCCTGCCAACTGAAGCGGTTTTTCCTGAAGGGAAGCTGGATAAGGATCTGCAGCAGGTGGATCTGCGGGAAACCAATAGTTGGCGGTTAAGTTTGGGAGAAATTCAGACACCCGAGATACTTGAAGTTCAACTGGTGAATGCCATAGCCCCGTTTGTGCTGTGCAATCGTCTGCTGCCACTCATGAAGCGGGATTATACCGGACAGAAGCATATCGTGAATGTCAGTGCAATGGAAGGCAAGTTTCACCGATTCAAACAGGCGTCGCGTCATCCGCATACAAATATGGCCAAGGCTGCCCTCAACATGCTGACCCATACGGCTGCCAAAGATCTTGCCAGACAAGGTATCTTTATCAACGCGGTTGATACAGGCTGGGTGACAGATGAAGACCCTGCCTTGTTGGCCAGTTTGAAACAGCAGATTCACGATTTTCAGCCGCCGCTGGATATTATTGACGGCGCTGCCAGGGTGTGCGATCCATTTTTTCATGGCATTCTTACCGACAACCACTGGTCTGGAAAGTTCTTGAAAGACTATCAGCCGATTGACTGGTAATTCATGTGTTGCTCTTCGTCGTCATAACCAAAACACATTAATTATAGCTTTCATCTACCAAGATCTATCGTTAAGTCTAATTTAGCTTGCTTAAGCTTTAGCCGCATGAAATCTTTATCCTGAAGGCTATGAGCTGAAAACAAATCCCGGATAGCCCCGCCTCAATACCCTGCGAAGAAAGCTGGAATCCTACGGAATCGAATAGGCCGGACTCTTTTCCAATATTGACTATGCCAGAATGGCACATATTGATTATAACAATTTGATAAAATAATACTATTTATACTGTTGACCGCATTGTTGTGATCATTTGGATGAATTAAAAAAACTTCTAAGTGTTCCCGCGATTGCAATGTTTATGATTAACTGATCGATATAATACATGATTACTATATATCCCATCCGATTTGCCACATGGCATGATAAATGCCTTAAATTAGAGTTTATCGTTTTCGAAAACTCAAATATCTTCTTGGAAATCATGCAATGTACCGAAACATTGCATGCAAATAGTTATTTCAACAATTCACCTCATGAACAAAGAAAGGATAACTGCCATGAGACACCCCAAATTCTTATTTGTCATAGCTTTTGCCTTTGTGTTTTTGACAGTTGCCGCAGCGCAGTCTCAGCCCCAAGCGCCGGTTCTCAGCCTGGTCACCTCAGGATCATGGATTAATCTTTCCTGGACACAGGTGCCCGGTGCATCCGGTTATATGCTTTCATATGCGACGATTCCCTTCACGGGAATTGAATCCATAGGGACTGCCGACATGGGAACGGAAACCAACGCTCTGTTCAATCTCTGGGAAGGTGCCGCTTTTTATGTGGCAATCCAGTCCTATGACGATTCTGGATCGAGCCCGTATTCCAATATTCTCGAAGTCGTTATCGGGAATCTCTCACCGCTTTTGGATTCACAAGTGATTCCGAAGTACCGGGATTTCCTGATCATTCCACCGGTGATGCCTTCGGCGGCCCGCAAAGCGGATTTGCCGCCGGATGCGCAGGCGATTACCCCGTGGGACTCGAAATACGAGATCGCAGTCAAACAGTTCGATCAGCAGATTCTGCCGGCTCCCTTTCCAAAGACAACCGTCTGGAGTTATGGCAATTTATTGGGACCTGCGCCGGGCGAGCCTGGTTCCACCTATAATTACCCGGCGTTTACTGTCGAGGTTCGCAGGGACGAGGTTGCAAGGGTCGCCTGGACCAATGGCCTTGTTGACGAATCGGGCCGTTACCTGCCGCATCTGCTGGCAGTGGACCGCACCCTGCACTGGGCCAATCCCGAGTTACTGAAGTGCATGGACGGGGGATTCCATCCTGATTGCAGACCCGATCCATCGGCGCCTTACAATTCGGATAATCTGGGGCAGCCTTACCGTGGGCCCGTTCCCATGGTCACGCATGTTCACGGGGCGCATGTGGATGCCGTCAGCGACGGCTATCCCGAGGCATGGTGGCTGCCATCTGCTTCCGATATCCCTGCACACTACGCGCTTAAGGGCAGCAAATACGGATCCGTTGAACCGTTTACGCCGGGCAGGGCCGTGTTTGAATATGACAACAGTCAACCGGCCGCCACCCTCTGGTATCACGATCACTCTCTGGGAATGACCCGTGCCAATGTTTATGCCGGACCCGCGGGGTTCTGGCTTGTCCGGGATGCGATCGAGGACGGTCTCAATCTGCCCGGTCCGGCGCCAAGACCCGGTGATCCGTTGTGGGTTCCCGCCGATCCCATGCATGACGTACCGCCGTATTGGGAGATTCCCTTAGCCATTCAGGATCGCTCGTTCAACGCTGACGGTTCCCTGCATTACCCGGTCAGCCGTCATGACTTTGACGATTTTGACGGACCCTATATTCCAGAGCCCGGTTCCGATGTGTCGCCGATCTGGAATCCGGAGGCGTTTTTCAACACCATGGTCGTTAACGGCAGGACCTGGCCCGTTCAAGCCGTAGAGCCCGATATGTATCGTTTTCGTATTCTCAATGGCTGCAATTCACGGTTTCTTATGCTGAAGCTGGTGACCGCAACGGATATCAATACCCCCGCAACCTGGGTTGACCTGCCGAGCCGGTTTATCCAGATCGGTGCGGAACAGGGGCTGCTGCCCCAACCGGTGGTTGTGGACCGTCTCCTCATGGGGCCTGCGGAACGGGCCGATGTCATCGTGAACTTTTCCGATGTTGCGCCTGGCACCCAGGTCTACCTTGTCAACATCGGGCCGGATGAACCTTTTGGCGGCGGAGAGCCGAACACGGATTTCAATTCGGCGGACCCGTCGACAACGGGCCAGGTGATGATGTTTAACGTGGTGGCGGACAATGTTGGCCGGGGAGAGAATTTTTCCATTCCGGTATCCGTGACGACCGAGACCATCCCCGAACCTACGGTGACGCGCCGGATCAGTCTCAATGAGATGATGTCCGAAATATGGGATGGTCCTGCGGCTGCTTTGCTGGGTACTTATGACGATGGGGTCCCGACGCCGATGATGTGGGTGGATATGATCACGGAAATGCCGATGCTGGGTGATACCGAACAGTGGGAAATCTACAATTTCACGGCCGATGCCCATCCCATCCACCTGCATCTGGTTGGGTTTCAGGTCGTCAACCGACAGAGGCTGACAAATCTGGACATTGAAGGCATTGCCACGCCGCCTTCTTTTCCGGATAGCGAGGCGCAACCAAGAGAACCGGAACCCTGGGAAACGGGTTTGAAGGACACCGTCATCGCTTATCCCGGAGAGGTAACCCGGATCAAGGCTACATTTGACAAACCCGGCCTCTATGTCTGGCACTGCCACATTGTCGAGCACGAGGACAATGAGATGATGCGACCGATGTATGTTCTGTCGCCTGGTGAAGCGCCGCCGTTTCCGTGATGATCCATTTGAATCGAACAATTCAGTAAACAGGCCGCTTCCAGGCGGCCTGTTACGCTGTGGAAAGAAGAATCGAAATGAAATATCTATCGTTTATCGTACTTGCAGTGATTTTGATATGCAGTACCGGTTTTTCAGTTGAGACACCGAAAATCGAGGATGAAAAAGACAGAGTCAATTACAGCATCGGTTATCAGATCGGCGGAGACCTCAGGCGTCAGGGCGTGGAGATTCAGGCCGAACTGGTGTTGAAGGGGATACAGGACGCTTTTTCGGAAAAGAGTCCCCTGATGACACCGCAGGAGATGCATACGGTCCTGATAGATCTGAAAAAGCGGATCGAGAAAGCTGAACGTGAAAAATTGACGAAAGACAGGATCAAGACCCTGGCCGAAGGAGAGGCGTTTCTTGCTGAAAATGCAGGAAAGGATGGTGTAAAGGTCCTTCCGAGCGGTCTTCAGTATCGGGTGGTGCGCGAAGGTTCCGGGGTTTCACCCAAAGCAACCGATACCGTAACAGTCCACTATCGGGGTACGCATATCGATGGGACCGAGTTCGACAGCTCGTACAAACGAAACAAGCCGGCCAGTTTTCAGGTCGATCGCGTGATCCGCGGATGGACCGAGGCCCTGCAACTGATGAAGGAAAGCGCCAAGTGGGAGCTTTATATTCCCGCCAAACTGGCTTACGGCGAACGCGGGGCCGGCACGGGGATTCCCCCCAACAGCGCCCTGATTTTCGAGGTGGAACTGATTTCTGTCAGGCCGGATGCTGCAAAAGAAAAAAGCGACTAATTCCGGTTCGCATAGGTATCCTGCAGCCGGATCATCTCCTGGCAGCAGGCATTTTTAAACGTGTAATCCAGACCGTTTATGGAAATCAGATGCGCATCGCTCAAAAAATGGGGCAGTGAATAATCCCGGATCAGTCTTCCCTGGTGCATGACCAGAATCCGCTTGCTGAGCAGCGACACAATGCCCATGTCGTGACTGATCAGAATCTGTGTGACGTCGAGACCCTGAAGAATATCACAGAAAAATGCCTCGCTTTTGGGGTCCAGATTGGCAGTCGGCTCGTCCAGAATGATCACCCGGGGACGCATGGCCAGAACAGCCGCCAATGCCACACGCTTACGCTCACCGGCGCTCAGGTGGTGGGGCGCCCGGTCTCCAAAAGACGGCAGATGAACCAGATTCAGTGCCTCTTCAACCCGCTCCCTGACAGATGCGGCTGAAAGTCCCAGGCGTTTCAGTCCAAACGCGATTTCCTCCTTGCAGGATGGGCAGAAAAGCTGGTCCGCCGGGTCCTGAAATGCCAGGCCGATTTCCCGCCAGAGGTGTGTTCTGGTTCTGGATGTGACCGGATTTCCATTGAAATAATAATCGCCTTGTCCCTCCAGAATGCCTGCCATACAGGATACCAGCGTTGATTTTCCCGCACCATTCTCACCGATGATGGCAATCCGTTCCCCCTTGTTGATGGAAAATGTAATGTCCCGGATGCCCCATACCCCGTCTGAATATTGATAGGCATAATGATGCATATGAATCAATGCCTGCCGAAAATCCGGGGATAAATCCGGCATATCGCTTTTGGGCACATCGGCAATACCATGCGAATGAGACTGTGGTTCCGCATCATGCGAGTGGTGCGGTTGATCCGAACCGGAATCCTGGCAGCAGGTCAGGCGAAATGAAAAGTCCAGACCATGTTCACGCAGATAGGCGGAATGCGAAATCAGCTCCGACATGGAAAAATCATGATGAATCCGCCCCCTGTCCAGAACAACGGCCCTGGTGCAGAGTCCGAAGAGAAACGGCAAGTCATGGCTGATACAAATGATGGCGCCGGTGAATTGTTTTAGAATATCCCTGAAAAACTGTTCCTGTTTGGGGTCCAGATTGGCGGTCGGTTCATCCAGAATCAGAACGGCCGGATTCATGGACAACAGGGTGGAAAAGGCCGCACGCTTTTTCTGGCCGTAGGAAAACAGATGCGCCTGCCTGTATCGGTATTGATCCAGATGCATGCGCTGGAGTGAATCAGTGGTTCGTGCCTCCACTTCAGACCCGATCAATCCCTGGTTCCGTGGACCAAAGGCAACATCCTCATCCAGTGTATTACAGAAAAGCTGGTCATCCGGATCCTGAAACAGCATGCCGATCTCCAGTCTGGCACCGTGCAAATGCGCACCTTCCAGGGAAAGGCTTTTGTAGCGTATCTCGCCGGACTGAGGCTTCAGCAATCCGTTCAGATGCTTGACCAGGGTGGTTTTTCCCGCGCCATTTTGTCCCACCAGGGCAATCCGGTCACCCTGAAAAATGGCCAGATCGATGCTGTTCAGGGCCACACAGCCATCGGGATAGACATGGGTCAGGTTGCAAATATCAAATAGCGGCTGATCATTTGAATGCCGCAGATGTACGGAGTATGGAACAGCGTCTGAGTGATCTTTCATAAAAACAGGATTCAGGTATCAGGTAAGCGGTTTCAGGTTAAAAGCGGTAAATGCCATTTCATAGCCGGCGTATTCACGTCATGGATCATGTGGATTTGTCATGACGGGTAAGCAGCACATCCTTACGCAGTTGATCTGTAAACGGGATATCCATAGAAAGAGACGTGTCATCCAAACCAATGGCAGATACCGGGCCCATCATGGAATTGGTCAGAATCACCTGATCCGCAGAAATCATGTCCCTGACAGTCAGTGCCTGTCTGCGCTCCCGGTATCCCAGACCTACTAATCGTCTTAACACCGCCTGTTCCATTATGCCTGCCAACACATGCCGGCTTTCCGGTAAAAGCGCCTCCTTGCCGCAAATCACGATCAGATTGGTAGTGGCACATTCAGATACGGTTTTGTCCGGATTCAGAATCAGGGCCTCATCAAACCCATGGCTTTTTGCCCACTCAGAGGCCAAATGGTAATACAGATAATTACAGGTTTTATGGTCAGCCAGCGGCGTCTGGCGGGGAAACGGATACACCGCAAGTCGGAGTCCGGCTGATTGCACCTGGTCCAGCCGATGCCGGTAAGGTCGCGCCAGAACCGCCAGGTCATAGCCTGCATCAGAAAAAACAGAATTGCGCCGGATGGCCAATATTTTAACCGCGGCAACGGTATCGCCCAATTGATTTTTTTGAATCACCTGGGAAATGACTGTATTCCACGTAACATCCGGCGGGGTTCTATCAAACATGTGTCGCCATGAGGCATTAAACCGGACCATATGCTCGGCCAGAAACTCTGGATGGCCGTTTGTCACCCGGATGGTCTCAAAAAGACCATATCCGTACTGAACCCCCGAATCTGTGATGGAAACACGAGCCAGTGCCTCAGGGATGAGTTGACCGTTCAGCCAGACCATCGGAGGCGTCTGTGCCGTAATTGCAGGCTGTCCCGTGAACACATCCATCAGCGTTCGGCCCTTGTGAAGGGTTTCTGCATATTCATCCGCCGGATTCGAATCATATACGATTCCACCACCAACCGAAAACAGTATTTTTCCTCTGAAAATGGTGGCGGTGCGAATGGCAATGGACAGATCCATGGTGTCATGAAAGCTGATGTATCCAATGGATCCGGTGTAGATATGACGCCTGATTGGCTCCAGCTCATCGATGACTTCCATGGCCCGGATTTTGGGACAGCCGGTGATGGACCCGCCAGGAAATGTCGCCCGAATCACATCCACGGAATCCATGTCAGGCTCCAGAATACCTTGGATATCCGACACCAGATGATAAACATTCTGATAGGCTTCGACCCGTTTGTGGGCCGTCACACGAACCGAATTTGCCTGACAGACCTTTCCAATATCATTGCGAAGCAGATCGACAATCATGGATAGTTCGGCGTCATCCTTGGGACTGCTTTCAAGTTCGGTCCTAAGACGGTTATCTTCTTCCCGGTTTTTCCCTCTGGGCCGGGTTCCCTTGATGGGCCTGGTTTCAACCCGGTTTTGGGATCTCAGAACAAATCGTTCCGGCGAAGTGGAAACCACCTGATGATCCCCTGCATGAATATAGGCAAAAAATGGAGCCGGATTTTTTTTGTAAAGCGCCTCAAACAGACCAAAGGCATCGCCGTCAAACCGCATCATAAACCGTTGGGACATGTTGACCTGATAAACATCCCCGGCAGCGATATAATCCCGGATCGCCTGAATGGCGTCTTCATAAACGGGTTGGGTGAAGCGGGATAAAAACCCGTCAACATCTCCGGAAAACGGCCCAATCTCAGGAATGGGGCCTGCCAGCTTCTGTTGGAGCCGGTTCCATGTATCTTCCACATCACTCCTGTTGTCTCCGGCAAATTTCGGCATGCACAGCCATCGTTTTTTTGCCTGTTTGTCCTCAACAAAAATATATCGGTGGCTGTACAGACAAATGTGGGGCAGATTCAGATCATCGACGGATGTCCGTGGAAGCTTTTCAATGCAGTCCTTGAGATCATAGGCCAGATATCCCAAAAGACCCATGACAAAGGGCAGTGGCGGAATATCCCTTAACTGGTTTGTGACAAATTTGAAACGGTTCAGAATATCTCGAAGTGCATCAAATGGATCGGCCGAAAAAACAGACCGGTTTTCTTGAACACGCAGATTCAGCTCATTTTTCCTGCCAGACAGGCAAAGCCAGGGATATACACCAAGAATATGGTATCGCGCGCAGTCCATATCTCCCCCGCTGACCAGCGCCACCGTTCCCGGCAAATCGGCAAACCGGGATGTGAGGGTCATGAAATCCTCGGCTCTATCGACAGGATCAATTCTCACCGTTTTCAGATGATGGTTCAGCATCTATCAGATACCTTTTGGATATGGCTTTCGGCCATTTTCAATCCCTGTTCCCGCGTGTGGATATCTCCGGCCAGTCTGGCCACCTCGATATCCTGCAAAATGACCTTGAACAGGGGTGATGGATGAAGACCGAAAACATCCATCAGATCCTGTCCAGTGACAAGCCTTGGCTGGTGTTGACCGGGTTTGAAGGATTCGTGATACAGGCTGAAGAGTCGGGTGATGAATGCAGACAGCGTGGAATCCATCGCCTCATATCCGCCGATGTTTTTTCCGCTGATATCCGCCAGCACATGAACCAGAATAACTGGCGTCAACAGCCCGCAGGTCATAAAAAAACGGGTAATACCCTTTCGGGTCAGCGTACCGTTCTGATCCGCAATAAACAGTAACAGGGGACGCAGATGATTTTTGACAACCGATTCAATAAAACTGGTTTCTGCGCTGGCACATTTGAGCCGAAGACAAATGTCCCGGGCGATTTCCGCACCGACAGCCTCATGTTCAAAAAAATGCACATCCCCGGATTCAGTCACAGATCGAACCCGCGGCTTTCCCAGGTCATGAAACAGCATGGCACATTTGAGAAGAACTTTTTCATTTGACGGCATTTCTAAAAGAACGGATCTGATTTCAGGTGAAAGCCCTGTCAATTGGTTATTCAGGGCCTGCTCCAGAACCTGATAAGCCTGCCAGGTGTGTTCCATGACGTCAAACTGGTGATGCCTGTTCTGAACACAGCCCACCAGAGAACCCAGTTCTGGGAACAGGGTGGACAGAAGGCCGGATTTCTGCATATTCATGAGATGGACTAAGGATATTGGGGATGCAAGCAGTTTGAAGAATTCGGTTTTGATCCGCTCCACAGCAGACACTGTGATTCGTCCCGCATGGCGCCTGATGGCATCTGTTGTTTTGTCTTCGATTGTAAAATTCAGAAAAGCGGCGATGCGATAGGCCCTCAGCATGCGAAGCGGATCCATGATAAAGGCGTTCTCGGATACCATTTTAATCTGTTTGTTTAAAATATCCGAGACACCATTAAAAAAATCAATGAGTTGGAGCGAATTTAAATCAAATGCCATCGCATTGACCGTAAAATCCCGCTGACGCAGATCGAATTCGATGGCACCGCCTGCAAGTGGTGACACATCCAGCGGATGGCTGCCAGCCATCACGCGATACACAACTGTTTTGTTTTTTCCCATTTTAAACATGGAACCGCCAAGATGCGCCGCCAGTTTGCTGGCCAGCCGCTTGGGATTCTCGGAAACCGCCAGATCAAAATCTTCCGGATCATGCCCCAGAAGCAAATCACGCACACAACCGCCTACCAGAAAAACGGGCTCATCATTGGATGAAAGCGCCTTCAGAAAAGACAGAAATGGGATTTTTTTCAGGGCTGACAAAAAAGACATGCTCATTCCAGATTGCTTTCAAGATTACGTTCAGGCGGGTTGCGAACAGGCATCAAAGGGAATCTTCCAGTATCAGCCGCAGTTTTTCAGTGATATCGCGTATCACATCGATCACCTGTTTCATCTTGGTATGGTCCATGGTGTTAGAAAGACCCACCACCCACAGCGCCATGGGCGGACCCTTCCGGTTGTGCAATGCTACCGCGACCGCTTTAATTCCGGTGATATACTCTTCATCGTCCATGGCGTACCCCTGCTTGCGCACCTGCTCCAACTCCGCCATATATTCTTTTGTATCGGTGATGGAACGGGGCGTGTAACGGGGTAGGCCTTTTTCCAGGATCAACTGGTCAACCTGATCACTGTTTAGTCCTGCCAGAAAAACTTTACCGGCTGCACCGGCAAAAAGAGGAATTGTCGTGCCTGCTGGGGCTGAAATTTTTATGGGGTCATCTGCTTCTGCAACCCCCATGATCAGAACCCGTTTCCGAACAAGTCCTCCCAGAAAAACGGTTTCGCCAACCTGTCCCCGAATGTCATTGATAACCGGTTGAATGATTTCCGTCAGTTTCAGGGTATTCCAGCTTGAAAATGCCAGGTCTGTTATGGTCGGCCCCAGATAAAACAGTTTGCCGTTTGGATCCTGGGCAAGGGCGCCTTCTCTTAACAGTGCATGGATCAGTCCATGTGTTGTGCTTTTGCTGTATCCCAACAGTCTTACCAGTTCGGCCAGACCAAGCATTCGGGGTGATTCTGAAACGATTCGCAACAATTGAAATGTTTTGTGTACCGCCGGAGCCTGATATCCCGGCAATTTGGATTCCCTGTTTTTTGAGGTCATAAAGAATTTGCCTTTATACGGATCATGAGTCGTCGTTCGTCAATCGATGTTCGTAAAGCGTCGCTCGTGTCTCGTCGTTTGTCGTTGCCGGTTTCAGTGCGCAGGTTGCGGACAGCAGACACCTTTGGTCTTTCTTATCTTTCTGCCATCATGATTCCTGGAACAATCGCCCACTTGATCATGGCCATTTACTATAATGAACAATATTAGCTGCGGCCATTCCACGCGTCAAGTGAAAAGACTCTTGATAAATTTTATAATTATCCTATTATATGTGAAAAATGTTGCATAGATATAATCAGGACAATTATTGTCAATATCACGAAGTTCACTATAATGAATTTGGAAGTCATCCATTCATGTTGACCCCGTCTGAACTGGAACGATACGATCGGCAGATATGGCTTGAGGAAATCGGCAAAACAGGGCAGGAAAAACTCAAACAGGCCACAGTATGTGTGTGTGGCGTCGGCGGTCTGGGATCACCTGCAGCCGTGTATCTGGCGGCAGCCGGAATTGGAACGCTGATCCTGATCGATAACGATCGGGTTGCCCTGAGCAATTTGAACCGGCAAATCCTGCATGGCGAATCGGATATCAACCGGTTCAAGGTAGATTCAGGCAAAGAGCGCCTGATGCGATTGAATTCCGGAATCATCATCCGGACGCATGCGGCTGATATTACGTCAAACAATGTCCAATGTCTTGTGGCCGGGTCGGACGTGATCATCGATGCCCTGGATACGATTCACACGCGCATGATTTTGAACAGAGCGGCAATCAATCTGCGCATCCCCCTTGTACACGGGGCCGTCAACGGATTTGAGGGCAGAGCCCTCACCATCATACCCGGTCGCAGCGCCTGTCTTGGATGTCTATATCGGAAAAGCACAAACGATTCGACCAGATTCCCGGTCATTGGTGCCGTTCCTGCGGTGATCGGGGCCGTTCAGTCCATTGAGGCCATCAAAATTCTGATTGGCATTGGCGATCTGCTGAAAAATCGGATGATCGTGTATGATGGATTGAAACTGTCATGGACAGAATTCAAACTGAAAATAAATCCGGGCTGCGACCATTGCGGTCATTTGCAACAAAAGGAAGACTGATGCGCGTCAAAATAAACCTCCATAAAACCCATCGCCAGTACACGGGTGGCCTTGAGACGGTTGAAGTTGCCGGTCAAACCGTCGGGGATTGTCTAAAAGATCTGATTCAACACCACCCGGGATTGGGCGATGTTTTGTTTGATCCAACCGGCAAACTGAATCATTTGATCGAAATTTATCTCAATATGGAAAGCGCCTGGCCGGACGAGCTGAAAAAACCGGTTCAATCCGGGGATGAAATACACATCACGCTGATGCTGTCGGGCGGATGACACAATGCACAAACCGACTCACGGCGTCCGCACCAGGGAAACGATCAGTGTGTTATGGGCGGATGCAGTCCCTTCAGGGCCTTCTTTACCTGTCCGGTGACGGTCACCGACAAAAAGACCAAACACCTGTTCCGGGGTTTTACCGGAAATCATGTATACATTCAGATGAACGCCGGAATGTGATGCAATGACAGGAAGGCTGTCTTTGGAAAAAAGTGGCGTTGCTCCCGGCCCTTTGATCAGCCCTGCCAGAATATCCACAAATGCCTGCTGCCAGGTATTTTTATCCATGTCGGACGCATCCGGACCCGGCGCCGCAATGTGTTCCGCAATGCACACCGCATCAGAAACTTTTTCCAACATGTTTTCCATTGTCAGAACACTGTCCGTCACAAACAGATCGAATTCATGACCCCCCTTCTTTTTTGCATCACGCAAAAACAGGGTTGACCAGGCACTCAGGCGTTGCTCAAGCATATGTTCTTCAGGTCGATCCGCTACAATCGGATAGGATCCGGGCTCAAAATCAGGTGTTTCACCGTCAGAAGAAAACTGCTTCAGAAATTGTTTTTCCTGTTCCTGAAACCGGTCCAGATCGCTTGAGAAATCCGCCTGCTGACAATCAAATTCTTCTGCAAGGGTTAAAAATACCCGCGATGCCATGAGTGTGTCGGATTGGATCTTTGGTGAATCGTAATGAATGATTTCATTTCGAATATCAGACGACAGCGACTCCGATGTCCGGTCTGAAAAGAACTGGGCCTTTAAAAAAGCGGCGTCATGGTCCGAATGGGACTGCATCCATTTCTTGCTGTCCAGAACCCGGGTTTCCAGTCCCGCGGAATCATCAGGAAACGGTGAGTAAATCCGGATAAGGGGGTTATCCGCCATTTTTTTCAGTTCGGGTCGAAGAAAGGAAGATGTCTGAAAAATGGTCAGTGTTGAAAACACTGCCTGAAGAATACCGGCACTGAACGGTGAAATTTGTGTAAAGGGAAACCAGACGGGATGAATGGATGGATTCATGTATCGATACCTTTATTTTTTGAGATCCTGGACGGCCACGCCTCTGGCACGCAATTCGTCCCTTATGCGGTCTGCCAGATGCCAGTTTTTTTCTGCCCTGGCCCGAATTCTTTCCGCTATCAGCCGTTCGATGTCAACATCTTGAACCGGTTCTGAAAAGCTCATGACCTGAAGAACCGAATCAATATCCTGAAAAACCGCGATCAGTTTTTGCGCACCTGCCAAATCAATTTGATTCATCAGAACCAGTTGGTTGATTTTCTTGACATGATGAAACAGGGACGCAAGCGCTGCCGCGATATTGATATCGTCATCCATGGCCGTGACAAAGCCGGTTCGAATATCGTAAATCAGTTGATCCAGTTCGGCAAAAGTCTGTCCGGATGTGACCTGAGTCAATGCCCGAATGCAGGTATTGATCCGGTTCAACGCGTTTCGGGCATGGGTAAATCGGTCGGCTGAAAAAACAACAGCTTTGCGGTAATGGGTGGAGAGCAGCCAGAACCGGATTTCCTTTCCACTGAATCCTCTGTCCAGAAGATCCTGAAGTAACATTCGGTTCTGTCGCTCATCCACCATTTTGCCCTGATGCAGGACCCCGTCGCAGTGAAGCCAGTATCGGGCAAGAGGCTTGCCGGTCAAAGCACCGGCGATCGCGATTTCATTTTCATGATGCGGAAACATGAGTTCCCGGCCGCTGACATATATATCAAATGACTGACCAAGGTGTTTCATGGCCATGGCCACGCCTTGAAGATGCCAGGATGGCCGGACATTACCCCAGGTCGTTTTGGTATAGATGCCCCGCTTGAGATCCGACAGCCGGGCGCGCTTCAACAGGGTGAAATCCCTGGGATTGTCCTTTTCATAATCATCCAGATCGACTGTGGCCCCGATTCGAATCTTGTTGATGTCGATTCCGGAAAATCGGCCGTATTCCGCATATCGGGATACGTCAAAATAGAGGGAATGCAGCTTTTCGTATGCAAATCCTTTTTGCGCCAGCCGCTCTGCCAATTCAACCATATCCTGAATGTGCTCACTGGCCTTTGGGTAGACAGCGGCGGGACGAATGCTAAGAATATCCAGATCCCGGAAAAACCGGTCAATATGGTGCTGGGTGAACTGTGGCAATGACAGGTTGGCGGCCTCTGATCCATCAATGGTTTTGTCATCCAGGTCCGTGATATTCATGACATGGTTGACTGCATAGCCCCTGAATTTCAGATACCGGCTCAAAAGATCGGAGATCACAATCCGCCGGCATTCGCCGATATGCATCGGCTGATGAACCGTGGGGCCTTCGGAATGCAGGGTCGCTGTTTTGGGCGAGGCCGACAGAAAGTTCTCTTTCTTCCGACTGAGGGTGTTGAAAAGCACCATATCAATCCGCTCCCGAACCGCAAACAGGGATGTGCTGAGATACCGCTCGCCGCTGTCAGGGAATATGACCACGATACATCCGCTTTCCAGCTTGTCGGCCTCTTTTCTGGCAATGGCCATGGCCGCACCACTTGACATGCCGACAAACATCCCCTCTTCCCGGGCCAGCCGGCGGGTCATGTCAAAGGCTTCTTCATCATCGATATTGATTTTTTTATCCAGTAGACGCTTGTCGAATATGCCGGGCTGATAGGCCTCTTTCATGTTCTTCAGCCCCTGGATTTTGTGTCCCAGATACGGCTCTACGCCCACAATCGTGATATTCGGGTCCAGTTCCTTGAGTTTTCGGGACATGCCCATCAGGGTGCCGGATGTGCCCATGGTCGCCACCAGCAGGGTGATCGCCCCTTGGGTCTGATTCCATACCTCGACCGCGGTCCCGCAATAATGGGCCTGCCAGTTGGCCGGATTGTTATACTGATCGGCCATGAAATAGGCATCCGGATTTTCCCGCGCCAGACGATAAACTTCTTCAATCGCCCCATCGGTTCCCAGATGTCCGGGCGTCAGCAGAATTTCCGCACCTCTTGCCTTTAGTATCTTCTGACGCTCCATGCTCACCGCTTCGGACATGGTCAACAGCAGTTTATACCCCTTGACCGAACAGACCAGTGCCAGCCCGATGCCCGTATTCCCGCTGGTGGCTTCGATGACGGTTTTACCCGGTCCCAGTTTTCCGGACCGCTCGCCTTCCGCGATCATGGCCAGGGCGGGCCGGTCCTTTATGGAGCCACCCGGATTGAAATATTCCAGCTTGGCGTAAATATGAACATTCGGATTCGGATTTAAATGGCGGATTTCAATTAGCGGTGTATTCCCGATGGTTTCCAGAATGGACCGTTTCATGCGTGTGTTTCTTTCACATAAGATAAAAACATCTGCCGAATGGTTGATTGAATGTCGTCGACATGTGGCAGCGCGTCAATAATTTTAAATCGGTCGGGATTGAGGCGGGCAATATCCCGGTATCCGTTCCGAACGCGTTCATGAAAATCAAGGGCTTCAGACTCGAATCGGGATTCGGACAAATCCCGGGTTCCGTTATTCAATTGTTTCCAGGCCCGTGAAAGGCCATCTTTAACCGGCATATCCAGTAAAAACGTGATTGCCGGCTGAAGATTTCGGCACAGTCTGACATGCAGATCCATGATCAGGTCTCGGTCCAGGCCCCGTGCATATCCCTGATACACCAGTGTCGCGTCGGCATACCGGTCACTGATGACAGTTTTGCCATCTTTCAATGCCGGCAGAATCACCTGCTCGATATGCTGCACCCGATCCGCCAGATACAGCAGCAGCTCGGAAATTGGCGCCATGTTTCGGGATTCCGGGTTAAGAAGCACCGATCGAATCTGCTGGCCGATGGCATCGCCGCCCGGTTCCCGCGTCAGGATACAGGGAAACCCGGCTTGATCCAGGTATTCTTTAAAGAGTCTGGCCTGGGTGCTTTTCCCCGAGCCTTCTATGCCTTCAAATGTAATGAACATATTTCCATGTGTCATGAACGGTTATCGCTGGTTGATATGGTTGAGAATATGAATTTCAGTGGTGCGTTATCGCATTGCTCAACGCGACAAATTCCGGGACAGACAGCGTTTCCGCCCGTCGAACAGGATCGATTCCCACCTGACACAGAATCAGTTCTGTTTCAGAGGCCGATATCGGCGGCAGTCCTGCAGACAACGCATTTTTCAGGGTTTTACGTCGCTGCCCGAAAGCGGCTCGGATGACCCGGACCAGCATCGTTTCATCATCGGCCGGCATTTCAATCTGTTTTTTAAAAACAATCTCAACCACCTCGGAATCCACCTTGGGCCTGGGGTAGAACAGATTCGCATTCACCCGTGCCAGAGGCCGGATGTCGGCGCAATACCGTAGAATGACGGTGATTCGGCCGTAGTCCCGGGAACCGGCATTTGCCATCAGACGGTCAGCCAGTTCTTTCTGAAACATCAGAATTGCCCGTTCAATCCTCTTCCTGGACTGAATCAACCGGATTAGAACCTGAGATGAAATGTTATATGGCAGATTGCCCATGACAATAAGGGGGGATGCGGCTTGTTCAAATATATCGTCAAGGGGGATTCGAAGGATGTCACCTTCAATCACCTGAACATGACTTCGCTTTTCCAGCAGCAATTGCGTTTTAAGCAAATCGGCCAGATCCCTGTCTTTTTCCACGGCAAACACGCGGCGAACGCGATCTGCGATGGGCAGGGTCAGGCTGCCCATGCCTGCACCGATTTCCAGAACACTGTCCTCCGGGTTCAGGCGGCTGCGTTCCACAATCATGGCAGCAGTCGATGGGTCAGCCAGAAAGTTCTGACCCAGTTGTTTTTTGGCCTTCAGGTTTCTGGAGCGCAACAATGTCTGGGGGTTCATCATGCGACAGGCGGGCCTCAGTTATCAATGGTGTAAATCGAAAAAACAGATTTCTGAAACAGTTGATCATCGCATTGCTATCATAATCCCGGTTTCAGTTCAATGTATTAAAGTCAATGGGGTGAAGATGCCACCACCATCATCTGGTTTTCCAAGCCGGACATGGCCATTATCGCTGGCTGAAAGCTGCCAATTCGCGGATCACTGTTATTATATTTTCACTGCACGGTTTCCCACCCACCTCCAAGTGCCTTATACAGGCGGACCAGATTGGAAGTGACTGCACCATCACTTCTGGCCAGTTCACTCTGAAATGACAGCATGGATCGTTGTGCGTCCAGAACATCACTGAAATCGACCAGACCGGCTTGGTACAGATCCTGGGCCAGTGTAACGGCGCGACTGGCCGCTTCAGCAGCAGACAACAGCGACTGGCGGTGTTTCTGCTCCTCGGAAAATGCGATCATTGCATTTTCCACCTCCTCCAGGGCGTTTAACATTGCGGACTCATAAGCAGCCAATGCCTGTTCCTGAAGCGCGGTCTGAACCTCGATATTGCGACGAATGGCGCCTGCGTCAAAAAGTCGCCAGCTCATGCCGGGGCCCACCTGCCAGGTCCGGCTGCCTGCCGTAAACAGGTCACCGGCGGAAAAAGATTCAAGCCCGATAAAGCCGGAAAGCCTGAATTTGGGATAGAGATCGGCTGTGGCAACCCCGATTCGGGCAGTCTGGGCTGCCAGATTTCTTTCAGCCCGCTTGATATCCGGCCGGTTTCTCAGCGTTTCCAACGGAATACCCACAACAATCGTGGCCGGTGCGACCGGAATCGGACGGGGTTGAATGATTTCCGGATGCAGTGCGCCAGGGTATTCTCCCAAAAGCACGGCCAACCGGTTGATGACACCATCCAGGCCCACCCGCAGTGCGGGGAGCTGGGATCGGGTACTATCCAGATTATACTGAGCCTGCTGAACGACCAGCTCATTGGCAAGGCCGGCTTCAAAACGATTCCGGTTAAGCGTCAGCGTTTCGGTTTGTATCCGTATGTTGGCCTGTGCCACCTCCAGTCTGGCCTGATAGGTTCTGGCCTCGATATAGTTGAGTGCAACCTCTGCCAGCAGACTGACCAGGACATCATGGAGATCGGCCTCAGTAGCACCCAGATCGGCATCGGCCGCCTCTATACCCCGTCTGATACCGCCAAAAACATCAATCTCCCACCCTGCATCAAATTCGATGCTATAGATATCTGATTCTTTACCGGTTCCGCTGTTTTCACTGGTTCGTCGAACCGAAGCGGCAGCCCCTCCGTCAAGCGTGGGAAATCGGGATGCCTCACTGATGCCTCTGCGAGCCCGGGCTTCCCGGACCCGAAGCATGGCATTGCGCAGATCCAGATTGTTTTGAGCTGCCCGATCCAATAGACTGGAGAGCAAGGGGTCATCCAGAGTTGTCCACCATCGGGCCAGGATTTCAGGCGATGCGGGTTGTAAAATCAGGCCGCCTTCCAGTTCCGTATGCCAGTCATCCGGGGCTTTGGATTCCGGCGGGACATAATTGGGGCCGACTGCCGCGCATCCGGACAGGATAGTCCCCAGAATCAAGACCGCCAGAAATCGCCTGAATTGTCTTTGTGAAAAAGGGTTGTGATGACATGTCGCTTGAGCTGATTTCATAATCATCTCGCTTTGTAATTTTGATTGATAGCTTTCAAGATAAAGATTTTGGGAAGGCAGCAGGGAGGGGATAGGCCTTTTTCGGCCATCCCCGACCGATAACACACCAAAAATCTTTATCTTGAAAGCTATATCACTGGAAATCTTTTCTGACTTCTAATCTCTGCCTTCCGTCCGCTGTCTCCATCGCTTATTAGGGAATGGTCCGGCTTTCATACTGCCCGATCAGAAAATGACAGGACTGATAGGCGGATATCAGAATCCATTGCCAATTTCAAACAAATAATCAAATGAGTATTTAATATATTCATTTGAGACAGGAACCATTGCGGCAAGTTTGGATTACCTCATGAAATTATGGTATTTGACCAATACGGAAAACCAAGACCGAAAAGTAGAATTGTAATCCAATCCATCAAAGGTTATATTATCGTAACATGTCGTCATTTTCACTAACCTGTTTTTTAATTGAACATCCGCAGTAAATTTAGGCCAACATGATTATTTTGGGTATTGAAACATCCTGTGACGAAACCGCAGCGGCAGTCGTTCAAAACGGCGATACGATCCTCTCCTCTGTCGTGGCTTCTCAAATCGACGTTCATCATCTCTATGGAGGCGTCGTTCCGGAAATCGCATCCCGAAAACATATCGAGGCCATTACGCCGGCTGTATCGCAGGCAATCCATGAGTCCGGCCATTCTCTTCAAGAGATTGACGGTATTGCCGTGACCCAGGGTCCCGGACTGGTGGGTGCACTTCTAATAGGCTTCTCGTTTGGTCGGGCGCTGGCCATGTCATTACATCTCCCCTGGATTGGAATCAATCACCTTGAAGGCCATATCCACTCACTTTTTCTGGAGAATCAAAAACCGGAATTTCCTTTTGTCGCGCTTCTGGCCTCAGGGGGACATACCAGCATCTATCATGTCGCCGGTCCAACCGATTTCGAACTGATGGGAAGAACCCTGGACGATGCTGCCGGAGAAGCGTTTGATAAGGTTGCCAAGCTTCTGGGATTGGGATATCCGGGTGGAAAAATCATTGAGGATCAGGCGACCATGGGAAATGCCGACGCCATCCATTTTCCACGAACATTTCTTGACAAGTCCGATTTCAATTTCAGCTTCAGTGGGCTTAAATCGGCTGTCCGGCGATATGTGCAGATTCATGAATCCGACTATCGCGATCATATTCCGGACATTGCCGCCAGTTTTCAGGAGGCGGCCTGCGAGGTGATGTGTCACAAACTGATTCATGCCGCTCAGGTGAAAAATTGTACACGCATCGCTGTGGCAGGCGGGGTTGCCGCCAATTCAAGGCTGCGCCAAACAATTCACAATGCGGCATTTCAGAAAAATTTTTCAGTTCATATTCCATCTTTGGAATTGTGCGGAGACAACGCAGCCATGATTGCGGCAGCAGGCTATCATTATCTGGCTGCAGGAAACCGATCTGATCTGGATGACGATGTTTTCTCCAAATCACCGATACATTGATGATCGAGAATCGACACCACGCAACTCAATTGACTTTTTCACTGTTCTGAATTATGTCACAAAGCCAGACTGGATTTCAACAGGAACCGTGAAAATCATACCCAGGAGGCGACTGAATGAGACAAATTACCCTTTATGATGTGTTTCAGCGAAATGCGGAAATTTTCGGAAATCAAATTTCACTGGTATGCAACCAGAAGTCGTATTCAAATCAGGATGTTCTCAAACAGATCAAAGCCCTTGCATCAGGACTGACCGTCAACGGCATTCAGAAAGGCGACAGGATCGCTGTTCTGGCCCACAACTGCCATCGTTTTTTTTTGCTGTTTGGTGCTGCTGCCGCAACCGGCGCCATTGTCGTTCCCATCAACTGGCGATTATCCCTGGAAGAAATTCAGCATATTTTATCCGATTGTACTCCAAAGATGCTGTGTTTTGATTCCCATCATGCATCTCTTGTAGAAAAACTGGCCGCAGGCGGCTACCCGGGAATGCTGTTGGGATTTCATCCGGATACCGGTATGACGATAGACAGTCTGATGGATGCAGCGGGTCCGCTGACAATGGCTGCTGTACATACGGATGACCCGTTCTGCATCATTTATACTGCGGCAGTTGCAGGAAAAACGCGGGGCGCAGTTTTGTCTCATGGCAACATCATATATGGTAATCTCCAGACAATTGCCACCATGGGATTGAGCAGCCAGGATGCCTATCTGAACATGTTGCCCATTTTTCATATCACCGGCATGAATCTGTCCCTTTCCGTGATGCATGCAGGCGGCAAAAACGTGATCATGGACCGGTTTGACGCCCGAAAAACCCTTGAAAACATCGATAGTGAATCGATATCGGTCATCGGCAGTTTTCCGCCAATCCTTTCCAGTCTGATTTCGGAAATGGAAACCGGCGACTTTCGGTTGACATCCCTGCGCCATGTTTTAGGATTGGACAATCCGGATACCATCAAAGCGTTTGAGTCAAAAACACATGCCATATTCTGGACGCTGTATGGACAGACCGAAACGTCCGGCATGGTCACGTTTTCCCCGGCCTCCGAACGTCCGGGATCGGCTGGAAAGCAGGGACTTCTGATTCGAATGCGTTTGGTTGATGAATTGGAAAATCCGGTCCCAACCGGAACCTCTGGTGAAATTGTGGTTCAGGGACCTCTTGTTTTTCAGGGATTCTGGAATCAGGATGAAGCCAATCGTCTGACCTTTCGAAATAGCTGGCATCATACGGGAGATCTGGGAAAATTGGATGCGGAGGGTTATCTCTGGTTTGCCGGTCGAAAGCCTGAAAAAGAACTCATCAAACCAGGCGGTGAAAATGTATATCCTGCAGAAGTTGAACAGGCCATTCTGGAACACCCCAGCGTGGATTCGGTTTCGGTCATTGGTGTGCCAGATCCCAAATTTGGAGAAGGAATCAAGGCCGTATGCGTTCTGAAACCGGATAAACTTATTTCCGCAGAAGATATTATGGAGTTTGTAGCAAGCCGGATTGCCCGGTACAAAAAACCCCGATACGTCCAATTTGTCAAATCATTGCCCAGAACCGGCACAGGAGCCATCGACCGGGTTCAGGTCAAGGCGCTGTATGGCGGGTCGTAATCCAGTCAAACGAATGCGTCACACGATTTTGGTTGACATGAATCTGAATTTTGTTTATCAAGGGCCATCATTTATGGGGCTGTAGCTCAGCTGGGAGAGCGCATGACTGGCAGTCATGAGGCCAGGGGTTCGATCCCCCTCAGCTCCACCAAAAAAAATCAAGGGGGTTAGGCTGAATCAGCTTAACCCCCTTTTTCGTTTTTGGGTCATTTGGACAAGGATAGGACAAGGATTTTTATTTTCTGTCATCCTATTCCCCTCATCCCCCGCATAACTTTTTCCATCCCAACCACCACACCATCTGAACAAACCAGGCATCAACTGCCATCTAACCCTTTCTGGATAACGATAATATCAAAGTTGTTTGATATATTCTTTTGCAGTACAGGGATAACGCCTGTTGGCTGGCATCTATCCGGTATCAGACAATGATTCAGCCGGAAACGGAATAAAGAGGACTTTATGGACCCCCCTCACGCGCCGCCGACTGGCAACTTAGTATATGCTTTCATATGCCATTTCTTGCCAAGACCATTTTTGTAATACTCCAAACGTTCGATGAAATGCTCCTCTTGAGTTACTCGAATACCTTGATCCTTGAGAATTCAGCACGTACTTCTACACAATAAGTAAGCTTCATTTTCCTTGGCAAGACGAAGAACTTCCAATTTGAAGTTGCGGTCATCATCCTGATGGATAACTTTCAATTGTTCGGTGTCGTCCGGTGAGAATATGGACTTGCTACGACTTACGACAATATACAATATAATGGAACTGGTTGTCTTTTACGTATTGGATATTTTCAGCAGTAGCAATGCCGGCATCCATGATCACGGTTCGGTTTCCTGAAAGATCGGGTCTGGCTTTCATCAATGATTCGATCATTTCTGGAAGCGTTTTCCCATCACTTTGATTACCGGCATAAAGATGGCTGTACTTGGCAAAACCTTGTTCATCCACAATAAGTGCAAGAGTCAATAGCTTGCAGTCGGAGCGTTTCTCCTTGGAATAACCGCGCCTGGCTTTTGGGTTGCCGGATGCCTGGCCTTCCATACACGTATTGGTCAAGTCAAAAAAACACAGCATTTCCGGCAGACTGAACAGCTCTTTTTCCTTCATCTATAGATGAGATTCAACAGCATCTTTCACCCGGAATACATGGTCAGCAGCACGATAGAAAGAAGCGAGTGAAAATCGCTCGGGTTTCCCGGTCAATTCAAATATGGCGGAGAGATTTTCAGCCCATGACCTGGTCGGCTCTGCCCCGAAACCGGTATTTCAGGCACTGAAATATCCGGATACCTGTTCATTCCCATCGAAGGCATGTTTACCAAAGAACCCATTGCCTTTGCCGTTCGAAAAGGCGACTTTGACACCATGAACTATTTTAACAACTGGATTACGGTGGTTGATTCAGAAGGCTGGTTGAAAGAAAGAAAACATTATTGGTTCGAGACCAAGGAATGGGAATCGTCGGTTCAGTAACATCGACAAACTGAAAACTGAAGGGGAGCAGGCTGAAGATCATGGACCTGCCCCCTGCTTCTGCCATCCTCCCACTCGCCCCTCCTCCGAAGATGCGCGCAATTATCCGCTGCACAGAGCCGTCGCTCAAAAATCAAGCGGGCTTCGGGCTTCCTTGATCGTGACGCTTTTAACCGTATGCGTGTAAATCATGGTGGTTCTGACATCGCTGTGTCCCAGCAGCTCCTGAATCGTACGGATATCAAAATTGGCCTGAAGAAGATGGCTGGCAAAACTGTGACGGAAGGTATGGGCTGAGGCCCGTTTACCGATCCGGGTCTTTTCAACCGCTGCTTTGATTGCCTTTTGCACCTGGGTTTCATGCAGATGATAGCGCCGGTATTCTTTGGTTTCCGGCACCTGCGTCAAATTCAGGGCCGGAAAAAACCATTGCCAGACAAAATTTGTAGCCGCATTCGGGTATTTTCGTTCCAGCGCATTCACCAGAAATACACCCGCATATTTTCGCTCCAGATCACGCTGATGCAGGTCTTTCAACGTCTCAAAATGGGCTTTCAATTCCGGAAGAATGGTTTCCGGAAGCGGCACGGTTCGGTCTTTCTGGCCTTTCCCGTCATGAACGGTCACGATGCCTGCATCAAAATTCAGGCACTGAACACGCAGTCGTAAACACTCAAACAGCCGAAGCCCGCATCCATACAGCATCTTCACCACCAGATCAAAGGGCGGATCAAGATGCGACAAGATTTTATTAATCTCATCCCTGGACAACACCACCGGAATGTACGGTCTCCGTTTTGCCCTGACAACACCCTCCACCTTTCCGAATTCCCGATTAAGAACATGCCGGTAAAAAAACAGCAGCGCATTGAATGCCTGGTTCTGGGTGGATGCGGACACCTTTTTGGTGACAGCCAAGAAAGTCAGAAAGGCCTTGACATGATCGGGTGTCAGCGACTTCGGGTCCAGGCTTCGGGTAAATGTTTGATAATGCCTCACCCAATGGATATAGGTTTTCAATGTTTTTGGCGAATAATGCCGGACCTGTATTTCATTTGTCAGCCGGGTATACTCATCTCTCCAGGACATCCCTGTTGGCGTTTTTTCTGAGTGGAGCGGCTGCGGGGTAAAAGTGGTTGGCTTCTCATGGGCCTGTATCATTGAGCTAAGGTCTGAAGAAATTTTTGATGTACTGTTGAGAATCCCGGCGGGTTGTGAATGTTCAGAAGTCTTTATTGCTGGAATCATATCTTTCGGGGATAATGAAGATTTTTCGCTTCTATCGTCCTGGAATCCAACAAGATCATAATAAAGCATAATTGCATGGGAGGCCTGCTGCTGCTGAGCATCTGTTTGCTTTTTTTCCTGCAATTTATGGAGAAAATGATCGAGGCTTTTTCGTTCAGTTTCTGGAAAACGATATTTCACACAAAAATCCAGATAAAAGCGCAGCCATTTTCGATAGAGCGGATGCAAGGCAGCCGGAACCGACCTGTTTTTCAAAATAATCTCAAATTCTGTTTGCAACTGTAACGGAATGCTGTTCACGTATAGTATCCAGAAATCGTTATATTCATTTTAATTGTATGATATACGGAAAAGTAAATAGGGCATCATAAAGTTCTTGTCAACTCTTAATCCTTGATATATTGAGAGATTGAAAAGAGAGAGGGAATTACCCGCAGAAAGAATAAAAAATTATTAACGCAGTTACAACCAGTTGGCTTTCCCGAATTGTAAAGATATACAGAAACTGTTGAATAACTTGTTCCCGGCGACTGCGTCGCCGGGAATCGCGGCGCTGACTTCGTCCAGCACCTTGTCCCGGCGCTACGCGCCAGAACCCATAAGGTTTGATCTGACCGGGCGACGGGAAGTCGATTCATGAAGGACATGGTTCCGGTCAGAATCAAACCATTGTTCAAGAAGCCCGTGTTGAAAAAAGGTATGGTTATAAGGGGATTGCTTTTTAGTGGGGACTGAGATGGCTGGTGGACAGGCATCCGGGAAGGGTTGGAATTACCGATTCAGGCCATAAAAGTGGGTCAGTATCGATAGCATCTGTCAAATTCACCATATAGAAATTGCCCAATTTCTTTTTTTCAGGTTCAATGGCCGCAGATCGCCTGTCCGCCTCAATTGTACGATTTTGCGGCCCGATGTTTTGTTCTTTGAAAACCTGCGTTTACAGCGTTACAGACTACCCACTGCCCCGATGGTTTGGCATCTGATACGGCAGTACCGAATAAACGTATTTCAGAACACACCCGCAATCCGGACAACTGAGTTCCGGTTTTTCCGGGGCTTCCGGTTTCGGGTCAACAACCACGACTTCAAAGCCATGCATCATCTCGATGGATGCCCGGATATGATCTATCGGTATGGCACTGCACCCATGCATGAAACCATAGTAGCGGATCTTCATGAATCCGGACGGCAGACAGTGCTGGAGGAACCGGCTCATGAAGTCCAGTGCAGAAAGTTTCATGTACCGGGTTCGTCTGCTGCCGGTCTTTTGATATGAAAACGTGACCATACCATTTTTCACATCGACAATCCGGTGATCGGAGATGGCCACCTTGAAGACATAATGGGACAGATACCGAATGCTCTGCTCGGCAGCACCGACCGGCTGGATGTTGACGTTCCAGGCTTCATGCCAGACACCGGGATCAATGAGATCAATCAGTCCGGCTTCGATCATTTTGTCCCTGAACTTTGCCCGACAAATCCGGGATAGTGCCCTATTGGGCACATAGAAATCCGACCGGGACGGATGCCAGATATGGTCATCTTTTGACCAGGCGCCTCCGGCAACCACATAGTGGATATGGGGATGGTAATTCAAGGTTCTTCCCCAGGTATGCAGAACACCGAAAAATCCGGGTACATCCCCACCGATGAATTTGTCATCCTTTGCAAGCTTTTTCATGGATTCGGAAGATGCCCTGAACAGGGCATCGTAGGCGATTTGCTGGTTGCTTCTGAAAAAGTTTCGGATATTTTCCGGTACGGTAAATGTGATCATGAAATATGGTCCCGGAACCTGA
>Ga0351885_10149_pt1 | contig 33978 bp, 24 predicted proteins | sample TotcelFGM3001L13_FD_206771 | JGI IMG/M metagenome (GOLD analysis project Ga0351885, IMG submission 206771) | Enriched cells from coal bed in the Powder River Basin, Montana, United States - Total cells FGM rep3 HSBNCT.FGM.300.1.L13 ... | reverse complement strand
GGTTCGTGACTCTTCGATAATTTACGATAGTTCGTGAAAATAGTTCGTGAAATTTTATGGATACTGTCCGATAACTTTGATAAAATTTACCCGGAATTCTTATCGACTCACCTCCTCTAACCCTTTTAAAGGACTCAATATGAGGCTTTTAAAGGTTTCTTTATCTTCGTCTCAAAGCGGAATTTGAGATGATGGCCGATACCAAACTCAAGAAGATGGAGGAAGCACCTTCTCTGCGGGATAAGGATTACCGTACCCTGATGGAGAATGTCCCCGTTCTGATCGCCCGCTACGATACAGAGTTGCGCCGGATTTATGTGAATCCTGCCTGGGAAAAAGTCATCGGCCTATCCTCCGCAGATGTCCTAAATAAACGGGTCGATGAAATTCCCGAACTTCCGACTGTTGCCGACCATATAGAAACACTACAAGAAGTCCTGAAAAGCGGTACCCCTCAAAAAATAGAGTTCAGTTGGGCAAATGCCCGTGGCAAAACCATTTTTTTGGAGTTTGTCATTGTGCCGGAATACGATCGGCACGGCAAAATGATCAGTCTATTAGTTGCGGGGATTGACCAGACTGAGCGCAGAGAGGCGGAAGAGCAGATCAGAAATAGTGAAAGGAATCTGCGCACCACTATCGACACCATTCCAGCCTTTATCTTTAGCGCCCTCCCTGATGGCTCCTTCGATTTCGCCAGTCAAAATTGGTTTGATTATTCGGGTCTCTCTCCAGAAGAGGTCTATGGTTGGGATTGGACGGACGTAATCCATCCCGAAGACCGCGACCAGGCGGTGGAGACATGGCGTGAATCCATGGCGACAGGGGTACCGGGAGAGAACGAACACCGCGTTCGGCAAGCAAATGGAGAATATCGCTGGTTCCTGGCCCGCAACGCAGCCTTGCGAGACGAAAATGGACACATTGTCAGGTGGTATGTGGTCCTGGTGGATATCGAGAACCAGAAGCGGGCGGAAGAGCAGCTCAGAAATAATGAATGGAACCTGCGCACCATTATCGAAACCATTCCGGCCTTTGTCCGGACCGCTAACCCTGACGGCTTCATCGATTTTGTCAGTCAAAGTTGGCTGGATTATATGAGTCTTTCCCGGGAGGAGTGGGTGGGATGGGGTTGGATAAACAAAGTCCATCCCGAAGACCGTGACCGGGTGGTGGAGGGCCGGCGACAGATGCTGGCTACGGGGGGACCGCAAGAGAGAGAATTCCGCATACAGCAGGCCAATGGGGGATACCGATGGTTCCTGTCCCGCCATCAACCTTTGCGCGACAAGAAGGGGAATATCATCAAGTGGTATGGAGTCATGGTCGATATCGAGGACCGGATGCGGGCCGAGGCTCGTCTCCTCCAGGCGTTGGACGAAATCAAGAAGTTGCAGCACCAACTTTCAAAGGAAAACATTGTCTTACGCGAAGAAGTTGATAGAACCTCAATGTTCGAGGAGATCGTGGGGGCCTCGCCGGCTCTGAAAGCTATACTGGCCCGCGTCGACAAGGTCGCGCCGACCGATTCCATCGTCTTCATCACCGGGGAAACGGGCACGGGCAAGGAACTCGTGGCTCGCGCCATCCACAAGCGGTCGCGGCGTGCCGCGCGAGCCTTTGTAAGTGTTAATTGTGCGGCAATTCCTGCACCCTTGATCGCTTCCGAATTATTCGGCCATGAAAAAGGGGCTTTCACGGGAGCCCACCAGCGGCGCCTCGGCCGTTTCGAATTAGCGGAGGGAGGCACCATCTTTCTGGATGAAATCGGCGAGCTGCCGATGGAGACCCAGATCGCCCTGCTGCGGGTGCTGCAGGATCAGAAATTCGAGCGTTTGGGTGGCAACCAGCCAATCCGATCCAATGCCCGGGTAATTACCGCCACCAATCGTGATTTGCAAGCCGCCGTTGCAACCGGCAGTTTTCGGCGCGATCTATTCTACCGGCTCAATGTATTTCCCATCGAAATACCTCCCCTGCGTGAGCGCCAAGAGGACATTTCCATACTGGTGGAGTACTTCATCCATCGGTATGCCAGCAAGCTGGGGAAGAAAATACGGAGCGCCAGCAGGAAGACATTAGATCTCCTGCAGTCATACTCCTGGCCCGGCAATATTCGAGAGTTGCAGAATGTGATTGAACGGTCGATTATCGTCTGTGATACCGAGAATTTTTTGGTCGATGAGAATTGGTTGAGTCAGGAGTCTTGTCAGGCTCAGCCGGTCGGCCAACCGCTCCCCGAGATGCTGGTCAGTCAAACCAAAGAGATGATCGAGGCTGCTTTAGCTGGAAGCGGCGGCCGGGTGTCTGGACCATCAGGTGCTGCCGCCAGGCTTGGAATGCCGGCCTCGACCCTGGAATCGAAGATTAAATCTCTCAAAATCAACAAATACCTCTTCAAAAAGTCCACCTAAAAACTGCATCACCCCCATCAAATCATTTTCACGAACTTTCGTAAATTTTCGAAAAATCACAATGAAGAAGGTTTTGCCATCTTAGTATTTTCAATGAGTTACGCTTGGCATAGGTATTGCAATAATGCCGATCAAGGTCCCCCATCTTTTTGAAACAGGCTATCAAGGGGCAGCGGGAGAGGGATACTCAGGGCTTCGGAGTGGGGCTGGCCATGGTCAAGCGGATCATTGACAGCCATGGAGGCCGCATTTAGCTGGAAACGGCTTCTGGTAAAGGCAGCATCTTTTTCTTTACGCTGCCCCTCGACTCCTAAAATCCTGGAGACTCTTCGCACCCTGCTGGCAGTTGACGAAGAAGCTTTTGACGGAGAAGCCTACATAACCGGATGAGGACGGAAATGGTTCAAGGAATACAATCATGATTAACCGTATCCGTAAATGGGATGAAATCGACCCTGGCCCCTGGAGTAGTTGCATTGTTTTTTGCATCATCTTAGCCGCAACTGGGGTGGTGATGTGGGGGCTGTCAATTAATTAATCGAACACCACTGATTTCCTTTGATAAAGTTAAGTCTCGCTTCAAAAGGATTTATTATGGCTGATAAAGAGACGTTTCAAAAAGAGATAAGGGCTAAGCTAAAACAATGGGGCAGAATAATCGATGAACTCAGGGCTGGTGGCGAAGAGAAGGTAATAAGCGATAGGCTAATAAGCGGTAGCAAAGACTTTATTGCTTATTGTAACAAGGGAAATATGCTCCAGGATAAGTATTTAGAAGCCAGACGTAAGTTGGAAGAATTATCTAAGATTGAAAATGATAAGTGGGAAAAGCACGCTTTGGATATCGAACATACTATGAAACAATTGGATCAGTTGTTGAATGAACTATTATCATTATAATGAAACTGAATAATATACACGTTGCACTGTACAAAGCAAGCTCGTGATCCCCGGAGAGAACCGATGACGTTGAAAATCCAGAGGTCTAACAAAAATGATAACACCATCTTTAACCTATGTGGTCAAATAGACGCAAAAGAGCTGCCCGAGTTGCAAAGACTTTTGGCAGCCGAAGCACAAAAATATGTGGTTCTCGATTTAACAGAGGTCAATCTTGTTGATCGGGAGGCGTTGGGATTTCTGGCCCATTGCGAAGGGAATGGCATCAGGGTTGAGAATTGCCCGGCATACATTCGGGAATGGCTTCTGAGAGAAGGAGCCGAAAGCGTATCCTGAAAAGATAAGGGACAATCAAATGAATACAATCAAGTGTCAGATATGCCAGAAGAATTTTAAGATGGACGAGGTGATGAAGGCCGAGCTGCTAGAGGAGCCCATTGTTCAAATGATCCGGGAAAAACATCCGGAATGGTCTTCTGAAGGCTTTATCTGCCTCGCCGATCTGTATCTCTTCCGCGCTCGTTACGTCGCCGAGATCATTAAAACATCAAGCCAAGAGATTTATGACCTGGAAAAGGAGATGGCCAAAGAAGAACATCCCGTATCCAGGAACCTCAATAGGGAATTTGAGAGCAGCCTTACCCTGGGAGAGCGGCTCTCCGACGGGCTGGCTAATTTTGGAGGAAGTTGGACTTTCATAGGTATTTTCATGGCCATGATGGTTATTTGGATGGGCTTCAATAGCTTTGCTCTCACAGAAAAGCCTTTCGATCCCTTTCCTTTTATCCTGCTCAACCTGGTTCTATCCTGCCTGGCCGCAATTCAGGCCCCGGTGATCATGATGAGCCAAAACCGCCAGGAGGCCAAGGACCGCCTCCGGGCCGAGAATGACTTTGAGATCAATCTGAAGGCGGAAATAGAGATTCGCAAGCTGCACGAGAGGATGGACCATCTCCTGATGCATCAATGGCAACATCTGATGGATATCCAGCAGCTACAGGTGCATCTGATGGAGGAAATCAATCAGCCTTCCACTAAGAATCAATAAATGAGGAGGAAACCATGACAATTCAAAGGGGTTTGACCTCAGTCAATGATCTTCTTTCTACGTCGCTGGAAAACGATATTTTGGTGATTAGACAAAAACAGCATATTAAAGCCTTGACTCCGAATGTCGAGGCAATTTTTGCCTTTTACCAGTATATAGAGACCTTGCTCTTATTAAAGAAGTCTTGGAAGGCAATGGTCATGTTTGCCCGTCCAGATGAGAACGAATACCTCGAATACAGCAGATTTCTTTATACGGCGCTCTCAGCCAAGGACGGTGATAATCTCATTGCCCGGTTGTTAAACGTGGTCAACTTCTACATCCGCAAGCTATCGACATTCAACGCCTTTACGGTTTTCGCCGGGCGGGGAACGGTCTCAATGTTTCACCTGAATCTCAGCCTGGCCTACGATTACCGCATTTTCGCGGACGACACTGTATTCGAGAATCCCGGCGCAGACATAGGGTTGATCACCAAGGGAAGCGGGTATTTCCTGCCGCGCTTGATTGGGGTCAGGAAGGCCACCGAGGTTTTGCAGTGGAAGACCTTTTGCCCCGACGATGCCCTGGATTTGGGGTTGATCGACCAGATCGTTCCAGTGTCAAAACTGGAAGAAGAGACGATGCAATTCGTGGCAGCGCATTTGGATGCCTCGGCTTCGATCTTCCCTGACATCCGCAAATTGTTCAAGTGTGACGCAAAGGAGCTTGAGCGTAGCCTGGAAATGGAGGACCGGATAATTCTAGATCGTCTTAAATCGCCTGATTTCAGAAAGACCTTAAGCAGATACTACATAAAAAAGTTTGGTTGTGACTTGGAAGCATTAAAGAAGGGGCACTGAGGGCGCAATAGCCGGGAATGCCCACCTATGGGGGCGGCCTGGGAGTCCTGGCTGGGGAACCATCCGGGGAAGCCGTCGCCGTCCTATCGATGTACATAGAATTACCCGACAAAAAAGGAAATGAATTTTGCTTAACTGGCTGGCCGATATTCCAAAGACCCAACCGATAGCTCAGGGCGTCATCGTGCTCTGTCTGGTGGCAGCCTCGGGACTGGCCCTGGGAAGCATCCGGATCCGGGGGTTCAGCCTGGGCATCGCAGGAACCCTTTTTGCCGGCCTTATCTTCGCTCACTTCGGCTTCAATTTGGAGCCTTCCTTCCGTTCCTTCATCCAGGAATTCGGCCTCGTCCTCTTCGTATACACCATCGGCCTGCAAGTGGGTCCCGGGTTCGCGGCTTCATTAAGACGCCAGGGCCTGTCGTTAAATCTGCTGGCGGCGGGCGTTGTCGTCCTGGGGGTGGCGGTGACGGTGGCGCTCTGTATGATTTTCGGCATCGATGCCGGCATCGGCGCCGGCATTTTCGCCGGGGCCACCACCAACACCCCGGCCCTGGGGGCAGCCCAGGCGGCCCTGGAGACCTTACCGACCACTAATGCGTCTAGAGTAGCCGACTCCGCCCTCGGATATGCCGTGGCCTATCCTTTCGGGATGTTGGGCGTAATCCTGGCCCTGGCGTTGGTCAAATCATGGTTTCACCTGGACGTCCCCCTGGAATTGAATTCCTTCCAGGCTTCCCGACAGGCCGGACGGGAACCCTTCGCCCGCATGACGGTTCGGGTAACCAACCCTAAACTTGCGGGAGTACCCCTGAGTGCCATCCCCCATCTGGAAGACTCCGGGGTGGCGTTATCCCGCCTTAGGCGTGGAGGTGAAACCGAGGTCAGGCTCGCCCTGGAAGATACCCCGGTGTATCCGGGGGACCTGTTGCTGGCCGTTGGACCCAAGGACGGTCTGAAGAGATTTCAAATGACGGTGGGCGAGGAAAGTCCAGAGGATTTGACTCTGGATTCCGGCAATTTGACGTCCCGACAGGTCCTGGTGACCCGGACTGAAGTCGTGGGTAAATCTCTGGGTGAGTTACATGAGCGTTATCCATTCGAATTGAGGGCGACGCGCCTGACCCGGGCCGGCCTGGATATAAGCATCTTTCCCAACTTGCGCCTCAGGTTCGGCGATGTGTTGTGGCTGGTGGGAAGCAAAGGGAATCTGGACCGGGCGGCGGAAGTTCTGGGAAACTCGATCAAAGAGCTTAACTTGGTGAGGCTGGTGACTCTGTTCCTGGGAATGGCCCTGGGAGTGCTGGTGGGTTGCTACCCGTTCACTGTGGGAAACATGCCGGCGCCGCTTCGACTCGGCCTGGCAGGAGGGCCGCTGCTCACCGCCATCATTTTAAGCCGCATCGGCTGCACCGGACCCTTGCTTTGGTATCTGCCGACGAATGCGAACCTGCTCCTCAGGGAGTTTGGCATCGTTTTATTCCTGTCCTGTGTCGGCCTCAAGTCCGGCACGCATTTTGTGGAAACATTACTCCGGGGTCAGGGCTTCCTGTGGATGGCCATGGGGGCGGTCATAACCCTGGCGCCCGTCGTGATCATCTCCCTTCTCGCCCGCATGGTCTTGAAAATGAATTTCATCAACCTGTGCGGTTTGATGGCCGGAAGCCAGACCGATCCGCCGGCCCTGGCCTTCGCCCACGCCATGTGCGGCTCGGAGGACCCTTCCATCGCTTATGCGTCGGTATATCCTTTAACCATGGTGCTGCGCATTGCCGCGGCGCAAATGCTGGTGTTGTTTTTTGCCAGTTGAGCATCCTTTACTATGTCGATGGGGATGCCTATTTTATTTTTGAATTTAAGCAGTTGAGAAGGAGGAGAAAAATCATGGATGGGCAAGTTGCCAGCAGTTATGGCCTGGAAAAGCATGGGATCAAGAATACGGGCTTCGTTTATTGGAATCTCTCCACTCCTCTATTGTACGAGGAGGTCATCCGGCGCCGGGAAGGGCGTATGGCTCACCTGGGGCCTTTGGTGGTCCGCACCGGTGAGTATACTGGACGCTCCCCTAACGACAAGTTTGTGGTGAAGGAACCCTCCAGTGAAGACAAAGTCTGGTGGGGGCCGGTGAACAAGGCCATGGCCGCGGAGCGGTTTGCCTCCCTGCAAAACCGGCTGCTTGCCTATCTCCAAGGGAAAGACCTTTTCGTCCAGGACTGCTTCGCCGGGGCCGACCCCGCTTATCGCCTGCCCATCCGGGTGATCACCGAGACTGCCTGGCATAACCTCTTCGCCCGCAACATGTTCATCCAGGCCAAGGCCGAGGAGCTGGCCAGCCATGTGCCTCAGTTCACGGTGATCAATGCCCCCAACTTCCACGCGGTTCCCGAAGTGGACGGCACTCGCTCGGAGGTCTTCATCGTTATCCATTTCGGCCAGAAGTTAGTGCTCATCGGCGGCACCCAGTATGCCGGGGAGATCAAAAAGTCCATTTTTACGGTGATGAATTACCTCCTGCCCCAAAAACAGGTGCTTTCCATGCACTGCTCGGCGAATACGGGACCTTCAGGAGATGTGGCTATTTTCTTTGGCCTTTCCGGCACCGGCAAGACGACCCTGTCCGCCGACCCCGGCCGCACCCTGATCGGCGACGATGAACACGGCTGGAGCGACAAAGGCATTTTCAATTTCGAGGGAGGCTGCTACGCTAAGGTCATCAAATTATCCCCCACCGCGGAGCCAGAGATCTATGAGACCACCCGGCGCTACGGGACCATTCTGGAAAACATCGGTTTCGACAGCAGGACCGGACGCCTGGACCTGAATGACGACTCACTGACGGAAAACACCCGGGCCGCCTATCCCATCAGCCACATTCCCAATGCCACGCGGGAAGGTCTGGGAGGACATCCCAAAAACATCATCATGCTCACCTGCGACGCCTTCGGAGTATTGCCGCCGGTGTCCAAGCTCACTCCGGCCCAGGCCATGTATCATTTTCTGTCCGGCTATACCGCCAAGGTGGCGGGGACCGAAAAAGGGGTCACTGAACCCAGCGCCACCTTCAGCACCTGTTTTGGCGCGCCCTTTATGGCCCTGCCCCCCACGGTGTATGCCAACCTCCTGGGGAAAAAGATTGCCAAACATGAAGTAGACGTTTGGTTGGTGAACACAGGCTGGAGCGGCGGCCCCTACGGAGTGGGGCAGCGCCTGGCCATCGGCCACACCCGGACTCTGGTACATGCAGCTTTGGACGGCTCACTCTCCCAGACCCCAATGACGACCGAACCGCTTTTTGGCCTGGCCGTACCCACAGGATGTCCCGGGGTGCCGGCGGAAATCCTCACCCCCCGGAACACCTGGAGTGATAAGGCGGCATATGATGCCCAGGCTCAGAAGCTGGCTGGCATGTTTGCGGAAAACTTCAAGACCTTTGCGGACCAGGTAAGCGCCGAAGTGCGCCAGGCCGGGCCGCAAATAGGGTAGGCTTTGCCAACGGGGCTAGACCGGGATACCTGTTTTAAGGGAGTTTGGATAATGGCTCAATTTCATTATAAGGAACTCGGGCTGGTAAATACCCGGGAGATGTTTGGTAAGGCCATGGCCGGGCATTATGCCGTGCCGGCTTACAATTTCAATAATTTAGAGCAGCTTGAGGCCATCATCATCGGCTGCATCCAGTCCAAATCTCCCGTAATTATCCAGTGCTCGGGCAGCGCCCGGAAATACATGCACGAGGCTATGGTGCCCCATCTGGTCAAAGGGGCGGTGGAAATGATGGAAGCGATGGGCGCAAAAATCCCCATCGCCCTGCACCTGGACCACGGCGACACCTTCGAACTGGCCAAGGCCTGCATCAACTCGGGCTTCTCTTCGGTGATGATCGACGGTTCGCATCATCCCTTCGCGGAAAACATCCGTCTCACCAAACAGGTGGCGGATTACGGCCATGAACACGACGTCACGGTGGAGGCAGAGTTGGGGGTGCTGGCCGGGGTGGAGGACGAAGTCTCCGCCGCGGCCTCCCATTACACCCAACCTTCAGAGGTGGAAGAATTTGTCAGACAGACGGGAGTGGATTCGCTGGCCATTTCCATCGGCACCTCCCATGGAGCCTTTAAATTCAAGGTAAAGCCTGGCGAGGAGCCGCCGCCCCTGAGATTTGACATCCTGGAAGAGATCGAAAGCCGCCTGCCAGGATTCCCCATCGTGCTGCACGGGGCTTCCACGGTCATGCCCGAATACGTGGACCTGATCAACCGCTTTGGCGGCAGGATGGAAGAAGCGGTGGGCATCTCCGAAGAGCAGTTACGGAGAGCCGCCCGCTCGGCGGTTTGCAAAATCAACATCGACAGCGACGGCCGCCTAGCCATGACCGCGGTGCTCCGGAAGATTTTCGCTGAAAACCCGGGAGAGTTCGATCCGCGCAAATATCTGGGCCTGGCTCGGGAAGAACTGATCAAAATGGTGAAATATAAGAACGAGCAGGTTCTGATGAGCGCCGGAAAAGCCTGAGACTCTGCAGGGGTGAACCATGGAAAATCAGCAAAAGTGTCAAGGAAAAGAAAGACCTCGCACCGGAACCAGCCCGGAGACCCTGGCCCAGGCTATCCTGGATAACCTTTACTACATTCGGGGATGCCCCCCTGAACTGGCCACCAAGAACGACTGGTACATGGCCCTGGCCTGCACGGTGCGGGACCGGCTGCTGGACAAATGGGTACAAACCCTCAAGCATCTCAAGGAAGAGGTCAAGGTGGTGAGTTATCTTTCAGCGGAATTTTTGCTGGGACCGCAGCTGGGCAATCACCTCATCAATTTAGGCATCTGGGAGCAAATCAAAGAAGGCGTGTCTCGAAACGGACTCAAGTTGGAAGATCTTCTCAAACAGGAAGGCGAGCCCGGTCTGGGAAACGGCGGCTTAGGAAGGCTGGCCGCCTGCTACCTGGACTCCCTGGCCACCCTGGACGTTCCCGCCATCGGCTATGGGATCCGCTATGAATTCGGCATCTTCGACCAGGAAATCCGGGACGGATGGCAAGTGGAGATCAGTGACAAATGGCTGGAAATGGGCAATCCCTGGGAGATCTGCAAACCGGAGATTGCTTATCGGGTAGGCTGGAAGGGCCGCACCGAAACCTACCTTGATACTAAAGGCCAAGAGCAGCGGCGCTGGCTTCCGGATCGCATGGTGAAAGGTGTGGCTCACGACTATCCGGTCTCCGGCTACCGGAACCGGATCGCCGGCCTCCTGCGTTTATGGAAAGCGGAAGCAGTGAAGTCCTTCGATTTTGCTGACTTCAACGTTGGAGACTACTACGGCGCCGTCGAGGAGAAGGTGGTCTCGGAGACCGTCACCAAGGTGCTTTACCCCAATGACGAGCCCGCAGTGGGGAAAATGCTCCGGTTGGCCCAGCAGCATTTCTTCGTTTCCTGTTCGCTGCAGGATATGATCCATATTCACTTGCTGAGGGGAAAAGATCTGGACAGCTTCCATGAGAGCTTCGCGGTCCAGCTCAACGATACCCACCCCGCTATCGCGGTGGCGGAGCTGATGCGGCTGCTGATGGACGAACACTTTTTCCCCTGGGAGCAGGCCTGGCAGATCACCTGTAAGACCATGGGCTACACCAATCATACCCTTTTGCCCGAGGCCCTGGAGACCTGGCCGCTGGCGTTCTTTGCCGAACACCTGCCCCGGCACCTGGAAATCATCTATGAAATTAACCGCCGGTTTTTGGAGGAGCTGCGCCTCGCGTATCCTCTGGACGAAGACCGGGTACGGCGGCTGTCGCTGATTGACGAGACCGGGGGCAAATCAGTGCGCATGGCGAACCTGGCCTGTGTAGGCAGCCATGCCATCAATGGCGTGGCGGCACTCCATACCGAACTCCTGAAACAGACGGTGCTCAAGGACTTTTATGATCTATGGCCGGAGAAGTTCGTCAATGTGACGAACGGTGTCACTCCCCGGCGGTTTCTGGCCCTGAGCAACCCCGGACTGAGCGGGCTTATCACTGACAAAATCGGTCCTGGCTGGGTAAAAAATTTGGAACAACTCAGGCGCCTGGAGGAATTCGCCGAAGATCCGGAATTCCACCGGGACTGGCTCCGGGTGAAGCTGGCGAATAAACAGGCTTTGGCGGCGGTTATCAAGGAGCGGACCGGAGTCGTGGTCAATCCGGCAAGCCTCTTCGACATCCAGGTGAAGCGCATTCACGAATACAAGCGGCAGCATTTGAACGTATTGTACATCATCACCCTGTTTAATCGCCTGAAAAGGCACCCGGAGCAGAATATCACTCCCCGCACCTTTATCTTCGGGGGTAAGGCGGCGCCAGGCTATTTCTTGGCCAAGCTGATCATCAAGCTCATCAACTCGGTGGCTGAGGTGATTAACCGCGATCCCGACCTCAAGGACCGGCTCAAGGTAGTATTTTTCCCAAATTTCAATGTGAAAAACGGTCAGCTCATTTACCCCGCGGCCGACCTCTCGGAGCAGATCTCTACCGCCGGCAAGGAGGCCTCCGGCACCGGCAACATGAAGTTCGCCATGAACGGCGCCCTCACCATTGGCACTCTCGACGGCGCCAACGTGGAAATAAGGGAAGAAGCAGGGCCGGAAAATTTCTTTCTGTTCGGGCTCACTGCTGAAGGAGTGCAACATTTAAAATCCGGAGGTTACGAACCACAACGTTATTACCACGATGACGATGAACTTCAGGAGGCCCTTGACCTCATCAGCTCGGGGTTCTTCTCCCACGGCAACCGTGAACTGTTCAAGCCCCTGGTGGACTCGCTGTTATACCGGGACGACTATCTCTTGCTGGCCGACTACCGCTCTTACGTGGACCGCCAGGATGACGTGGACAACATTTTCCGGGACGAGAGACGCTGGACCCGGATGTCCATACTCAATGCGGCGCGTATGGGCAAATTCTCCTCGGACCGGTCCATCCTGGAATACTGTGAGAAGGTCTGGGAAGTCGGGCCAATAGGATAATCTGGAGATAATCCGTGAGTTTCACTACCAATCCAGGACGCAGTTTTCCCTTGGGAGCCACGGTTCATCCTGAAGGCGTTAACTTCAGCGTTTTCGCCAAAGGCGCCACCGGCGTGGAATTGCTCCTGTTCGGGGACGTAGATTCGCCTCGGCCTGAACAGGTGATTTCTCTCGATCCCCGCCAAAACAGGACCTATCATTACTGGCACGTCTTCGTCACTGGTCTTAAAGCCGTCCAGATTTACGGTTATCGGGTGGCGGGGCCCTGGGCCCCCGAGAGAGGGGGCAGATTCGATTCGGAAAAGGTCCTGCTGGACCCCTATGGCCGGGCTGTGGCGGTCCCCTCGGGTTACAGCCGGGACCTGGCCAGCCGGCCGGGGGAGAACACTGCCAGGGCCATGAAGAGCGTGGTAGCCGGCCTGGGCCGTTATGATTGGGAGGGGGACCAACCGCTCAAACGCCCCTTTGCCCAGATCATTATTTATGAACTGCACGTGGGAGGTTTCACCAAACATCCCAGTTCGGACGTCACTAAAGAGAAGCGGGGCACCTTCGCCGGGCTTATCGAGAAGATTCCCTACCTGACCAACCTGGGAGTCACGGCCGTGGAGCTTCTCCCGATCTTCCAATTTGATGCCCAGGACAGCCCCCCCGGTTTAGTCAACTATTGGGGTTACTCCCCGGTGTCTTTTTTCGCCCCCCACCAAGGCTATAGCTCACAAACAGGCCCGTTGGCAGTGCTGGACGAATTCCGGGATCTGGTCAAAGCCCTGCATCGGGCCGGTATCGAAATCTTCCTGGACGTGGTTTTCAATCACACTGCGGAAGGTAACCACTTGGGTCCCACCCAGAGTTTCCGGGGGTTGGCCAATGAAGTTTATTACCTATTGGACCCTGATCGGTCCCTCTATGCCAATTATAGCGGCTGCGGCAACACCCTGAACGCTAATCAGGCCATTGTGCGTCACCTCATTGTAGACAGCCTCCGCTACTGGGTGGAAGAGATGCACGTGGACGGTTTTCGCTTCGATTTGGCCTCCATCCTGTCCAGGGATGAAAAGGGCCAGCCCCTGGAGAATCCCCCGGTACTGTGGGATATCGAGTCCGAACCGGTGCTGGCCGGGACCAAGCTCATTGCCGAGGCCTGGGACGCGGCGGGACTCTATCAGGTGGGGAGGTTCGTGGGGGACACCTGGAAAGAGTGGAACGGCAAATTCCGGGACGATATCCGGGCTTTTCTGAAAGGCGACTCCGGCATCATTACTAATTTCGCTCATCGCCTGCTCGCCAGCCCTGATATTTATGGACACCAGGAGCGGGAGGTAGAGCAGAGCATCAATTTTGTCACCTGTCACGACGGCTTCACCTTAAATGATCTGGTGTCCTACAACCACAAGCACAACGAAGCCAACGGCGAAGATAACCGGGACGGCAGTGACTACAACCTGAGCTGGAACTGCGGGGTGGAGGGGCCTACAATTGATCGGGAGGTGGAGTCGCTGCGAAACCGCCAGGTGAAAAATTTTTTGGCCTTGACCCTGCTGTCCTTCGGTACCCCCATGCTGCTTATGGGCGATGAAGTGCGGCGCATCCAGCAAGGCAACAACAACGCCTACTGCCAGGATAACGAAATTAGCTGGTTTGACTGGACCTTTTTGGGCAAATATCCCGACGTGCACCGCTTTGTCAAAGAGCTTATCCGGCTACGCCTGCACTTTGACAAGGCCTCTCTGGAGTATGACTTGACGCTTACCCAATTTTTGGCACAGGCCAAAATTGACTGGCACGGGGTCACGCTGCATGAGCCTGACTGGGGGGCCCATTCCCACAGTCTGGCGGCCACCGCGGTCAGCCTGACCGGCGCCAGGGTCTTCCACCTCATTTGTAATGCTTACTGGGAAGCCATAAGCTACGAATTGCCGGATCTGCCTGATAAGGCGGATGGGGGCTGGCGCAGGCTTCTGGACACCGCTCTTCCTTCCCCCATGGATATTTGTGGAGAAACCGAGGCTGGCCTATTGGAGGAGTCCACGTATTTGACACAACCTCGGTCCGTGGTCTTGTTGTTCGCGGATATCCGCCAGGCGATTAAAAAAGCAACCCGTCAGGAAAGTAAACAAGATGGAAGAAATTGACCTGAATTTTACGGTTTCGAAGCTGGGTGAAGGCCGGATCACTTCACCCATTTCTGGGGTGCGCTTTGTCACCGACGAGGAGCACATGCTTTACCATTCCGACTTCAGGGAGCTCAAGGGGTATCTCGATGCCGGGATTAAGCCTCCTTGCCTGGAAAAGGCCGGACCTCGGGAAAAAATCTACTTCGACCCTGCCAATCTTACGTGCGGCATCGTGACCTGCGGGGGCTTATGCCCGGGACTGAACGACGTCATCCGGTCCATCACCTTGACCCTTACCCGCCAGTACAGGGTGAAGCAGGTGTTGGGCTTCCGTTATGGCTATGAAGGGCTCAGTTCCAAGTTTAATCACGCTCCCTTGGATTTGACCCCCGAGGCAGTGGGGGCCATCCATGAAACCGGGGGCACCATTCTGGGCTCCTCCCGGGGCAGCCAGGATATCCCCGATATGGTAGACACCCTGACCCGTCTGAATATCGGCATCCTGTTCGCCATCGGCGGGGACGGGACCCTCCGGGGCGCCCAGGCCATCGCCCAAGAGATCGCCCGGCGCGGTTTAAAGATCGGCGTCATCGGCATTCCCAAGACCATTGACAACGACATCTCTTTCAGTCAGCAAACTTTCGGCTTTGACACCGCCGGCTCCGAAGCCCGGCGAGCCATTAACGCGGCGCACTGTGAGGCCCAGGGGGCCAGAAATGGCGTCGGCCTGGTGAAATTGATGGGCCGGGACTCCGGATTTATCGCCTCTTTTGCAGTGCTGGCCAACAGCCAGGTGAATTTCTGCCTGGTGCCGGAGGTGCCCTTTAAGCTGGAGGCCCTCCTGCAAGCCCTGGAGGAGAGGCTGGCGCAGCGAGGACACGCCGTCATCGTGGTAGCTGAAGGGGCGGGCCAGGACCTCTTGGCACAGACATCTGAATGCGACGCCTCCGGCAACGTCCGGTACGGCGATATCGGGATTTTCCTGAGAGACCGGATTAAGGAGCATTTCAGCCAACCCGGACGAAAAGTGGAACTGAAATATATCGATCCCAGCTACACCATCCGAAGCCTGCCGGCCAACGCCTGGGATTCGGCATTTTGCCTGCTGCTGGGACAATACGCGGTGCATGCGGGGTTGGCCGGCAGGACCGATATGATCGTGGCCTACTGGAATCACCAGGGGACTCACGTGCCCATTTCCTCGGCAGTATCGAAGCGGAAAAAACTGGATCCCGAAGGCTGGATTTGGAACAGCGTTCTGGCCATCACCGGGCAACCCCGTCACCTTGTTTGAGGGCAGCGAGAAATGCAGCTTGCCAACCATAAAACCAAGATCGTGGCCACCATCGGCCCGGCCTCCCAGTCTCCCGAAGTCATGCGGCAGATGCTCGAGGCCGGGATGGATGTGGCCCGGATCAACTTTTCCCACGGTGATTTCGGCTCCCACCAGCGGGTGATACATAACCTCCGCCAGGCTGCATCTGCCGTGGGACGCCGTTTGGCCATCCTGGCGGACCTTCCCGGGCCCAAGATGCGCCTGGGTCAGATTTCTCCGGAGCCCGTGGAGCTCGCCCCGGGAGCATCCTTTTCTTTGACCACGGAAGAAGTCATCGGTGACGCCAGCCGCGCCTCTGTGTCCTTTGCAGCCCTCCATCGGACGGTGAAACCGGGAGACACCCTGCTTATAAGCGATGGTCTCCTCCAGCTTGAGGTGGTTGACGTTCAGGGGCCGGTGGTGAACTGCCGCGTTATAGTGGGAGGGGAGTTGCGCTCCCGCAAAGGACTTAATCTTCCCGGCATCGACCTGGGCATCAGCGCCTTCACGGAATACGACCGCAGGTGCCTGGAATTCGCCCTGGCGCAAGGAGTGGACGCAATCAGCCAGTCTTTTGTGAAATCGGGGGAAGACATTGAGGCCGTAAGGGAAGCCGCACAAGCCCTGGAGCACCAGCCCTTCATCATCGCCAAGATTGAGCGCAGCAATGCCTTGAATCATCTGGATGACATCCTGGCCGCGGCGGATGGCGTCATGATCGCCCGGGGAGACCTGGGGGTGGAAATCCCCATTGAACAAATCGCCGGGGTTCAGAAACAGATCATGCGGAAGGCCAACCTGTTGGGGAAACCGGTGATCACGGCCACCCAGATGTTGGAGTCCATGGTAACCAATCGCCGTCCCACCCGGGCCGAAGCCACGGATGTGGCCAACGCTATTTTGGACGGGACCGACTGTGTGATGCTCTCGGAAGAGTCAGCCATGGGGAGATACCCGGTGGAAGCCGTGGCCATGCTGGGAAAGATCGCCGCGGCCATCGAGCCGCAGCGGCCCGGGCCTCATATCCGGGAGATGATCAAAGCCATGGGGGTGGGGTCCCCGGTGAATCTTTCCGAACTCATCGCCTTAAGTGTGGACGCCACTCTGGAGCAGATTACCCCGGCGGCGGTTTTCGTACCCACCCGCAGCGGCGCCACGGCCCGCAGCATCGCCCGCTTCCGGCCGCCGGTGTGGATCATTGCCGTGAGTTCCCAGCCAGGCACCTGCCAGCGGCTGCAATTCACCTATGGGGTCCACCCGCTGTTGGAACCAGAGCATCCGGATGACTGGAAGAACTACGTGCGCCGGTGCCTGGAGGTTTTGGCGATCACCGGAGATGTGGCGGTGTTGACCGAAGGTCCTTCCTCCAAGCACCCTGAAGCCAATAACCGCCTGGAACTCATTGGCCTGCGGTAGATAAAAGGGGAGCCGGATATGGAACGTCACATTCTCCAGAAGTTTTTCAAGCCGCAGGCCGTGGCGGTAGTGGGAGCCAGTCCCCGAGAGGGCACCATCGGCTTCACCCTGGTGGACAACCTCCAAAAGGGTGGCTTCCAGGGAGACATCTACCCCATCAACCCCAAACATGGTGAGATCCTGGGGCTGAAAGCCTATCCCTCGGTTACTGCGGTGGGGGCAGCCATCGACCTGGCCGTCATCGCCGTCCCCATCGCCGGGGTGCCGGAGGTCATGCGGGAATGCGGCCAGGCCAAAATCACCGGAGCCATTATCATTTCCGCGGGCGGCAAGGAGGTGGGGGACGAGGGCCAGAAGGTCGAGGCGGAGATCGCAGCCACGGCCAGGGCCGGGGGTGTCCGCTATCTGGGTCCCAACTGCCTGGGCATCATCTGCCCCCATAACCATCTCAATGCCAGTTTCGCGGCGCGCTCGGCCAAACCCGGGGGCCTGGCGCTCTTGTCCCAGAGCGGGGCCATCTGCAGCGCTATCCTGGACTGGGCCGATACCCAGAACATCGGCTTTAGCCACTTCGTCAGCATCGGTTCCATGGCGGATATTGATTTCGCCGAGATGATCGACTACCTGGGGAACGACGACCGGGCTAAAAGTATCATCATCTACATGGAAAACCTGATACACCACCGAAGCTTCATGAGCGCGGCGCGCTCGGTTTCCCGGGTAAAACCCATCATCGTGGTCAAGTCCGGGCGGAGTGCGGTGGCTGCCCGGGCCGCGGCCTCCCATACCGGGGCCTTGGCCGGACAGGACGACACCTATAATGCTGCCTTCCGGCGGGCCGGCATCATCCGGGTGGACACCATTGCCCAGCTCTTTAATTGCGCCGAAGCCCTGGGCAAGATGCCGCGGCCCCTGGGAGGCTCGCTGGCCATCATCACCAATGCCGGCGGCCCCGGCGTCATGGCGGTGGACGCCTTCAGCAAGTGGCAGCGGGAGCCGGCGGTCCTGACTCCGGAAACCATTAGCAAACTCAGCGAGTCCCTGCCCCCCCATTGGAGCCGCGGTAATCCCGTGGACGTTTTGGGCGACGCACCCCCGGAGCGTTTTCTACAAGCGACCCGGGTGATCTTGGCGGCTCCGGAAGTGGACGGCCTGGTTATTGTCCTCTCGCCCCAGGCCATGACTGACCCCGCCGGGGTAGCCCAGGCCATTGCCCCGGAAATCAAAAAGCAGGCCAAGCCGGTCTTTGCAGTCTGGATGGGGGCCAGGGATGTGGCCGCAGGGGTGGCCATCCTGAACGAGGCCAGCGTTCCCACTTTTGAAACCCCGGAAGAGGCCGTCGATACCTTCATGGAAATGTATTCCTATACGCGGAACCTGGAACTCCTCCAGGAGACGCCGCTGCAGATGCCGCCGGAGATCAAGGTGAATACGCGGCAGGCCCGCTCCTTCATCGAAGAATGCTTTACTCGCCAGACACTTCTTCTCAGCGAGGTAGAAGCTAAGGCAATCCTCTCGGCTTACGGCATCCCGGTTAACCCGACCCTGACGGCTTCTTCGGCCGCGGCGGCAGCCGTGGCCGCCAAGAAGCTGGGCTTTCCCGTGGTCTTGAAGATCCACTCCCCGGACATTTCTCACAAATCCGACGTGGACGGCGTCCGCGTTTCTCTCAAGGACGAAGCAGAGGTAACCCAGGCTTACGAGGACATCGTCACGAAGGCCAAGTCTTACAAGCCCGAGGCCCGTATTTTCGGAGTCACCATCCAGACCCAGGTGGCAAAAGCGCCTCTGGAGCTCATCCTGGGGGCCAAGAAAGACCCGTATTTCGGCCCTCTGCTGGTCTTTGGCATGGGCGGCATCTTCACCGGGGTTTTCAAGGAATCCGCAGTGGACCTGCCGCCCCTCAACCTGTTACTGGCCCGGCGGCTGATGGAGCGGACCCGCATTTACCGCATATTGCAAGGCTACCGCAACATTCCCCCGGCGAACCTGGACGAACTGGCCGGTATCCTGGTGCGCCTCTCACAGTTGGTGACGGATTTCCCGGAAATCGTCGAATTGGATATTAACCCCCTGCTCATCAGTGACGGCAAACCCATCTGCGTGGATGCCCGGATAGTCTTGGAGCCGAGCCAGGTACCCGCCCCCCGGCACCTCATCATCGCGCCCTATCCCAACCAGTATGAGAGCGACTGGCTCCTGGAGGACGGCACGCCGGTGCTGCTCCGCCCCATCCGGCCGGAGGACGAAGCCCTGGTGGAGGATCTCCTGGAGAACTGCTCCGATGAGACCCTGTACTTCCGCTATTTCCGGCTCATCAAGAGCTTTCCCCACAGCTTCCTCATCCGCTTCACCCAGAACGACTACGACCGGGAGATGGGCCTGGCGGCTTTCGGGATTCCCCCCGGCCCGGAGGTCATGATGGGGGTAGGGCGGCTGGTCATGGCTCCAGACCGGAGCACGGCGGAATTTGCGGTCATCGTGGCGGACCCCTGGCATGGCAAGGGGCTGGGCGAAAAGCTGATCTCCCGGGTCATCGAGATTGCCCGGGAGTATGGGGTGAAATCCCTGTGGGGCGAAGTCCTGGCGGAAAACGTGCCCATGTTGGCGCTGGTAAAAAAGATGGGCTTTACCCTCCAATCTCCAGAAGAGGGGGTCCGCCGGGTGGGGATGGATCTGTGAATCAGGGTTTGCGGAGGAAGGAGTCGTCATGAAAATATTAACCACACCTCGGATGGAACGCTGCATCGGCTGTCATTCCTGTTCGCTGGCCTGCGCCCGGTTGGTGCATCAGATGCTTTCCTGGGACATGGCGGGCATCCGCATCGCCTCTTCCGGGGGCCTGTCCACCGGCTTTGAGGCGCGCACCTGCCTGGCCTGCAACCCCGCGCCCTGTGCCGCCGCCTGTCCCACCGGGGCCTATTCCCAGCGCCGGGGCGGTGGCGTCATTGTGCGAAAGAATATCTGCATCCGTTGCGGCGAATGCGCCCGGGCCTGCCCGGTGGACGCCATTTACCTGGACCCTGCAAGCGATCCCTTCGTTTGTCTCCACTGTGGCAAGTGTGTGCCCTATTGCCCTCATGATTGTCTGGAGATGAAGGATGTGGGCGGCGGCGGCCCGGCTGCGAAAGCCGAAGCCGCGGAGGTGGCGTCATGATTCGGGACTATTTTCGGGTGTTGGTGGTGGACCTGAGTACCGGTAAGGGCAAGGTGGCCAATGTTCCCGGCCGGGACGAAGTGGCCGGGGGGAGCGGCCTGGGAGCCCTCCTGTTCAGTAAGTACGCCAAAGCCGACCGGCCCTGGGACGACCCGGAACAGCCGGTGATCTTCGCCATCGGACCGTTGACCGGCTATTTTCCCCTGATGAGCAAGACGGTGGCGGCTTTTAAATCGCCGTACCATGACCAGTATGCCGAAAGTCACGCTGGCGGGCGCTCGGCCCTGGCCCTGAGGTTTGCCGACCTGGACGCTCTTGTGCTCATGGGCCGGGCGTCAAGTCCTTCTGCCCTGGTGGTGGGTTCCCGGCATCTGGAATTGAAAGAGGCCCATTACATTTGGGGCTTGGACGTCCAGGAAAGCGGCAAGCTGCTGCGCCGCATGTTCCAGGGCTCGGGCCACCGGAGCATCCTGCGCATCGGCCCGGCAGGGGAACATAAGAGCGCCATGGCGGGCATTAATGTGGACACTTACCGCCATTTCGGGCGGCTGGGTGGCGGCGCTGCCCTGGGGGCCAAGAATCTGAAGGCCATCGTCATCATCGGGGATGGCAGTTTTCCGCTTATGGAAGGGAAGGACTACCCCAAGCTCTTTGAAGCGGTCCATCAAAAGCTCACCGGCACCGACATGATGCAAAAGTACCACAACCTGGGCACCCCGGTAAACATGGCGATCTTGAACGAACAGAAGGCCCTTCCCTGGCGCAACCTCCAGGCCACCCAGGACGACAACGTCCACGGCATCACCGGCGAGCGCTTCGCCGAGACCGCCCTCCTCCGGAACGCGGCCTGCGCCGGCTGCCCGGTAGGCTGCATTCACATCGGGTTTTCCCGGGAAAAATTTCATGCTGACTACCGTTATTTCTACCGCCAGGTCTCTTATGACCACGAGCCCATCTTCGCCACCGGCTCCATGCTGGGGGTGACCGACTGCTTTGCGGTTTTGGACATCCTGGACGTCGTCGAACAGATGGGCCTTGATGTCATGAGCGCCGGCGTGGCTCTGGCCTGGGCTACTGAGGCACTGGAGAAAGGGGTGGTCACCGAAAAGGAGACCCTCCTGCCTCTGAAGTTCGGCCAGCACCTGACCTACATTGAGGCGGTGCGGCATTTGGCTTTCGGCGTCAATGACTTTTACCGGTTGCTGGGACAGGGCACCCTCAAGGCCGCGACCCATTATGGAGGCGCGGACTTTGCCTGCGTTCTGGGCCAGGAGATGGCGGGCTACGCCACCGGCGAAGTCTTTTTCGTCTCGCAGGCGATGGGGCTGCGCCACTCCCACCTGGACTCGGCCGGCTACTCCTATGATCAGACGCACAAGGACAAAGATGTGGGGAGGGCCGTGGACTTTTTGATATCTGATGAAGCGAGCCGGGCCTTCCTCACCTCCATGGTGGCCTGTCTCTTTGCCCGGGGAGTTTACACTGAAGAACTCCTTGCCGAATGCCTCAAGGCGGTAGGCTACGGCGTCCTGGCGGATTCCATTGACGCAGTTTCCCATAACATCCAGAAGCTGCGTTGGCAAACCCGGCTCAAAACAGGATTTAATCCCGTGAACGTCTCTATCCCGAAACGCTTCAAGGAAGTCACCACCTGGAAGGGCAAGTTGGATGGCGCGTTTCTCACAAGTCTGAAAGAAAGGTACGCGCAGCGTATCCTGGAATATGGCGTTGCGGCTCAGGGCTGAAGCGCCTGGTGTATAGGAGAATATCTTAATTGGCTGAGGACATGCGGGACTTATGAATGGGGCGTAGCTCCGGGATCGGATTTGTTTAGAGAAAGGCCGAAAATTATGTATGCCTATCATGATGATTTAGCCAGGCTGATTCGCGATCGTTGGTCAACTGAGGCCGAAGACCAGATGGAGAGAGGCCAATTTCCGGCCGTTCCCCTTCCTGCTCCGCCCTGCTTTGAAAACCTCCTTTCCATCTGCTATCAGGTCAGCATGCTGCATGAGGAAGAGAGACCAGTTATTCTCCGTATCCTGTTGGCAGGGCCTGAGCTGTTTTCTAATCAAGGGGTTCCTCCTATGGGACTCCACCGCCTGGTATTTTCAAAACCGCGGCCTTGTAATGAAACTGAATTGAAAAAATTATCTCCCGCAGTGAACTTTGCTCGCTCCCTGGTGGGGGTTACTCTGAATCAAGAAGGTGAATGGCAGATCTGGGGACTGGTGCATTCTGGAACCCGGTGGCTGCAACATCATCATGGCGGCCGCAAAGTTCCCCCGGACTTTCCCGATGCGCCAGTCATCTGGATAAGGGGCCCCGGTCGCTTAACCGTGCTCAGGGGAATCGAGAGTTTGGCGACCCTGACTGAAGGCCGCATTATCACTCCCGCGATCAATGTCTTTGAATCGATCTGGCTCAGGGAGTATTTTGGTTTGGCTCAACTCGAGTGGCCTGAAATGTATCTTACTCTGTGGGAGAAACAAAATTGGCATAACATTATTGATCCGAATTTACCCGGCCTCATTGTCAGACAGGCAATCATGCGTATCATCAGTACCATGCGCGAGGCCCACAAAGGGGGCACCATCATTATTCTCCCCCATGAACGCCGCAACGAATTCACTTCCAGAAACCCGCTGCTAAGCATTAAATATCAATTCCAGGAAGATGAGGCGCGATATCGCTCATTGAGGCTAATGCTCGAAACTCTTCAAACCCTGGCAGAGGAAAAAGGCGACAAGATTGATCCAGGCAAAAAGCTTAGCTGGCAGGAGTACATCGATAGTGACAGCCAAAAACTGTCTTGCCTCGAAGAAGCGTGGGTCGAACTATCCCATCAAGGAGCCGATTTTGCGATGGTTGACGGCGCGGTGGTGCTAACCAAAGGCGGTTGTATGCTCGGTTTCGGCGGGATGATTTTAGGTGACTATGACCAGGTGACGATGGTCGCCAGGGCCCTGGATATCGAAGGGAGGCACCGGCAGGAAGAGTTGACCGAGAATGTCGGGGCGAGGCATCGGTCCGTTTATTATTTATGTCATCAGGTTCCCGAGGCCTTAGGGATCGTTATCTCTCAAGATGGCAATGCCCGGTTCATCAAGTCGAAGGATGGCCAGGTAACCTATTGGGAGCAGGCCATATCATTTGCGCTGAAAATTTCATGAAAGAGGTTCTCTGTATGACGGCCCGTGGTGAAATGACCATGGAACAACCTTCAGCAGACACGCTGAAGGTAATTCTTTCCGGGCACTGGAAGCTGGGCGGAGACCTGCCGGAGGCCGATAAGATTCAGGAAACTCTTCAAGACAGGCCGGGGGTTAAGAACATAGTGTTCGAAACCCGGGAGATGGACTCCTGGGACACCGGGCTGTTGACCTTCCTGATTGACCTGGGCAATTTGTGCTCCCGGCAAAATATTGAACTGAACAATGCTGGCCTGCCTGAAGGGGCGAAGAAACTATTGGAATTGGCCTCGGCAGTACCGGAAACAAAAGATGCCCGCAAGGCGGAGGGGCGTGCATCTTTTTTCACCCACTTGGGCGATGAAACCGTCCATTTCTTCCAATCCGCCGGTGAACTGCTGGCCTTCATCGGCGATGCCTTCGTGGCCTTTTTAAAGCTGCTGCGCGGCAAGGCCCAGTATCGTCTCGCCGATCTGGGGCTAATCATGCAAGCCGCCGGCGCCCAAGCGGTGCCGATCGTCTCCCTCATCAGTTTTTTGGTAGGATTGATCCTGGCCTTTATCGGTGCCATCCAGTTGAGGCTGTTCGGGGCCCAGATCTATGTGGCTGACCTGGTGGGCATTGCCATGGTACGCCTGATGGCGGCGCTGATGACCGGTATCGTCATGGCTGGCCGCACTGGAGGCGCCTTTGCCGCCCAGCTGGGAACCATGCAGGTGAACCAGGAGATCGACGCCCTGCGAACCCTGGGTATATCACCCATGGAGTTTCTGGTACTGCCGCGGATGGTGGGCTTGGCTCTGATGATGCCCCTGTTGTGCATTTATGCGAATCTCATGGGCATACTTGGGGGCATGGTGGTGGCGGTATTGATGCTCGATATCCGCTTTGTCCAATATTATAACGAAACTGTGACGTCGGTGGGTCTCTGGAATCTGGGCATCGGCCTTTTCTCCGGGTTGGTGTTTGGCATTATCGTGGCCCTGGCCGGATGTATGCGGGGCATGCAATGTGGCCGCAGCGCCGCGGCCGTGGGAGATGCGGCCACTTCGGCGGTAGTCACCGCCATTGTCGGGATCATTGTCGCCACGGCGGTAATCACGGTATTATGCGATTTTTGGGGAATCTAACCAACTTGAAATGCTATTGAAACTGCTCGTAAAACCCAATTGACATGACTGAGAAAGAACCCCACATCTCAATACGTAATCTCACCATGGCGTATGGAGACTTTGTCGTCATGCAGGATCTGACCTTCAACATAAACCGGGCAGACATTTTCATCATCATGGGCGGCAGCGGTTGCGGCAAAAGCACTTTAATGAATATTTTAATTGGCTTGAAAGTTCCCACTAAGGGGAAGGTCTTGTATGGAGAGGTCGATTTCTGGGGTGCCGATCCCCAGACCCGCGAGCGGATCATTCGCCGCTCCGGGGTCATGTATCAGAGTGGGGCGCTCTGGAGCTCCATGACCCTGGCCGAAAATGTCTCACTGCCGCTGGAAACCTATACGGATTTGACCGCGACCCAGATCCGAAAGGTGGTCGGCTTGAAACTGGCGCTGGTGGGATTGGCCGGATTCGAGGAGTTTTATCCCGCACAGATCAGCGGCGGGATGCAAAAACGGGCCGGGATAGCCCGGGCCATGGCCCTGGATCCGGAGATCCTGTTTTTCGATGAGCCTTCCGCCGGATTAGATCCAGTGAGCGCCCGCCGTTTAGACGACCTGCTACTGGAGCTGAATGACAGCTTGGGCACCACCATGGTGGTGGTAACCCATGAATTGGCAAGCATATTTGCCATTGGCAGCAATTCCGTTTTTCTGGACGCCTCCAAACGCACCATGACGGCTACGGGCAACCCGAAAAAGCTCCTGGCCGAAACCCAGGATCTCACTTTGCGCCTGTTTTTGACCCGTGGCGAGAAATCTTAAGCGACAGGAATGACCCAGATGGCTAGGCAAGCAAATAGAATGATGATCGGGGTTTTCGTGGTCATCTCACTGATCATCCTGGTCCTTGGCGTGGCGGTGTTAGGGTCCGGCAAATTCTTCAAGAAAACTCAGAAATTTGTTTTGTACTTCAATGAATCAATCAAGGGACTTGATGTTGGCTCACCCGTGGTGTTCGAGGGCGTTCCAGTCGGATCTGTTGTAGACATTAGTATAATCGCTGACCCTGTTAAAGAACAAACAGAAATTCCGGTTGTCATCGAAGTAGAATTAGATCACTTCAAGGTTAGGATAGAAGGCCAGTTCGTGGATCCACAAAAAGATATGCCTCGGCTCATTGAAAAAGGCCTTCGGGGCGTGCTATCTATGCAGAGTCTAATTACCGGGAAGTTATTAATCGAAATTGATTTTTATCCCGGTACGCCGGTTAACCTGAAGAATATACATAAACACTATACCGAGGTGCCAACCATCCCGTCCACTGCCTCAAAGTTACGCCGAGCCCTGGATAAACTGGATCTCGAGGTGGTGCAAAAGAAGTTGGAGTCGGCCCTGGACGGTATCGCTAATCTCGCCAACAACCCGGACCTGGCCGCCAGCATTAGGCATCTCAAAGAGACGCTGCGAGACGCCCGCAAGCTGGTCAACAGGGTGGATCGTCAGGTGGATCCGCTGTCGAAAGACACGAAACAGACCGTCAAAGATATCGGCAAGCTGGCCCGTAATCTCGACGGTCGGGTGGGAGGGGTGGCGACTAGTTTGGAAAAAACCCTGGCCGATGCCAGGGGCGTCATTTCCCCTGACTCACCGCTGGTGGCAGAGTTGGAGGACACGCTAAAAAAGATTTCTGCCATGAGCCGGTCCATTAGGGAATTGGCCGATTATTTGGAGCAGCATCCCGAGACCCTGATTCGCGGTAAGAAGAAACCGGGGGGCAAACAATAATGAGGTTGGTTCTTATTTCTCGCCGCTTAAAGGTCGTCTTGGCCATCGTGGCTATCCTTTGCTGTGCCTGTGTCAGGAGTCCAGCACCGCGCTTTTACGCTTTGAGTTCCATACAAGAAGGCCAGGACCTCTCATCGCGACGCAGCCCAACTAAAGACGCGGTTATCGGGATCGGCCCGGTCAAGTTGGCTGATTACCTCGACCAATCTCAAATTGTCACCCGAACGAGTAACAATCAGGTGGTAAAAGCCGAATTCGATCGTTGGGTCGGCCCCTTCAAGGATAACTTCATTAATGTATTGGCCGACGATATCAGTTTTCTCCTGTCCACTGAGCGGATTTATCTCTTTCCCTGGCGCCAGTCCGTGCCCATCGACTACCAGGTTACAGTGGATGTGGTTCGCTGTGATGGCCGGTTAGGAGATGCTGCCTGGATGGAAACCCGTTGGAGCATTTTCAAGGGTCCGGAGAAAAAGCTGCTCAAAACGATGCGGTCCAGCATCAGCGAGCCGGTGACAGGTGCGGATTATAGCGACCTGGTGGCAGCCCAGAGCCGGGCCCTGGCCAAGCTCAGCCAAGAGATTGTTGCCGCGATTAAACAAGCCGGGAAGAACTGAACCGAAACCACGTCCCCCGGCATGGCTCATATCAGTATCATGGTTTTGCAGAATGAGCATGTTATTATGTTACTATATTCTAAACCTTCTTACGGGAGGAGCCGCGGCATGTGGTTGTTTTTTTGCTTCATTTGGTTGACCCTGACGGCGCCGGCCTGGGCCCAGTCTCAGCCACCTGCGGCCAGAAATCTCCTCACCCTGGAGGAGGCGGTAAACACTGCCTTGCAAGATAACCGGCAGGTGAAGAACGCCGCATTGGAGATCTCGAAATCGGAGCATATGCTGGCCGCGGTGCGCACCCGCCGCTTACCGAATTTCGAAATAATTGTGGGAGAGAACTGGCTCCTGACCCCACAGCCGAATTTCAATGCCATCGGCGGTGCTCCGGGTGTGCTGCCGATTCCGATTCCGATTCCCAGCGCAACGGATATTGTCTCAAACCGGCAGCCTACTGCCTTAATGACGGGTTTAATGGCCCAGCCTTTGAGCCAGCAATACCGTATCGGCCTGAACATCTCAATGCACGGCGTGATGCGGGATATTGCCCGGGAGCAATTGCGGGCCAAGCGGCAGACCGTGGTTGACGATGTGAAACGAACCTACTTCAATATTCTCCAGACCCAAAGCTCCTTAGAAAGCACCGAGGAGGACATCAAGTTTCTGCGGGAATTGAACCGGTTGTCCAGCCGCTATCTCAAGGAAAAGACGGTCCTCAAGTCAGAACTCTTGGAGGCCCAGGCCAGACTGGCTCAGCAGGAGCAGCAGCAGATAGTGCTGCATAACCAGCTGGCCACTCAAAAGGAGCAGCTTAACGACCTGATGGGCCGCAACATCCTTACGGAGTTTCGGGTCAACCCGGTGCCCGAGGCCACCGCCCAGGGAAATGACCTGGGAGAAGCCCGGAACCGGGCCTTGCAGCAGCGGCCGGAGATTCGGGAAGCAAAGCTCAGAATCAGTCAAGCGGAATACGACCGCTGGATTAAGCAGTCGGAATATATTCCCGATATCAGCTTCATCGCTTCTTATGTCAGGACCGTCAATCTATCGCCGGTCCCGGAGAACTTAGGCTTTGCCGGCTTTTTGATGACCTGGGAGCCCTTTGATTGGGGGCGCAAGCGCCACGAACTGGCGAGCAAGACCCAAACCGTGGCCCAGACGCAAAATGCCGCCCGGGACTCCGAATCCAAAATAATTATCGATGTGGACAGCAAGTTCCGCCACCTCCAGGCCAGCCGGGGGCAACTCCGGGCCAGCAGCGCGACCCAGGCGGCGGCCCGTGAAAAGCTGAAGGAAACTATGGACGCTTTTGAGAATGGAACCGCCCTGGTTAAGGACGTGCTCGAGGCCCAGACCCGCCTGGCCCAAGCCAACAGCGAATATCAAAAATCCCTGTCCGGCTTCTGGGCGGCCAAGGCCGATTTGGAGAAGGCCACGGGAGAAGAGAAATGAGCATGACGCTTTATAAATTTCCAGTGACCGCCCTGCCGTGGCTGCTTCTGGCCATTCTGTTTATCGGATGCGGTCCGGCGGAAAAGCCCGAAACGCCTCCAATCCCCGTTTTAGTCAGCCCCGCTGAGGCCTACCAGGGGAACGGCGATGTCCGCTATTCCGCCAATATTCTGCCCTACGCCCACATCGAGCTGGCTTTTAAGTCAGGGGGCTATCTTACCAACATTCTCCAGGTCAAGGGCGTAGATGGCAAGATGCGCAACGTCCATGAAGGCGATTACGTGAAGCGGGGCACCGTATTGGCCCAGGTGCGGCCAAGCGATTACGAAGCCAAGCTGGCGCAGGCCGCGGGCCAAAATGCCGCGGCCCGGGCTGCCCTGGAGAAGGCCAAGCTGGACCTCGTCCGGGCGCGGAACCTGTATGCAGCCAATAGCCTGACTAAATCCGATTATGACAAGGCCATGGCCCAGTACGGAGAGGCCTCGGGGAGCGTGGGTGCAACCGGGGGGCAGGTCAATGAGGCCCGGATCGCCCTTCAGGACACCAAACTCAAGGCCCCCACCGCCACTTTGGTGCTGAAGCGCAAGGTCGAAGTGGGCGACCTGGTCAACGCTGGCACCGTGGGCTTCACATTGGCCAACACCGAAGAGGTTAAGGTGGTCTTCGGCATTTCTGACCTGATGTTGAAACATCTAAAGCTGGGGGACCAATTGGCCGTCACCACTGAGGCGCTGCGGGGTCGTCAATTCCGCGGGCAGGTAACCGCCATATCGCCCTCAGCCGACCCCAAGAGCCGGGTCTTCAACGTGGAGATCACCATTCCCAACCCTGATAAGGATTTGAAGGTGGGTATGATTGCCGCGGTGGCGGTGGCCACCGGCCAGGCGCCCACAATGGTGACCGTGGTGCCGCTGAATGCGGTGGTGCGCTCTAAGACCAACCCCGAGGGCTATGCTCTCTTTGTGCTGGAGGGGCAGAAAGGCCACCGGATCGCCCGTCTGCGGGACAACATCGAATTGGGTGAGGTTTTCGGCAACAAGATCACCGTTACCAAGGGGGTCAAAGTCGGCGAATCGGTCATTGTCACCGGCGCCACTTTGGTGGCCGATGGGCAGCGGGTGAGGATTATTCCGCCGCCGGAGACGCAAATGTAGTAGCGTCCTACGCTCCATATTGGTGCAGGGGACACACCCATAAAAGCCATAAGAGAATGGTAACTTACCATGGAACACAAGACTGACGACGAATATATCAAAAAGACCCACAACACGGAGCGGTTCTCTGTAGAACACCCGCATATTACGTGGGTGCTGCTGATTGCCACGCTGCTCTGGGGGGTTTACGGATATACCTCAATGCCGCAGCGCAAGGACCCGGACATTCCGGTGCGCGAGGCCCAGATCATTTGCCCCTGGCCGGGGATGGTCACCGAAAAGGTGGAGCAGTTAGTCACCCGCACCATTGAACTTAAGGTGGCCGAAAACGTCCACATCAAAAAAATTGAGTCCACCAGCCGGGTGGGCCTCTCCGTAATCACGGTGGAATTGGATGACAAGGTAACGGACACCGACAAGCAGTTCGATGACATCAAATATCGCCTGGACTCCATCCATAATCTGCCGGAAGGAGCTGGACCCATCCAGTTCTTCAAGGACTACGGCAATACCGCGGCCCTGATGCTCACCGTCGCCAGCCCCAAAGTGAGCGAGGTAGAGATCGCACTTCGCGCCCGGGATATTGAGAAGGCGATTCGGCAGGTGCGGCAACAGGCTCTTACTGGACCTGAAGAGCGCCGAGTCACCCTGGTGGTCGGTTTTCCCATCTCCATTATCCCCCGAATAGTCCATCCGTCCATTGACCAGTTTGCCGCCTATATTCAAAAGGCAGGGCTGGCCCGGGATGTGCGCCTCATCGAAGGGCCGGGATTCGTGGGGATAGACAGCGCCACCACCGCCAGCGACGCCCAAATAATAGATTTTCTGGACCGCTTCATCCGGGAGCGCCTGCGGGCCTCCGAGTTGCACCCTGACGTCTGGGAGCCGGTGCTTATCCGGGACCCGGCCGAGACCGCCACTGTCCTGGCTCAGCACCCCGGCGACAAGTACAGCTACCGGGAGATGGACGACTTCACCAAGCTGATTGAGCGCACCCTGCTGGGTGTAACCGTGGCCCTGGATAAGACCCCCATCGTCACCAAGGTGAGCCGCAGCGGCGTTCTTGACGAGGTGGTGTGGATGGAATACTCCCAGGAACGCCTGGCTTCCTACGGCGGCAACGTCACCAAACTCCCGGATATTTTGAAGGCCCGCAACATCGCGGTGCCTGGGGGCGTCGTGGAGGTGGAAGGCAAGGAAGTGACGGTGCAGCCTTCGGGGGAGTTCAAGAGCGCAAAAGAGATCGACAATGTTATGATGGCTGCCACCGCAAATGGCGTGCCGGTCTATCTCCGGGATGTGGCCGAAATTTATCGGGGATACGAGAGTCCGCCGAGGTTCCTCAATTTCTTCAACTCGCGGGAGGCCAAGGACCAGTGGCAGCGCTCCCGGGCCATTACCGTGGCGGTGCAGATGCGCGCCGGGGAAAAGATCGGCGTGTTCGGAAAGGCCGTAGATAGCGCGCTGGCCGACCTCAAAAAAATCCTGCCGGAAGATCTGATCATGGTCCGGACTTCGGACCAGCCTCTGCAGGTCAAAGAAAACATCGACCTGTTTATGAATAGCCTTTATGAGGCCATCGCTCTGGTCGTCCTGGTTTCCTGGATTGGCTTCTGGAGCTGGCGCCTGGCATTGATGATGTCCATTTCCATCCCCCTGACCCTGGGCATGACCTTCGGGATGATGTATCTCCTGGGGATCGACTTGCAGCAGGTGTCCATCGCCTCGCTGATCATCGCCCTGGGGCTCCTGGTGGACGTCCCGGTGGTGGCTGGCGACGCCATCAAACGGGAACTGGGCGCGGGGCATAATCCAATGGTTGCGGCCTGGCTGGGACCCACCAAGCTAGGCACCGCCATGATCTTTGCCACCATCACCAATATCGTGGCTTATCTGCCTTTTCTCATGGTCGGCGGCGATACCGGGCGCTTCATTTACAGCCTGCCAATCACCATAGCCTGCTCGCTAATCGCCTCCCGTATCGTGTCGATGACGTTCATACCTTTGCTGGGGTACTATCTGCTCCGGCCGCCCAAGACCCTGGAGGCGCCCATCGCCGAACGCCGCCAGCATGGCTTCCTGGGCGTTTATTACAAGTTTGGGCGCCTGATGATTGCGCATCGGTGGCGTTTTATGGCCGCCTCCGTGTTCTTCCTGGCCCTGGGCGCCTTTGCCATGTGGAATCTGCATACCGCCTTTTTTCCTAAGGACCTTTCCTATCTCTCGTATGTGGACGTCTGGCTGCCGGAGGATGCGCCGGTAGCAGCCACCAACGCCACGACGCGCCAGGTCGAAGCGGTCCTGCGGCAGGCAGCAGCAGAATACGGGAAAGAGCATCCCGGACCGGACGGCAAACCCCGGGAGGTACTGGAGTCCCTAACTTCCTTTGTCGGCGGCGGCGGTCCCCGTTTCTGGTACTCGTTAGCTCCCGAACCCCGGCAGAACAACTACGCCCAGATCATCATCCAGGTGAAAGACAAACATGACACTGGGCACCTGGTGGTCCCGCTCAGTCAAGCCTTAATCCGCTCCATTCCCGGAGCCCGGATGGACGTCAAGCAACTGGATACCGGCACGCCCATCAAGTTTCCAGTTTCCATCCGGGTCAGCGGGCAAGACGCCCCGACCCTCCGGCGACTATCTGGGGAACTGGAAAAAATCTTCCATTCCACACCTTTAGCGGAGCGTATCCGGAATAATTGGGGTTCGGAAAACCTGGTAGCCCGGCTCCAGGTCGACCCGGACCGGGCGAATCTCGCCGGGGTTACCAATATGGATGTGGCCGCGGCCTCGGCCGTGGGCATGAACGGCTACCAGGTCGGGATTCTCCGGGAAGGCGACAAGCAGATTCCCATCAAGGCCCGTCTGGTCATGAGTGAGCGGGCCCGGCTGGCCGATCTTTTTAACCTCTACGTCTATTCCTCTCAAAATTCCAACAAGGTTCCCCTGGGGCTGGTTTCCAGCCTGGACTACCGCATGGAAAATGAGAAGATGCAGCGCCGCCAGCAGTTCCGCACCATTGAGGTCAACTGCTTCCCGGCGCCCGGCGTCATGGCCTCCGAAGTGCTGCACGCAATCCGGCCCCAGTTGGAGAAATTTAAAAAGACGCTGCCCCCCGGCTATAAAATGGAGATTGGCGGCGAGCAGCAAGAGCAGGATAAAGGCTTCCACGACCTGACCATCGTCCTGCTGATTTCCATCATCTGTATCTATCTGGCCCTGGTGATTCAGTTCAGGAACGCCATCAAGCCCTTCGTCGTCTTTGCCACTATTCCGTACGGCATGGCGGGCGCCCTGATTGCTCTCCTGCTCATGGGGCAGCCCTTCGGCTTCATGGCCTTCCTCGGGATCATCAGCTTGGTGGGGGTAATTATCAGCCACGTCATCGTGCTCTTTGACTTCATTGAAGAGAAGCACGCCGAGGGCGAGCCCCTGGAGGAGGCGTTGTTGGACGCCGGCATCATCCGGCTGCGGCCGGTGATGATCACCGTGGGGGCCACCGTCTTAGGCCTCATCCCTCTGGCCCTCCACGGCGGGCCGCTCTGGGAGCCATTGTGCTACGCGCAGATCGGCGGCTTGGCCGTAGCCACCTTTATCACGCTGCTCCTGGTGCCGGTGTTTTACAGCATCTTCGTGCTGGATCTGAAGATTGTCACCTGGGAACCCCGCCAGAAACCTACGATATAGGTCATGGTGTGAAGGGCCAGACATCGGCTGGCAATACCGATGTTTCTCGGCTGCTACCTGCCTTTTATCCGCACCTGGCCAGAGAAGAAACCGTGGTTGATATGAATTTCATATCGTTAAGTAGACCAAAGTGGCCCATTTTGTCCAATGTGCTCTGGATATCACCATGTCTCAAAGTCGCGCCCTGCTACCCCACAAGGCCCTGGTGCCCCGGGCTTTCTTCATTGTGTCCTACCTCACCCCCGAGGAGGTCACCCAGATGGGCCAGGCCTGCCAGGGGCGGCACCAGGCCCGGGATGAACTCTTGATCCTGACTCTCTTCCAGACTGGGCTGCGGATCTCCGAGGCCTTGAGCATCACGCCCAGGAAGATCGGCAGCTTTGCGGACGGGGCGGTGCTCCACATAGACGGGAAAGGCCAGAAGCCCCGTTTGGTGGCCTGTCCGGAGCCTCTGGCCCACCGATTGAAGAGCTACGCCTTTGACCGGCAGCTAGGGCTGGACGACCGTCTCTTCCAGATCAACCGCAAACGGGGCTGGCAGATCATCAAAGAAGCCGCCGAGAGGGCTGGAATAAACAAGAAGGTTTATCCCCACCTCTTGCGCCACTCGGACGCCATCGAGCGGCTCCGGCAGACCGGCAACCCCCGGGCCCTGCAGCTGCACCTGGGTCACACCAGCCCACTCATGACCATGCGATACCTGGCCACTCTCACGGCAGAGGATGCCTTGAGGATCCAGCAGGAGGTGAAATTTTAGCGCATTGCCTCTTAATCGCTA
>Ga0351885_10145_pt1 | contig 34621 bp, 36 predicted proteins | sample TotcelFGM3001L13_FD_206771 | JGI IMG/M metagenome (GOLD analysis project Ga0351885, IMG submission 206771) | Enriched cells from coal bed in the Powder River Basin, Montana, United States - Total cells FGM rep3 HSBNCT.FGM.300.1.L13 ... | reverse complement strand
CCAACCAGGCGGCCGGCCAGATGAACAACCAGGGTAACGTGGCGGCCGTGGCCTTCGTGTCCGACAACGATGCTTACGCTTCGTCCCTCGCGGCAGTGGGCGTCTCCAACAAGTACAACGAGTATAACGCCAACCACAGAAAAGACGGTCTTGGCTGTTTCGTGGATTGGTGGACTCCCAGCAGCACCCTGACCCAGACCGACACCATGCTTAGCTCCTTTAATGGGTTCATCGGCATCGGCCAGAGCAACCAGTCGGCCGGCAGCATGAACAATCAGAACAACGCGGTGGCCGTGGCAGCCGGTGTGAACGATGGCGGAAGTGGTGGCTGGTGTGGCTTCAGTGGCGGCAGCAGCATGGTGGCCATGGCTGGCAGTGAGCTGGCGATGACCAACTCCTGCAACAAGTTCCAGCTCGACAAAGCCACCTTCACCAACAACATGACCGGTTCCTTTAACGGCTTTGTCGGTATCGGCCAGTCCAACCAGTCGGCCGGTAACATGAATAACCAGGCCAACGTGGTTTCCGTGGCCGCCGCAGTTTCTCTGGGCCAGTAAAAGGGTAGGAAACCATGAAAAGACTCTTGGTTCTATCGCTGGTTGTGGCCTTGCTGGCCCTCGCAGTTCCGGTTTGGGGCAATCCTCTCCCCGGAAACGACGGCAGTCTGGACCAACACTGCGACGTGAGCCTTGATAGTCAGGTGATCGTCACCAAGAAGTTGACCATTACTCAGTATCGGTATGATAATGCCTCCACTGGCACCCGGGCGCATTTCGAGCCTAAAGCCCAGGCCGCTGCGGAAGCGGTGAAAAACGATCTGAATAAAGGTAATGAGATTGACCTTGGTGACGATCCCGTTTTCATGGATGACATCCGAGGGAGTTTCAAGGACTTCTGCGGTATCGGGCAGTCCAACCAGTCCGCCGGCAATATGAACAACCAGGGGAACACCGTGGCCGTATCATTTGTCAAAAGCAATCAGGCCTATGGTGCGTCTCTGGCTGCCGTGGGTTCCATCAATGTCGGCAACGATTTTGAGGTGAATTGCTCACTCCTCAAGCAGAGTGATGCCCTGTGCGGCTCCTTTAACGCCTTCACCGGCATCGGACAGTCCAATCAGGCCGCTGGCCAGATGAACAACCAGAATAACGTGGTGGGTGTGTCGGCCGGTGTGGAAGACCCCCGCAGCGCCCCCACCATGGTGGCCATGTCGGGCGGTGAGCTCGCCCTGACCAATACGTGTAATGAGGTCAAGATCGGCAAAGCGGTTTTTATCAACTCGATGGAAGGATCTTACAAGGGTTTTATCGGTATCGGCCAGTCCAACCAGTCCGCCGGCAATATGAACAACCAGTCCAACGCGGTATCGGTGGCTGTGGTGGTCTCTTACAGATAAGCGCGCCATTTTTCGTCCAACAATCTCCCTGGGGGGTGAAGACCCCCCAGGGTTTTTTCGCTGCAACCGGTAACGATGACGATCCCGCGGCCTCTCAAAACTGAACTGGAGGGGTATTTCCTGAGGCAATCGCCTTTGAGCTCGCCGCCCTCGCCCCCGAATCCCGTTGCGGCCAAGGTTCCGGCAATCGCGGTACGGTCGATATCCGATTATTGGGGTTTACTCCAACAATTAAAATTCGCGGCCCCTTATTCTCGGAAATTTTGTCAATTTTCTGGAATTACCCATATCACTTTGATTTTACAAGAAAATTACTTGACTCTTTGGAACTCTGCCTAGTTTACGGACATGAAGATTCCCTGAAACAATAATTTAATTGCTAATAAAATCAACAACATAAATATTGGCATGGGTGATGCATCTTAGTAAAGCTAAAGAACCACAGCGAGGAAACAGATGAGAAGAAAATGCCTCTTAGTCATGGTGACCTTGGGATTGTTTATCTGGCCCGCCGTCCTCTGCGCCGGTGCACAGCAATCGGCGGACAAGAGTACGCCCGCGGTTTTCAATCCCCAGGAGAAATTGAGCGATCATCAACTGGCGCTAGCTATCGGACATGGGTACGAAAAGCCCAAGCCGTGCCATGATGGCAAAATCATTCTCTGGGATGAGTGGAAGGCCAAGCCGGCATCAGTGATCAACGGGGGCAACCAAGGCCAGGTAATTATCTGCGGTCCTCAGCGGTAGGTTCCTTTTATGGATAAAAACTTGTCGACAAGGAGGTGATGTCAGGAGGAAACCTTGCCCCCAGCAGTAGCGCAGTCCGTTTCATTAACCAAAAAGAATCTAATGAGGAAGGAGAATTAAACCATGAAGAAAGTGTTAGTCGCCTCGATTGTCGTGGCCCTCGTGGCCCTCGCGGTCCCGGTTTTGGCCCAAACTGACGGATATCATCCCGGTAACACCACCCGCCCCCTGGATGGACATTGTGACGTCAGCCTGGATGGCCAGGTGACCTTCACGAAGAACGTGACCATCACCCAAAGCCGGGAAGATAGAGCCTACACCTCTATCTATGCGCATTTTGACCCCAAAGCCCGGGCCGACGCCGAAGCCGTGAAGAACGACCTGAACTACAACAACTACATGGAGGTCGGGGATTCCATCTTCGCGGATAACATGAACGGTTCCTTCGTTTGTTTCACCGGCATCGGCCAGTCCAACCAGGCGGCCGGCCAGATGAACAACCAGGGGAACGTGGCGGCCGTGGCCTTCGTAGCCAACAACGATGCCTACTCTTCGGCCCTCACCGCAGTGGGCGTCTCCAACAAGAACAACGAGTATTCCTCCAATCATAGAAAAGACGGTATGGGCTGTTACACGGATTGGTGGACTCCCGCCACCACCGTGACCCAGACCGACACCATGCTTAACTCCTTTACTGGGTTCATCGGCATCGGCCAGAGCAACCAGTCAGCCGGCAGCATGAACAATCAGAACAACGCCGTAGCCGTGGCGGCCGGTGTGCAAGACGACCCCGGTTCTCCTCACGGTTGGGGTGGCGACTTCAAAGGCGGCGGCAGCATGGTGGCCATGGCGGCCAGCGAGCTGGCGATGACCAACTCCTGCAACAAGTTCCAGATCGACAAAGCTACCTTCACCAACAACATGAATGGTTCCTTTAACAACTTTGTCGGTATCGGCCAGTCCAACCAGTCGGCCGGCAACATGAACAACCAGGCCAACGTGGTCTCCGTGGCGGCTACGGTGACCTTGCATTAAGGAATAACAGCCAAGCCAGCAGAACTGTTTCGGGGGGTCTTTGAGCCCCCCGAGATTTCAAGGAGAGGAAAATGCCAAGCGCCTGCTTGTTCCTGATCCTGTTCCTCAGTCTGTTGGGATCCCCCAGCAGTGCTCCAGCCGCCGATGTCATGATCCACCTTCCCCCCAACGGCATGGGCCTCTATGTCAAGAAGGTCAAGAGCTACCGGGAAGTGCGCATGACCAACGTCATTCCGCAAACCGAGGATTTCAGTTGCGGCGCCGCGGCCCTGGCCACATTGCTCCGCTATCACTTCGGGAACCACTTGACGGAACGAAAGGTTATCCTGGGCATGTTTGAACAAGGGGACAAGGAGCAAATCAGGAAAGTAGGGTTTTCGATGCTGGAAATGAAAGGATTCTGCGAGCAACTCCAGTACAAGGGTGAGGGTTACAAAATCGACTTGCAGAAATTGCGGCAAATCAATATTCCGGTGATCACCTTGATGGATACTAAAAGCTACAAGCATTTTGTCGTCATCCGCAAGGTAGATGACCGGTTTGTTTATATCGCCGATCCTTCCTTTGGAAATCGGCGCATTCGTTTGGAGGATTTTGAAGCTTCTTGGAACCGGGTAATTTTTGTGGTCACGGGGACGGTCAATGGCCAAGCTGAAGGGCTCTATGCCGAAGCAGAAAGTTTCAGTTTACCCAAATATGAGGGACTGCAGGCGGGCAATATCTGGCAACGTGTTGCCATGGATCCCTCCATGTCCCTGCTCTGGACGCGTCATGGCAGCATTTCCCTTGTTGACGTAATTGTTGCCCCCTTCCGTTAGGCTCAAGCATTAAAGGGAAGAACGTATGAAACCAAGAGGCTGGATAAAATTAAGAATATACGGAGTTACGGTCCTTGTGGCCCTGGGATTGGTGTTGGCAATGATGGCCGGTTGTGCCGGAACGCTCCCGTCGCAAAGTGGCGGTCTGGTTGAAACCCGGCAAATTCCACCGGCCCATAAGGCCAGGCCCGCACCACAACTCGTTAAAAACCCCGCCATTCTGCAGACCTGTGCAGCGATGCCCAACAAACAACTCCAGCAATATCGCGGCTGCTATGCAACCTATTTCTTCGGCATGGATGTCGGCATCAATATTACGGGCACCTCCGCCCCCAGCGTTTCCGTCCAATCTGTCGCCATGGTTCCGGACGGCAGTGTGGCCCCAGTGGCAAGTTCCGGGGGCAGTCAGGTGTCCTACAATAATGGCCAGGTGGCCTTAAGCGCCGGAGTCGGCAATACCTCGTTGGGGTCCGGGATCTTTCAGGTGGTCCAGGTGGCCGGGAATAACAACCTGGTGATTTCTAATATGAATATAAATATTAATATCGCCAACGCGGAAAGTTTGGCCTCCAAAACCAACGCGATCAGCTTTTCAGGCGTCAGATAAGGAATTCGATCAATGCTCTCTCAACATATAAGCCTCCGGATCGGTATCCTGGTTTCTATGCTAACCCTGGCATCATGGCTGCCGTCAGGTTTGCCAGTCCCTTTGTTGGGACCTGCTGCTGCAGGCTTCGCCCAAGAAACGGCTCCCAGCGGGGCCGTCATCCAGGGCTACGCCGGGGTTAGCATCGAGGCTGTTTCGAACATCAGCGGCAACTATGTGGCGGAAACCAACACCGTCTATAATTCCAACCTCATGGGTTCCTTCCAGGGGTTCCAGGGTCTGGGGACCAGCAACCAGGCGGCCGGGAACCTTAACAACCAGGGAACTTATATCGGATTTGCCATGACCGGTAACAATAATGCCCTGATGACCACCGATGTCACCCTCGCCACGAAGCATGAGAACAACAGCCTGGTGACCGGCAATACGTCCTATCAGGCCACCATCGGCGGTCAAGCCTTCAAAGGCGGCACCGGCATCGCGGTGGTGAATCAAGTTTCCGGGAATATGAATAGTCAATTGAAAGCCGTCACCGTCAGTTTGGGATCCGGAGCCGCGGTCCTGAATAACGCACAGTTGAGCCACGTCAATACTAATAATGACATCCAGGTGCAAGGCCCCATGACTGCCAAAGTATCATTGGATGAAGGCGCCTTCCAGGATTTCAGAGGCGTTGCGTCAGTGACCCAGGTAGCGGGTAATTTAAATCAGGTAGCAACAAGTATCAGGATCAACGTAAATTTCCTACCTTAGCATAATCATGCCTCATTTAAAGGTGATATTATGTATATTATCCTTTTTATCATAACATTTTTTCTGGGAGCATTTTGTGGTTTTGTCTTACACGTTTTATTAACATTTATCTCCATCCAAAGCCAACATGAAGCCTTTCTTGAAAATAATCTTTCGGACCATTATGAGCAATAGGGTTGCGGTCATTATTTTAATAAGTTGGTTTATTGGAGGAAATGCAGGAGTATCTTACGGCAATGAAAAGAATTTTCAGGTTGAGAGGCTGGGCTCCGGGGGGGGTCCGCATAACCTCCCTGCAGCCAGGCCCTATTTCCAGCCAGACCCTGAGCAGCGGTAGCAGTAAGCTATTGAATTGTTACGAGAACGGGAAAATGGTCATTTATGCCTGGATGAGCCCAGGGGGCACGCTCTTGGTCTCGGCAGGCAATCGTCATTTGAGGATCACGATAGATTATCACCATCAGTATAAAATTGAAGAAGACCCATATTAAGAATTCAACTTCAGATGGCCCTTATGAGAAGGAGTTTATTTTTTTACAGCCCCCTAACGGCAAAAACATCTCAAGCGAATCGCTCGATTCGAGGCTGCAACAGTGCGTAACTTCAAAATTTGCTTGGCCAATAGCAACCCCATCATGCTCCAAGCCATCAGGAGACTCGTTGCAGGGACCACAGACCTGGAAATAGTGGGTGAAACCAGCGACGGACAAGGCCTTCTCGAACTCACCGTCTGATAAGACCCACAGGGACGTAGCGCAGCCAAACTGCGGCCAAGTCAAAAACCCCTTTTAGTGCGAGGGGTTACTTCCCAGGGATAATAGATTTTCGGCTTGAGTGTTGCAGGCCCCGGCCAGTAATTAAGCTTCTGGGCGTTGATCACGATGATGGGATAGGATAAGCCCGCAAATTGGAGAATTTTGGTTCCTGACACAGTCCCCACCACTGACACCAAGTTTCCGATCTGAATTTCTTTTAAATCTCGACCTGGAAATTGGATCAGGAAGACGCCCTGAGAACTCCCTGAGGCCACCGGCTTCTGATCAACATCAAGAGGCTTTTGTTTTACTTTAATATTAACCAGGCTTTCAGATGTTAGATCCGCGGAGACAATCTGCCCCCCCAAGAGAACGGTTTGTCCTTTAAAAGCCTCAGGATTCTGCTGCAAAAGCGGCAAGGTGATCCCTTGGTCTACGTTCCTGATAACTTCGGCATCAAAGGCGGGGGGGCCCAGGGAGGTACAGGCAGCAAGAATGACTGGCCCGCAAAAGGTTAAAAATAATTTTATCAGCCTCATAACCTGCATGTCCAAAACTCAAACAAATTATCTATTTTTTTACAGTGAGTATTTATCAAACCTGCTCCTCTCCTGATGCGGGTTTTTCATAAGCAAAATAGCAGGTTGAGGGAGACGTTGCTTTTATCGCGCCAATCATGTTGTCCAAATTCACGGAAACCGTTCCCTAACAGGTTGATCGATCCGGTAGTCCCGCAACGTTTTAAGGGAAATTATTATTGATTGGGAACTATCACTGCTCGGCGTTTGAGCGGATTGATGGCCGGGGCTAATTCTTGATATTTCATGCTGTAGGCCCGCTGTTCCAGAATTTGCGGATTGAAGGCCTTCGTCAATGCGATTTCCCGGGGTGATAAAATATGGACGATGCCATAGTCATCGATGATGGCGAACTCCTCTCCCTTGGTGAGGCACGAGCTTACCGTTTGGTCTCCTTTATGTTCCTCTGAGCTGACACAGAGCAACTTGGCGGCAAAAGTTCCAGAAGCATTGATGAGCATGAAACCTAAAATAATGAGGATTAACCGTAGGTTAGTTTTCATTTCTGCCCCCCTTTAACTTTCTGATATTTTCCGTTTTGTTCTAAAGCCGGTCTTAAGGATCATACCCGACTTCTGCCCAAGAAGGTTCCGAAAGCACGAATCTGGTGCCTCGGACAACTTGACTGTGACGGTGGCGGCCCCAGCCAAGGGTAATGACTTTCCGAGGCCGATATCTCTAATTTTGGTGCCATATCTGAACAAAATAATAGTTAAGAGCAGATAATGATAATTTTTAGAAATAGGCACAGAAAATGCATAATTTCGATTAAGCGATGAATAAACATAAATTTAATTAAAAAGACATTATTTAATGGTTAAATATCTTTAAAGGAGTGACCATGTGCGCTGCCGAACAATCCTTTAAAAGCGAGCATCCGGTAAATCACCGAAATCTAAAGAATGATAAGCGAATCGCAGATCCTAATATCAAAAGTCTTGACGGCATGCTAACTATCGGACAAGTATCTATGCTAACAGGTGTAAATAAAACTACATTGCGATACTGGGAGAGAATATATAATAAATTTATTATTCCAAGACGCATAGAATCATCACAGAGACGATACTCTTTGAAGGACGTTGAGATAATCAAGACCATTAATAAGCTTCATGATGAAGAATATCTTACCGTAAAGGGAATCAATCTGCGACTTAAGGACCTCTTTCCACATAATGAAGATGAAACATAATAATGTTTCAGAACTGCTCATTAATCCATTAATTTATCGCATGAAGGGAACACATATATTAATTTAATCTAAGATTAAATATTCCGTAAGCCAGACCAACTTTTATTATCTCCTGGGCTGAATTACCTCCATCTCTTGCTGCCATTTGTAAGGGTCATCCTTGGATTCTTCCATCTGTGGACTCGTTGCGCAACCTGCCAATAAGTTTGCTATGACCACTATGAGAATCCCATAAAAAAATTTTTTCATTTTAAAATCCTCTCTGATTTTGAGTTAAGAATTTATTGCAAATATCATAATTTCTTTAAATGCAATTAATATACCAATAGGTCCCTTGATTGAAGGCATTATTTCTGAGTGCTTAGAGAAATTTTGATGAACTTTAATTGCTCCCCGAACTGCAATGAGGAAAGCCATAAAAAAAGTTAACCAGAACAAAGGCTGGTAAGATTTGAAGATTATCCCGAGGCCAGTGACAACGAGATTGTTGGCAAGGTTCCCGATAAAGAGACTGGGGGCGATTAATGCTGGACCCTGCCCAAAAGGGGGTTTGGGAGGGCACTTTACCAAGAGGATTTCAACTATGGCGCCGCTGGTAGAGGCAGGTAGTTTTTCCACCTTAAAGGTAGGCATGCCTACGGGGTTATCTATTTCTGCAGTAAGGGGAGACCATGTTTAGTGTGGAACCATGACCGCATGACCGGTTTTGATAAGGCGATAATATATTAATCTCCACGGAATTTTTGAGAAGCTTTGCTAATGGCAAGTGACCTTCAATCAATTCCCTTCCTCTTTCCATTATAATTTTTTTACGATCAGCCCACTCGCTTCCCTTGCATAGTCATCGTCAATCGGCCCAACAAGAGGAAGAAATCACTCGCTTTTCATTAATGCATTAAGCAGATAGGAAACCATATTTCGAATTGGCTTGTGCCCTTGCGCCCCATGACCATCATGATTATCCTTTTTATAAATATAATTTTTCTCAACATCATAGTGGCACGCATGACTAACCCCGACAAAGATGCTCTCCGGGATCCGGTCTGCGGCATGCTGGTGGAACCGGATAATCCGCAACGGTTTACCTATAAAGGGAAGGATTATTTTTTCTGCAGTCCCCGGTGCCTGGAATTGTTTCAGAACCAGCCGGAACGGTATCTGGACCCCAGTGCTGACAAACCCGAAAAAGCTCCGACCTATGCAGAGACCGAGGGGGCCCCAGAGACCTACCTGACCTGTCCCATGCACCCCGAAGTTATGGCGCCGGCGCCCCGCTGCCCCAAGTGCGGCATGTTTTTGGAGGGGCCGACAGAGCCGCAGGTGGAAGAGGAAAAGCCCGCCCCAGCGTCTGCGGTCCCTGGCGCCGATTACACCTGCCCCATGCACCCCGAGGTTCGTGAACCCAAGCCCGGGGCCTGCCCCAAGTGTGGCATGGCTTTAGAACCTGTTGCTCCGTCTGTCCCTCTGGCGCGCACCGAGTGGACCTGCCCCATGCACCCGGAGGTCATAGAAGACTCCCCGGGAAACTGTCCCAAGTGCGGCATGGCGCTGGAACCTCGCACCGTGACCGCTGGGGAGGAAGAGAACGCCGAGCTTCGAGACATGCGGCGGCGCTTCTGGGTGGCCGTGGCGCTGACGATCCCAGTGGTCGTCATTGCCATGGGGCACCTCATCCCGGGGCACCCGCTCCAACGCCTGGCGTCATCGCACTTTTGGGGCTGGGTGGAATTGGGGTTGGCGACCCCGGTGGTGCTGTGGGGCGGTTGGCCGTTTTTTGTCCGGGGGGTGCAGTCGGTCATCAACCGCAGCCTGAACATGTTCACCCTTATCGGCCTGGGCGTCAGCGTGGCCTACATCTACAGCTTGGTGGCCAAGATCTTTCCAGAAATTTTTCCAGCTTCCTTCCGGAATGCCTCCGGCGAAGTGGGGCTCTATTTCGAAGCCGCGGCCTTCATCGTCACCCTGGTGCTCCTGGGACAGGTGTTGGAACTGAAGGCCCGAAGCCAGACCAGCGCCGCCATCAAGCTATTGCTGGGGATGGCCCCCAAAACGGCTCGCCGGATAAATGAGGACGGTACCGAGGAAGACATCCCCCTGGAGCAGGTGCAGACCGGCGACCGTTTGCGGGTCCGGCCCGGGGAAAAGGTGCCGGTGGACGGCAACATCCTGGAGGGCAAGAGTTCGGTGGATGAATCCATGATCACCGGCGAGCCCATACCGGTGGAGAAAGTAACCGGCGACCGGATCATCGGGGCCACCATCAACGGCACCGGCTCCCTGGTGATGGAGGCCAAGCGGGTGGGCGCCGGGACGCTGCTGGCCCAGATCGTGCAAATGGTGGCCGACGCCCAGCGCAGCCGGGCTCCCATCCAGAAGCTGGTGGACGTGGTGGCGGCCTACTTCGTGCCCGTGGTGGTGGGCATAGCCATGGCCACCTTGGCGGTCTGGGCTTTGGCCGGCCCGCAACCCCGCATGGCCCACGCCATTATCAACGCCGTGGCGGTGCTTATCATCGCCTGTCCCTGCGCCCTGGGACTGGCCACCCCCATGTCCATCATGGTGGCCACGGGCAAGGGAGCCACGGTGGGGGTGCTGTTCAAGAACGCCGAAGCCATCGAAGTGATGCGCCAGATCGACACCCTGGTGGTGGACAAGACCGGGACGCTCACCGAGGGCAAACCCAAGCTGGTGACCGTGAAAGCTTTGGAGGGTATGGATGAAGCCACCTTGCTACGCTTGGCGGCTTGCCTGGAGCGGGGCAGCGAACACCCCCTGGCCGCAGCCATCGTCAAGGGCGCCCAGGACCGGGAAATCCAGCTGGCCGAGGCCCAGAACTTCGAATATGTGTCCGGCAAGGGCGTTGCCGGGGAAGTGGACGGGCGTACCGTGGCGTTGGGGAATCGTCGTCTCATGGAGGACCGGGGTGTGGATCTGGGCGGTTTGGCTGAGGAAGCCGAATCCTTGCGGGCCGACGGCCAGACGGTGATGTTCCTGGCCGTGGACGGCAAGGCTGCAGGCCTGGTGGGGGTTGCGGACCCCATTAAGGAGACCACCCCGGAGGCCATCGAGAAGCTGCACGAGGAAGGCATTAAAATCGTCATGCTTACCGGCGACAGCCGCACCACGGCCCAGGCCGTGGCCAAGAAATTAAGGATTGACGAGGTGGTGGCCGAAGTGCTCCCTGACCAGAAGGCGGCGAAAGTCAAAGAATTGCAGGCGCAGGGCCTGATGGTGGCCATGGCCGGCGACGGCATCAATGACGCCCCGGCCCTGGCCCAGGCTCAGGTAGGCATCGCCATGGGGACGGGGACAGACGTGGCCATGGAAAGCGCCGGGGTCACTCTGATAAAAGGCGACCTCCGGGGTATCGTCCGGGCCCGGATGCTCAGCCGGGCCACGATGCGGAATATCAAACAAAACCTGTTCTTCGCCTTTATCTATAACTCCCTGGGCATCCCCATCGCCGCGGGGGTGCTCTATCCCTGGTTCGGCATTTTGCTCAGCCCCATTATCGCCGCCGCGGCCATGAGCTTCAGTTCCGTGTCGGTGGTGGGCAACGCTTTGCGCCTCAGGCGGCTGTCACTTTAAGAAAAAAGGTTCCAGACTCATGTTTGCCTTCAAGACGTTAGAGCGAAGACTGGTTGTTCTGCTGTTGGTGCCGGTGACCCTGTTTTTGCTGGTCATCGGGATATTCGGCTATCGCTTCATCCAGGGGCTGTTATTCAAGGATTGGCAGGAGATCGCCATTCTGCGCCTGGAACGGGCCGCCCACCAGTTGGACATGCGCCTCCATGGTCAAATTCAATGGATGGAGACCTTCGCCCGGGCCGGGCAGGACCCCCGGGGGCAGGAAATCCAGCGCTGGCTCTCGCAGCAGATCAAATCCCAGCCCGGCGTCAGCCAGGTCAATTTGACCTGGGAGAAAGCTGATAGGACCAATGGTCGCGCGACTGTCCCGAACCGATCCGCAGAAATGTCTCCCATCGGGTACTTTTATCCGCCGGACGGAAAAACCGTGGGGCTGCGGGGAGAACTCCTGGACCAGGGGGGTAAGCCCTTGGGCCGATTCGAGGTCGTCTTAAACTACGACTACCTGATGCAGGACATCCTCACGGAAGGCTGGATGGTAGCCCAGATGGCCTGCCTGGTGAACCAGGAGGGGCATTACCTGGCCCACAGCAGTTCCGCCATGCAAGCCCGGCACTGTCTGGGGGAAACCCAGGACCCCATGGAGCTGTCCATGCTCAAGGCCATGAAGGAGAAGGACTCCGGCACCCTCATGGGAGAAGGCTACCGTCCGGACCAGGTGATCGGCTTTTATAAACTGCACGCCGCGCCCTGGGCCATCATGCTGCATGCTCAGGGCAGCCAGATCCTGGCCCCTATTTTGCGATTCCGTTTTTATTACCTGGCGGGCGGCGTCCTTTGCCTGGCCGTTATCCTGGTGCTTATCCGCCTGGGGGTGCGGCCGGTGGTCACAGCCATCCGCTGCATCGCCGCCAAGGCCGACCTGGTGGCCCAGGGAGATTACGGCGAGCCTTTGCCGGTGAACAGCCGGGATGAGATCGGCCAGTTGACCTTGAGCTTCAATGACATGGTGACCGGTCTGAAAGAACGGGACTTCATCAGCAACACCTTCGGGCGCTACGTGGACCCGGAGATCGCCCGGGATCTCCTCAGCCGCCCTGAGGCCAGCCGCATGGGCGGGGAGAAGCGGGAAGTGGTGATCCTGTTTTCCGATATCCGGGGCTTTACCCCCCTGGCCGAGACCCTGAGTCCCGAAGCCACCATTCATCTGTTAAACCGCCACTTCGCTAAGATGATCGAGGTGATTCAGGCCCATCGTGGCATCATCGTGGACTTTTTGGGAGATGCCATCCTGGCCTTTTTCGATCCCCTGGAAGGCCCTATGGAGCCTATGGTGGGCCGGGCCATCGGCTGCGCCTTGAAGATGCAGGCGGCCGTGGAGGCCGAAAATTTGGCCGAACCGGGGTTGCCACCCCTGAATATTGGCATCGGTCTCCATGCCGGGGAGGTGGTGGTGGGGAATATCGGCTCCGAGAGCCGGGCCAAATACGGCATCATAGGTTCCGCAGTGAACCTGTCTCACCGCATCCAGGGACAGGCTCAAGCCGGTGAGGTGGTGGTCTCCGAAATGGTCTTTAATCATACCGATGAGACCCTGGCCGTCAGCAGAACCTTTGAGACCAAGCTCAAGGGCATCGCCCGCCCGGTGACGCTCTATGTCGTGGAAAACATGGGGGGTGAAGCGTGAAAGACAGCCTGAAAACCGATTTGCCGGATGGAAGTCACGGAAGCCGGCATTGCAATAAGCTTAATACTTGAAACTAATTTTCACTTCTACAAGCAAAGGAGAAAAAATGAAACGACTAACGGTAGCCACTTTAGTGTTAGTTTTGCTTGCGGCTTTTTCCGTTGCCGCGGGAGCCCAAACGAAAATGAGCCCGCGGTTGTGTACAAATATCAGCACCTGTGCGGATATGATGACGGAAATGGCCGAGGCACTGAAAAGCGGGAAACTCAGCCCAGACGAAACCCAAGAGGTGATCTCCCATATCAACCAAATGGGGCGTATTATGAAGGAAATGAGCGGTCCCACCGGGCCCAGCCTGGAACAGCAACACGCCCAGGAGCTTGAACAGATTAAGTCAAAATGGGAACGTCTCCGTGAAATAAAAAGAAGCATGCAGGTAAAACCGGGCCATTAATATCGTGTTCGCTTTGGCGAACGAAAATCGATCTTGCGGCAGACCCATGGGTCCATCATTAAATGGAGTCGCCCCATGGGTCCGCCCCCACAATTTTTTCCATACGAAAATGTATAAATCCGGAAGTAAAGGCGGGACAGCTTTACACCTGGGCCTATGGAAGGAGCAAAAGTTGAGCAAGACAACCTCGCCATAGGAGTGACCTGGGTACGGTGAGGATTATGGAAATTTAAACCCACATGGCACATGTGACGATAGTAAGTGGCCATGGAAGGAGGCTAAGCGGACCATGAAACAAAGATTAATGATCGCGATTCTGGCGGTGGCCTTGTGTCTGGTTCACGGACCGGGAGAGGCCCAGGAGCACCCTGGCGGACATGGCGGCCGCTCCGGTCAGGAGCACCCCGGCGGAATGCCTGGTGGTGCCTCCGGCCAGCCGCACATGATGGGCCAGGGGATGATGCATAACATGGGTATGATGGACCAGATGATGGGGGACATGCAGCAGATGATGGGGCAGGGCCACATGACCCCGGAGCAGCAGCGGCAAATGCGGCAAATGATGAACCGGATGAACCAAATGAAGCAAGAAATGCAGGGGCCCCAGGCGGCCCAAATGGAGCCCCAGCACACCCGGCAATTGCAAGAGATGCAACAGCAGCTTAAGAGCCTAAAGGGGCAGACGCCGAAGCCGAAGCAGGAGCAGGAACACAAGCATTAAACTGGGGAAAGCCCGGAGACGCCAGGCGCCGGGGCGGCGGCGGCTCCGGATGAACATCGGCCTCCATGAGAATAGCCGAACACGGTAGATTAACTATACCGGAGGAAATTACCATGGAAAAAAGACCCGCGTCGCTACTATTTATCATCCTGGTTGGGGTTATCGGAATCATTCTGGTTGGCTGTGCAGGGGCGCCAACCGCCACAGCTCCGGCCAAGACCAGGTCTGAAATGCTCAAGGAGGCCGGTTTCAAGGTGTTTCCTGCGGGTACGGACCAGGAAAAAGCCCATCTTCGAACCTGCCCAGGGGATACGCTCATGATCCATGAGCGGCCAGGCACTAAGTGTTACGCCTTTGCAGACCCAACTTCGAACTCCATGTACATCGGGGATGAAGCGGCATACTGGCGCTATAGAAAAGCCCTGGAAGGCCAGGAACAGAAGATCATGAAAGAGAGGATAGAAAATGATCCGAAGTTTTGGCCGATGTGGGGATCCCGTTGGGGAGGTGGGGGTGGTTGAGGCTTGCCGAAAACCGACTGGCTGACCTTGTTATGATCTCCTACCGGTTGGAGAGCCACAGAAAATGACCGATTAATTCCGGGCGAAGCCGAACCAGGAAGAGCCCAGGTACTAAAAGAGAGATTGGGGGTTTGAGCCATGCGGGCCTTAGAGCAAAGTCCACCCCCTCAGAATACAAAAACCATACCCATTCCGGTATTCAAAGGCAGGATGGCGTGGCTATGGTGTACCCTTGCCGGCATGGTGGTGGGGTACCTCCTGGTGCACCCCTTCGCTATGCTGGCATATAGCCTTGGCCCGCGTTTGCCTCATCTACCCATGGAATTCTCATTTTCGGGCCATCATCTCCGCACCTCTTTCGGCCCGGAAATGATGATCATGGGCATAGCTTTCGCATTCATGGGGGGGGCAGCCGGTCTTTGCCTGGGGCTGTGGTACGTCCAGAAAGAGCGCTGGATGGCGGAAAACCTGGAATCTCAGCGGCGCCTGGCCGCTATGGAGACCTTGAGGGAATTGATGGTCACCCTGGCCCACCATATCCGCAACGCCAACGTGGTTATCGGCGGATTCAGCGCCCGCATTTTGAAAAATACCGAAGACCCAGGAATGCAGCGGCAAATTAAACTGATCCGGCAAGCTTCCCTGGAAATCGAGGCGGTGATCGCGTCCCTGGAAAGCCTCTCGCAAATTGACCGGACCCAATATATCGGTGCCTGGGAAACCAAGATGATCGACCTGCGTCAAGAACTCACATCCCGGCTGGCGGCTTTCGAGTCTTCGAAGGATGTCCCATGAACGATGAACCTATCAATCCGGTGCTTCTGAAAGCCCCAAGTCACAAAGAGAAAACCTGGTTCTATCCCTGGATAGGTGTCGTGCTCGGTGTGGCCGTCGGCATCCTGATCGGGCATCCCATTGCCATGCTGGCGTATAACTTTCACGAATGTTTGATGTCAGGGACCACTTGTGATGTGACCGGCGCGCTTTTTCATAGCTTCGCCTTCCATATGTGGCCCATGATGCTTCTCTTCTCCCTGTTCGGCGGGATATCCTGGGGAATTTTAGGTTTCGTATTAAAGCGTCTCAGAGAGAACCGCCTGCGCCTGGACACCTTGCACCAGGAGTTCGAATTCCAGGTAGCCACATTGCGCCACCATTACAAAAACCTGGCTATAGGCATTCACGGTTTCTCCGGCAGGATCAAACAGAAGATAACCAATTTGGATGAAACGTTCAGCCAGTGCCTCTCCCAGGGCACTTGTCCATCTTATGAAGAATTACACCCACAATTCGAATCACTGGCATCCGCAATGCCAGGATATTCGAGTACGTTGTTAATAGCTACTGCAAGCAGCGCCAGGGGGAGACCTCCTGCAAGGGCTGCAAGCGGCCGCTGCGATCATGGACCCCCTGCGTAAAGTATCTGGAAAAAAGCCTTTAGAACTCAGTCACATTCTCACAGAAAAAAATATTGACCGATAGCAAGGTTTGGATGAAGTATTCCTGGGAAGGGCTTATTGTGAAAGCCTCGCGTGGGAGTCGGATCGCGAGGAGGGAAAGCCGATCCTCCAGGACAAACTCAGGGAACTGTGGATGAGGGCAATGAAGAAAAGCCAAATACCTTACCGGAGAATGTATGAAACCCGGCACACCATTGCCTCCTGGGCCCTGGGAGCAGGGGAGTCGCCGGAGTGGGTGGCCAGAACCTTGGGGCACGTGAACACCTCCATGATCTACAAAACCTATGGACGTTACATACCCAATTTAGCCAGACAGGATGGTTCGGCGCTGGAAGGTCTGCGTGGTAGAACTGAAAATGAAAAAGGCGACCCGGATAGGCACAATGGCCAAAATCCGGGTCGCCTTGATGAGATAACTGGTTAAATTGTTTGCCAAATAAATTGGTGGAGGCGGCGGGAGTCGAACCCGCGTCCGCCAATAGTCCCTGGAAGCTTCTACATGCTTAGCCGGCGTTTTAGTTTCGCCCCTGAAGACTTCCGCTGGCAGAATTCTTAGAGGCTAGCCCGCTTAGTTTTCGTCCGCCAACCCGCAGGCGCTATTGGCAGCTTTGCCAGGATATCGTCATCTCAGGGCCCTCTCCCGGCGTCGAGCCCCAGATGCTAGCCTTAAGCGGCTAGAGCGTAGCCGTAGTTGTCGGCACTTATGGTTTTCCTACCCGTTTAACGAGCGGACAGGACCTCGGCATGCAACTTACAGTTCTCTATTCACGTCGAAGCCGTTACGCCCCCTTTCATTATAATTATAACCATTATTTAGGGTTCTGCAAGGCCCCTGCCATTTCAGGCGGTTACCCGGTTGGCAGCGCCAGGCCTGGGACGGGACGCCCGTCAGCGGCTCTGGCGCAATTGGTGGGCGGCGCCCATCAGGCGGTAGACCGAGGCGCCGGCCAGGGCGGCGATGTCTTCGGTGGGGAGATACCGGGGGATGGTTTCATCGAACAGGATGGTGGCCTCGGGGGTAAATTCCTCGTCTCCGCCCCATAGGACATGGGTGACGGGCACCCGGGGAAAGGCCATAAACCGGGCCGCGGCATCCCCCAACTCCAGGGGTTCTCCCCCCAGGGTTGCCGCCGCCTTGACGTAGAGGTCCAGGTCGGACCCAAAGGTCGACAGCAACGGTTTTTGGGCCCGGGAGACAAAGGCGGACCAGTAAAACCCGCCTTCCGGGACCTGGCGGAAATCGATGGTCCGGCCGGTAAGAGGCTCTCCCGAAGCGTTGAGCAGGTAGTGGAGGATGAGGACCTGCTCCGGGAGGGAAATTTCCCCGGCGCCGTCGCCCGGGGTCACGCTAACCTCGGGCCAGGTGATGCGCCGGGCCTGGCCGAAATAGGGCAGGATGAGGCCCTCTTGGGAAGAGTCGACAAAGTGTTGGGCGCCGGTCCGGCTTTCCAAGCGCTTGCAATTGATAGGTTTCAATTCCGCCACGGCCAGGGCGATGGCCGCCTTATAATCGTCGCTGCGGGGCATTCCGCCTCCTTCATGGTCTCAGGAATCGAGCCGGCCGGCCAGCCGGACAAAGTCCGGCAGCTCTCACAGCCGCCCGTCTGCGCTTGATGCGGTCGCGTTCAGTCGGAGTTCGGCTTTTCATCCGACTTCTGAGGTAACTCCAGCCTGAGCGCACCGCGGCAAGAATCACAGATGGTATGGGTCAGCCGGGGCATCGGGCGGTGGCCAAAGAGGTCCAGGGCCGCGATGGCCGCCTCGATCTCCCCCCAGCCCCGCTCCGGCATATGTATTTTCTTGCACCAGCTGCAGACTGTTATGAATTCCCCGGATCGGTCCCGGGAGGCATCCAAGAGGTCTATGGGGTCACGCCATTCCTCCCGAAGTAGGTGAGAAATAAACTCGATGCCCCCATCGGGCAAGAGGGAAAGTTTCATTTCCATGAACCGCCGGCAATCGGGAGAGTCACACCGGAAGGGAAATGTGACCGGGGAGACGCCGACCTGGACCCGGCGGAAAATCTGTTGGTATAAATAGCTGGCTTCCTCCCCCTGAATAAAACGCCAGATGGGTTGATTCAGGACCAAAGAGGCCGTTAATTGGGGGGCGGAATTTTCTTGGGCAAACGCCAGCCAATCATCGTTGACGTGGACAAGCTTATCGGCGGCGTCAATGCTCCAGATGAAGCGGCGCTGATCAAGGGGTTTGTCCATAGTCCTTGCAATCCTGTGGATAGCGCGGTTTGGCAAACCATGGCCTGCCCGGTGGCTCCTTCCTCATCAATCCCGAGTCTCCGGCGGGACAACCGCATGTTTAAGTTTATCATAATTAACTCATAGCCCAAAAATTTTCTGTTGACACCAGGAGATGAATATTTTAGGGTTATAAAAGTCGAGGAAATCAATAAAATGCAATCCAGCTGGCCCCGGACCCCGAAGTTTTATTTTAGCTATTATTATTTTACCGGGCCGGGAGTGCGCCTCGACTTTTAAAAGAATGTAGGCACAGGAAAAAAAATCTTTTAAAAGCCGTGGCGCAGGCGAGGCGACCACGGCTTTTTTTATCGGCGGCCGTGGATTCTCACAGCCTCTCAGGCATTGCGGCGAGGGAGGATCAAGTGGTAGGCAAACAGATTCGCATGGAACGCATCATGAACCGGGACACGGGGCGCACAGTGATTGTCCCCATGGATCACGGCGTCACGGTTGGCCCCATTGAAGGTCTCATCGACATGAAGACCACCGTCAATGCGGTGGCCAGCGGCGGGGCCAATGCCATTCTCATCCACAAGGGGTTGGTGTCCAGCGGCCATCGCCGCCGGGGCAAGGACGTGGGGTTGATCATTCACCTGTCGGCCTCTACCGCCCTGTCACCCCATCCCAATGCCAAAACCCTGGTGTGTACCGTGGAGGAGGCCATTAAGCTGGGGGCGGACGCCCTCTCCATTCACGTCAACGTGGGAAACGGCTCCGATCAGGAGATGCTGTCCGATCTGGGCCGGGTCTCCCGGGAGGCCCGGGAATGGGGCATGCCGCTGTTGGCCATGATGTACCCCCGGGGCGAGAAGATCAAAGATGAATACGACCCCGAGGTGATCAAGCACGTGTCCCGGTTGGGGGCGGAACTGGGGGCGGATATAGTCAAGGTGTCGTACACCGGTTCGGTGGAGTCGTTCCGCCAGGTGGTGGCCGGCTGCCCGGTGCCGGTGGTCATCGCCGGCGGCCCCAAAATGAGTTCGGACCGGGACATTCTGGAAATGGTCCAGGGGGCCATCGAGGCCGGTGGGGCCGGGGTGTCCATCGGGCGCAATGTCTTCCAGCACCGCGACCCCAGCCGCATGGTGGGGGCGATCAGCATGATCGTCAATGAAAATTCCGGTGTCGACGAAGCCCTGTCCTTCCTCAAGGCCAGGTAAGCCGGGACGCCGTTCCGAAAGGCCCTTTAATTCGGTGGCACAGGCGTCTCGCCTGTGCTTGCACAGAGTGTGCACTGTCCACTCTGGGTGAGTCGGGACGCCGCCGATAAGTCTTTTGTAGGGTGCGTCCTACGTACCATCAATCCAGTTGAGTGGCGGGCCGGGACGCCCGCACTACCTGACTTTTCATGCTTTACGGGTGGGCCAAAGGCCCATGAGGAATTTCTATGAAACAGCTATGGGTCAAAGTTGACCCCTGGGACAAAAAGCTCGTGACCACGGCCCTGGAGAGCGGGGCGGATGCACTATGGGTTCCCCAGGGCCGGACCGAAGCGGTTAAGGCCCTGGGGCTCATCACCGTGGTGGCGCCGGACGGCGACCTGGTGCCGGGCCAAGACGTCCAGGAGGTCGCGATTACCAGCACCGCGGACGAGGCCGAGGTCATCCGCCTGGCCCGCCAGGGACCGGTAGTGGTGCACACCCCCGACTGGAGCATCATTCCTCTGGAAAACCTGGTGGCCCAGACGCACAACATCTTCGTTGAGGTCAGCGATGAGGACGCGGCCCGCACCGCCCTGGGGGTGCTGGAAAAGGGGGTGGACGGCCTGGTGGTTACCGGGGCGACCCCGGCCATGATCAAAACCATCGCCCGCCTGGTGAAAGACGCCTCGCCCCCGGTGGCGCTGACCACCGCCAGAATCACCTATCTGAAGCCTTTGGGGATGGGCGACCGGGTCTGCGTCGACACTTGCAGCAACCTGGGCCTGGGGGAGGGGATGCTGGTGGGCAACTCCTCGGGGGGCCTGTTCCTGGTCCATGCCGAATCCCTGGAAAACCCTTACGTCGCCCCCCGGCCCTTCCGGGTCAACGCCGGACCCGTACACGCCTATATCCGGGTCACCGGGGACAAGACCCGGTATCTGGGGGAACTCGCGGCCGGTGACGAAGTCCTGGTGGTGAATCACCAGGGCCGCACCACCCCGGCGGTGGTGGGCCGGGTCAAAGTGGAGCGCCGCCCCTTGATGCTGGTGGCCGCCGACGCCGGTGGCCGGGAGATCTCCACCATCTTGCAAAACGCCGAAACCATCCGCCTCACCCGCGCCAGCGGCGAGGCCGTGTCCATTGTGACCTTGCAACCTGGGGATGAAGTGCTGGTAGCCCTGGAAGAGACGGGCCGCCACTTCGGCCACAAAATCCAGGAAACCATCCTGGAGAAATGACGATTATGGAAAAAACGGAAAAAGAAGCCATTAGAAATCAGATTGACGCCCTGGACCAGGAACTCCTGAACCTGCTGAATCAGCGCCAGACCCTGGCCCAAACCATCGGGCGTCTTAAGAACCGGGCCGGTCAGGGCACCCTGGATTTTCAGCGGGAAGAAGAAGTCCTGGCCCACCTCATGCACCTCAACCCCGGCCCCTTGAGCCCCTCGGCCCTGCGCAATATCTTCCGGGAGATCATCTCCGCCGCCCGGGAAGTGCAGATGCCCTTTGGGGTGGCGTTTTTGGGACCCGAGGCCACCTTTTCCCACCTGGCGGCCCTGAAAAAATTCGGCCGGGCCACCCGCTATGGCCCCATGAGTACCATCCAGGAGGTCTTTGCCGAAGTGGAGAAGGGCAAGTTCCAATACGGGGTGGTGCCCATCGAGAATTCCACTGAAGGCATCGTCAACATCTCCATGGACCTGTTTGCCGAGACCTCGGTGAAGATCTGCGGCGAGATCTTTTTGGAGGTCTCTCACGACCTGGTGTCCAAGTCCGGGCAGCGGGCCGACATCGAGGTCATCTACACCCATCCCCAGGCCCACGCCCAGTGCCGCCGCTGGCTGGGAACGCATTTAGGGGAGATTCCCATCCTGGAGGTGGCCTCTACCGGAGTGGCGGCCCAGAAGGCGGCCAAAAATCCCAACGCCGCGGCCATTGCCAGCGCCTTTGCGGCGCCCCTGTATGACCTCAGGGTGGTGGAATCCCGCATCGAGGATAACCCGGGGAACGTCACTCACTTCTTTGTCATCGGGGCCGATGCCCCCGGGTCCACCGGCAAGGACAAGACCTCCATCCTGTTTGCGGTGGACAATATCCCCGGGGCGCTGTATAAAACCCTGCGCCCCCTGGCGGAGCGGGAACTCAACATGACCCGCATCGTCTCCCGCCCGGCCAAAAACGAGGCCTGGCGCTACCTCTTCTTTGTGGACGTGGACGGCCACACCACCGAACTCCAAGTGGGTCAGGCCCTGGAGGAAGTAGAGGCCATCAGCGCCCACTTCAAGCTCCTGGGCTCCTTCCCCCGGGCCGCGGGGGTGGAGAACTTGAGTTGACGGTTTTTAGTTTTTGGTTTTTGGTTAAAAGACCAGGCACGGAGGTTCATAAATTGAGACCTTTGCTTATACCGTTTGCCATAAATTCCTTCCCCGTGGAGGTTCTCAAATCCCCCTGAATCACCCTTTGTCAAGGGGGATTTTTCCTGCAATTCCTTGTGGTTTCCCCCCTTTTTCAAAGGGGGGCAGGGGGGATTATCAGGGTTCTCTGAGCGGAAGAAACTTTTGGCAATTGCAATAAGTCTCCTCACCTGTCATTCTGAGGGAGTTGAGCGAGCGAAGAATCTCCTGGAAGTAACCCGGTGAGGCGGGCCTCCGTGCAGTGGGGCGGGCGTCCCCGCCCGCCAACCAATATGGCGGCCAGAGACGGCCGCCCCACCAACGCGAACTAAGATTGGGGCGGTTTTGAACACCAGAATCTCTGAATCCTTACTAACGGTTGCACTTTCGAATGTTTGAAAAAAACCAAAAACCAAAAACCAAGAACCAAAAACCGCTTCTCCGCATTTGCGTGCCGGTGGTGGAGGCCACGGTTAACCGGGCCCGAGGACGTTATCAGCGGGCCGCGCGCAAGGGCTTGTGGACCGAAATCCGCCTGGACTATCTGGAAGAGCCGACCCCGGATTTGCAAAAACTCTTTCGCAGCCTGCCGGGGCCAGTGATCGCCACCAACCGCCTGGCAACGGAAGGCGGGCGCTGGACCGGGACCGAGGCGGACCGCCTGGACTTCCTGTCCCAGGCCCTGAATCTGGGCGTCACCTGCCTGGATGTGGAACTGGCTGCGGACGCGGGCTTCCGCCGGGAAATGATGGAACGCCGGGGAAAAACCAAAATCATGCTCTCCTGGCACGACTTCACCGGCACCCCGGAATTCTCCCGGATGGAGGCGGTTTTAGATGAGATGCTGGACTCTGAGGCGGACGTGGTGAAACTGGTGGCCCTGGCCAATGATCCGGCCGACAACCTGCGGATGCTCTCCCTCATCCCCCGGGCCAAGGCGGCCGGCAAGGACGTCATCGCCTTCTGCATGGGGCCGTGGGGCAAATGGTCCCGGCTCGCCGCGCCGCTATTGGGGAGTTGGCTCACCTTCGCACCCTTCAGCAAAACCGGCGCCTCAGCCCCGGGCCAGCTCACGGTGAACGACCTCAAGCGGGTGTGGAATACTTTAAAGTAGGGGTTAGCTATTAGCAGTTAGCAGTTAGTTTTTAGGGCGGCTCAAAATTTGAGCCTTTGTAGAAACTCATTTCCACCTTTCATGGAAACGTGGATTAGATATTGGCGGGCTATTATCTTAAATTCGGCTTTTTTCTACCCACTACCCACTAACTGCTAATAGCTAACTGCTAACTGCTAACTGCTAAAAACAAAATGATCAACGGCCATACCAAAATCTTCGGCATCCTGGGGCGGCCCGTGGCCCACTCCCTGAGCCCCGCCATGCACAACGCCGCCTTCCGCCGCCTGGGGATCAACGCGGTTTACGTAGCCTTTCCGGTGACCGACCTGGCCCAGGCCGTGTCCGGCCTCCGGGGTCTGGGGATCGGCGGGGTGAGCGTCACCATCCCCTTTAAAGAAGATATTATCCCGCTGATCGATGACCTGGACCCTCAGGCCTCCAGGATCGGGGCGGTGAACACCGTGGTCAACCGGGACGGACGCCTCACCGGCTACAACACCGACTGGCTGGGGGCAATGACCGCGCTCACGGCCAAAATCAGCCTCAAGGGGCGGCACGTCCTCATCCTGGGGGCAGGCGGCGCCTCCCGGGCCATCGCCTATGGCATTATCCAGGCCGGCGGCCGGGTCAGCCTGACGGATGTGGACCAGGCCCGCGCCACCGCCTTGGTCAAAGATTTGGGGGGCGAAGCCATCCCCTTGAACACCGTGGGGGATTGCCCCGCCACCGTCCTGGTAAACGCCACCCCCGTGGGCATGACCCCAGATGTGGACGGTATTCCCATAGACCCGGATTTGCTGGGGCGCTTCAAGGTCGTCATGGACATCGTCTACCAGCCCTTACAAACTCGCTTGCTTAGGGAAGCGCAGGCCCGGGACGCCGCCACCATCGACGGCCTCCAGATGCTCATCCACCAGGGCGCAGCCCAGTTTGAGTTATGGATAGGAATGACTGCACCCCTTGAAGTAATGTCCCGGGCTGCTTATGCGGCTGTCGGAGATTTATAGATGCGGCTGAATCTTAGTAAGCTCATTAAAAGGGCAAAAGAATATGTTGAACTGGAAGGGGATACCAAAGTTCTGGATGTTCAATTTGAAGAAAAATTTACATTATTCGGTAGGGAAGATATTGTACTTTCTGTTAGTACAAGCGAGTCTGAAAATCCAGAATGGTGGGTTGTTGGTGGTTCAAGCCCGATGAATTTATACTCAAAAAAGAAATTTCCTTCTGCGGATGAGGCATTCTCTTTCCATTCAGGACTGATGTTGCGACTTGCTGATCGTAACTTTAAAGAATCTGAGGTAGAACCAGAGAAAGTCGGTTATGATGCCTTCATTTCACACGCAAGCGAGGATAAAGGGGATTTTGTTCGGCCACTTGCACAGGCCTTAGATGAAATTGGATTTGATATTTGGTATGACGAATTTGAATTGAAGGTTGGTGATAGTTTGCGTCAATCAATTGATCGAGGATTGGTCAATTCTAGTTATGGAATCGTTATCTTATCAAAGGCATTTTTTGAGAAAAATTGGCCACAATATGAATTGAATGGTTTAACAGCTCGCGAAATTGAAGGTAAGAAAGTTATTTTGCCAATCTGGTATAATATTGATAAAGAAGATGTTTTGAAATATAGCTCAACATTGGCAGATAAAGTTGCATTGAGCAATCAGAAAATGACTATTGATGAAATTGCTGAGGCTCTCGCAGATGTATTATCAGAATAATTTGTATTGAGAGGATTTCTTGAATAAAGAAATCAAAACTTGCCAATCTGTCCAAGCCACCCTCACCCTGCCCGGGTCCAAGAGCTACACCCACCGCGCCTTAATGGCCGCGGCCCTGGCCGGGGGGGAAAGCGTCCTCACCAACGCCCTGGCCGCGGAAGACACTGAGCTTACGGCCGCCGCCCTGGCGCAGTTGGGGGCCGGGATCGACTGGCAGGGCACGATCATCCGCGTGACGGGCCGGGACGGGCGCTGGCTACCGGCGCGGTTGCCGATTTACCTGGGCAACTCCGGCACCTCCATGCGCTTCCTCACCGCCCTCGCCGCCCTGGGAGAAGGAGAGTATCTCTTGACCGGCACCGAGCGCCTCTGCCAGCGGCCCCTGGGGGAGTTGCTGGAGGCGCTGGGCCAGGCGGGGGTTCAGGCCGTCTCCGAGAGAGGCGACGGCTGCCCGCCGGTACGGGTTACCGGCGGCCTCACCGGCGGCCGGGCCCAACTCTCCGGCGGCACCAGCAGTCAGTACCTTTCGGCCCTGCTGTTCATCGGACCCCTGGCGCCCGCCGGCCTTGCGATCGACATCACCGGCGAGCTGGTGTCCCGGCCTTACGTGGACCTGACCCTGGAGGTCCTGGGCAACTTCGGCATCTCTTATTACCGGGAAGGTTACCGCTATTTTGAGCTTCCCGGCGGCCAGAGCTACCTGCCCCGGGAATATGAGATCGAGGCCGACGCCTCCAGCGCCTCGTATTTTTGGGCCGCGGCGGCCGTAACCGGCGGGCAGGTCACCATCACCAACCTGAGCCTGGAGTCCAGCCAGGGGGACGCGGCCTTCCCCGAGGTGCTGGGGCGGATGGGCTGCGCCGTCGAATCCAGCCCCGCGGGGCTGACAGTTCAGGGCGGACCGTTAACGGGGGTCACGGTGGACATGGGCACCATGCCGGACCTGGTTCCCACGTTGGCGGTGCTGGCCGCCTTCGCGGCCGGCGACACGGTCATCACCGGGGTGGCCCACCTGCGCCACAAGGAGTCGGACCGCCTGCACGCGGTGGCGACAGAGCTGGGCAAGCTGGGCATTGAGGCCCGGGAAACCCCGGACGGCCTGGTCATCCGGGGGGGCACGCCTAAGGGAGCGGTCATTCACACCTATAACGACCACCGTATTGCCATGAGCTTCGCGGTGGCCGGCCTCAAAACCGCCGGGATAAGCATCACCGACCCCGACTGTGTAGCCAAGTCTTTCCCGGAGTTCTGGGAGTTTTTCCACCGGCTTGGCGCCTGAAATAGTTATCCTGAAAGGGCTTGAAGCTGTCGAAAATGTCTAATGATTGCATCCTGACCACTGACCACTGACCACTGACTACTGGCCACTCCCTTATGCCCCTATCCCTGACCACCAAAGCCCTGCTCATCCTCACCGCCCTCAACCTCCTGGACTATCTGGACCGCTACCTCGTGGCCTCTCTGGGCCCCTTGATGAAGGCCGACCTGGGCATGTCCAACACCGCGTTTGGATTTTTAGGGACCGCCTTTATCCTGGTCTATTTCGTGACTTCGCCCCTGTTCGGCTATCTGGGGGACCGCTGGGGCCGCCTTCGCCTCATGGCCGGTGGGGCGGTGTTGTGGAGCCTGGCCACCAGCCTCACCTTCTGGGTGCCGTCTTACCCCTTTCTGGTGGCGGCCCGGGGCCTGGTGGGGGTGGGAGAAGCCTCGTTCGGCACTCTGGCCCCGGCTTACCTGGCGGACCTCCTGCCCCTGAGGCGTCGATCCCGGGCGTTGGGTCTGTTCTACCTGGCCCTGCCCCTGGGCGCCGCCCTGGCCTATATGGTGGGCAAGCTGGTGGGCACCTATTCCTGGGGCTGGCGTCCGGCCTTTCTGTTGGCGGGGTTACCGGGGCTGGCTATGGCCGGGCTGATTTTCCTCTTGCGTGAAGTCAGGCCGGAGCCTGCAACCTGTGCAAAAATCACGACCACGTGGGCGCCCCTCACCGCTTACTGGCGGCTCTTCAAGGTTCCCACCCTGCGGCGGGTAACCCTGGGATATGGCATGGTGACCTTTGCCCTGGGGGGCCTGGCCCTCTGGATGCCGATCTTTCTGCACGAAGTCAAGGGGCTCACCCTGGCCCAGGCGAACCAAATATTATCTCTTTCAGTGGCTGGGGCGGGAGGATTGGGGATTCTGACCGGCGGGTTCCTGGGGTCTCGCCTGCTCACTTATACCCTGAGAGCCCCCCTGTGGGTGAGCGGCCTGGGAATTGTCCTGGCTCTGCCTCTGGTGGCCGTGGTCATCTTTGTCACCGCCCCGGGGCTCTATATTCCGGCCCTGGCGGGGGGGATTTTCCTCCTGTTCCTGAATCCCGGGGTGCTCACCGCAGTAGTGGTGAGCGTGGCGGGCCCCTGGCAGCGGGCCCAGGCCGTGGCTCTGAACATCGTGGTCATTCACCTGGTGGGAGATGTGCCTTCCCCGCTGCTTATCGGCTGGGTCTCGGACCTGACCAGCCTCAAATGGGGCGTCTCCCTCACCCTGGTGGCCCTGGCTGCCGGGGCGGTGTTAATCTTCTCGGCGCTCCCCCATCTTAAAAGCGACCTGACTGCCGCCGGGGAGATTGATCTTTAGAATGAGCCTTGTCAGAATTAAGGTTCGGGACACCAGCCGGCCAGGGCGGTAGGGAACGGCCCTGCCGGTCAAGGTGCCCTTTGGCCCCCATGCCGAGAGATAATCTCCGGGCTACCGGGGCAGAAAATTTGCTTGTCGTGATTTTCTCGTGACCAGTTAATGAACCAGATGTGGAGAGGCAGGGCGGCTTAACGGTTGGGCCTTGAGAAAGGGGCATTTTATTATTGACTCTATTGGATCAACTGGTTATATTAATGGGAGGCCAATGACGCGGGGTGGAGCAGCCTGGAAGCTCGTCGGGCTCATAACCCGAAGGTCGCAGGTTCAAATCCTGCCCCCGCTACCATATTAAATCAAGGGGTTACGGCAAAATCGTAACCCCTTTCTCTTTGCCTTAATTTTCATCTCCAACCCTATTTCCAACCTTCACGCTAAAAACCGTCCCTGGAAGCCCTGGATTATTCCCTTTGGCAACCGAAGCCTGTCGTCCTCGATCTCATCCAGCAATTGGGCTATCTCTCTCCCGCTTTTGCGGCCTGGTCCTCACGGTTGAGTCAGCCCTACCTAAACTCGGCCCGGCCCGGAAGCCGTAGCGCAGCGGGAGGTGTAAGGTGTCGGCTGCAAGCGCTTGTTAGCCTCTAATACCCCCTAATCCATTTCACCAGACCAGAACGACTTATTTCAAACTTTTCTGTTTTTTGATTCTCTGCCTTTGCTTCCAACATCATCTTTTGCAAGTCCCCGTACATTATCGTACCGCTTAGATAAAGTTTGGAACTTTTCCTGTCGGGTCGAACTTTCACCTTATCGGGGATTTCGTCACCCACGAAATTCTCGTTCGTGAGTTCCAGCTGTTCTGCATATCGCGGATCCGCAGGGAGCGGTGTTTTAAGATCCTGCAAAGTACGGGGAAGGGGTCTATCCACCCGATCTTGATCGTCTAGCGTGAGGGAGTATATTCTTGTGATATGTAATTGAAATTCTTCAATTTCAGAACCGTTTTTAAAAGAAAAATAAGCCAGTTGAGAAAATGAATCAATTTTTTGTAATGTTCCGCTCCAAGTAAGCTTTACCCTGTTAGAAAAATTATTGGTTTCAAATTTTACTATGTCAGCAACAGCAAACTTAGAGAGCATCACCAACAATAGCGACGTTATTATTATTCTCATTTGATTATCACCTCATATCGCTCTACTTTAGACTTGGGAATGGCATGCACTTGAATGACAGATCCCGGGACTCCTTGAGGTTCAAATACAAAAAACCACTTGTCATCTTCGTATAATAGTCGAAAATTCCCAGATGAGAAGTTCTGATCATCATATTTATCGTAGAGCTTTATATCCGGCTTTGAAGTAGTTGATTGCAGCTTGTCTTTTGAGGCGTCTGTATTACCGATCGTTTTCCCCATTAAACCGCACATGAGGAAAGTAAAATATAGCAAAAAACTTAATAAGAAGTACCCAAACCAAGGCCTCCAGACATAGCGACTGGCATAGAAAACAAATATAAAGAGTAATATATATAGAGAGGATGGAATCCAATACCAGTGCATTAACAGAACATTTGTTACGAAACCTATGGCAACGCGTGGATCTCCAACGTTAGGTTTTACCTGCAAATGGAATGCATCATTGTAACTCGACTCGTATGCAACGCCTCCTGCGTAAAGACAGACAGAAAAGTAACCCAAAAATAGAATTAAATCTATAACTTGAAGAGTAGGGTCTCCTTTCACAGTTAGCATACGTTCATAGAACTTTCTCATGGTGGGTTCCCAATCTTGGATTCTTGGGTTAACATTATTTATTGGAACAAATGGCCATGGTTCGCAAGAAATTTTCCTATGGCCGCTTCCACCTCTTCCGGCCTTTCATCAGGGGGATCGTGACCGCAACGCTCAATGACCACCAACTGGGAAGTGCTTATGGCGTGATGCAACCGTACCCCGTTCTCCAAGGGAATAATCTTATCCTCCCGGCCCCAGATAATCAGGGTGGGCACCTTGATCCGCGGATACGTTCCGATAATTTCATCGATATTGTCAGGGATTATCTGTCGGGCGGTTTGCCGCAGGGCGTACTTCGCACCCGGTAAGGATAGGGGTGCGGCGTAGGCCTCCACATCCTCCGGATTAATCTTACTGTCGTCATAATACATCGATTCCATCATATTTTGGACTTTGGTCTTGTCCGGGATAAGATAAAGTCCCAGCCATCCCACCAACGGCATTCTTAGCATTCTGATAACCACTGGCAATTTCTGGGGATAAGACACCGTATCGATAAGAATCATTCGGGATAATCGTGAAGGAGTTTGTTGGCTTAATTTTAGGGCCACCAGCAAAGCCACGCCGCCGCCGATGGAATGCCCTACCAAGGTTAAATCATGCAGATCATTTTGCCGAATAAACCGGTAGATCAGCTCCGCCTGATCAAACATGGAGTATTTATCGTCAAAAGGTTTGGGTGATTTTCCGGCGCCTTTCAGATCAAATACTATAAGCCGGTAATGGGGGGCCAACGGTCCGACCAGATGCCGCCAGGTATAGAGGGTGCCTCCCAGGCCATGGAGAAAGATGATAGGGTTACCTTCGCCATATGCTTCATAATGGAGCTGCAACGGTTCTTCACCAATAGTATCATCCATATAGTCTTGCCAGATAGTCGTCTTTTTCTCCATGGATACGCAAGAAAATAGCAGGCTTAGAATAATAAAAATGGCAGAGTATAACTTTCCCCGGATTTTCATGACGGAGTCATAATGAGGCTGGTCTACGCTTTCGGACTTCTCACGCGGCTTCAAATTATCCTCCGGCCGCTTTTACAACAATTTTAAGGCGCTGCTAATCGGAGCCGCCAGAATGGGGGCCAGAATGGAAACGCACTGGAGCAGCTGATTACTGAGGGTGAAGGAAAACCCGTGTTCATCAAGCCACTGCTCCGCTCCTTTGGTTTCCTTAGCCATCTTGCCTTTGATGATCAACTCCCGAGCCCGGTTTTGCAGATAGACTGTGGAAGGCACATAGGCCACGGTCAAAACCAGGGTGAACGCGACACCCCAATAGGCAGAAATTGACCAGGCTACGCCAGCGATCTTGGTCCTCAGGGCCGGATCACTCACCAGGCTCGCGGTCCAATTAAGCCACATGCTCATGTGCAAGACACCGAAGACGAGTAAAGCCGATGCGATGTTAATGACTTCTTTCAGTCTCCGCATCCGTAAGGCTAACTGCATAGGATCGACCTTGCCCGGCACCGTGGGCAAATGCAGTGTCCCGCATACAGCCAGGAGCAAAAGAATTGGAGTAACCGAGGCGAGGATGTTAATGATTACTATGATTATATAGACATGCAAGAGGAAGACGTCACTAAACATCTGTGATCGTATCAGCATCTTGTAGGTGAATCCGAATATGAGTTCGTACAAAGCGTTATTTATTTTGGCGCTATAAACCATATAACTAAGGTTTCCTACGCACAACAATAGGCCAATAACAACCGTCCATGCCAGTTTCGACCCCTTGATGTACAATCTTATGGTTGAAATGCTGACGATAATTGATACGACGGGTATGACCATGTTCAAGAGGGCTGAGGCGAGCCACACATACCTGGCCTTTAGTTCGGTCAACAAATGTGGGAGATCAGGCGTAGCGTTAACTTTTACTACTTCCACGAGCTTTTGCAAAATGGAAACGGCGGGGTCAACGCTTATCTCAAATAACAGGCTGGCGAAAAGATACACCAGCAAAGGCGGTATCATGAAGAGCAATTCCCGATAGGGCTTGAATTTCTGGTAGTTGGCCATACTTAATTTATGCTGCTATCGATGAAATATGTAAGAAATGTCAATAAGTTACAGCCTAAGTTCTTAGCTCTTTGAAGGGCAGACGGTATAACCGGCTTCCCCCCGTCTTTATTCCCTCCCCCTCCCCTAACCTCCTCCCACCAAGGGAGGGGGAATATAGATGCGAACTTTTGTAAGACGTTTCCAAGACCCAATACTATTCCACCCGTTGCACCGCCGGCGGTTTCCAGACCCCGTTGAGGACCGACTCTTTAGGCCAGTAGAGCCGCAAAATGAGAACGAATTTATCGGCCGGCGCCGGCAACCAGTTGGACTCCTTGTCCTTGCCCGGCGAGTCCTTCTGGGCGTAGAGATCCAGCGAGCCGTCCTGGTTGTACTTGAATTTGGACCGGGAGCTGAGCGTATAGCGATTCAACGGGTTCGATACAAAGAAAAGTTCGCTATTGTACATGGTCAAAGACCAGAAGCCCCTGGTCGGCGGGGTTTGCCCCTGGGGAAAGTGGAGCAAGTAGCGGTGGGTCCCGTCGAGCGGCTTACCGTCACTGTCCACCTGGGTCAGCGGATACACCGCATCCTGGGGCAGGTTGGCGCCGAGGCCCACCGCGGCGACCAGGGCCCGTTGGAGGTAATCGGTGCCATAAACCCCGGTCTTCAACATGAACGTCCAGCCGTTCACCTTGACGCCGGCGTTCTTCTCATGGGCCATGATCTTTTCCTGCGCTGCTTGGGGAGCGCCCTGCAAGCCCTTGACCACCGCCGGGTCAAGCTTGCCCGGGTCGAAGTCCTGTCCCGGGACGATGCCGATCTTGGCGAGTTTCGCAATCATGGGTTCATCCGCCGCCGCGGGCGGGTTGGCCTTCATCACTTCCGCCATGATCTTGAAGTAGCTCGCCGCATCCAGCCGGTTCACCTGTTCCCTTCCCGAAGTCCTCATGTCGACGTTGGGGTCCACCGTGCCTCGGGGCGGGGTGTATCTTTTACCGTAGGCGCTGAGCGGGCGCAGAGAGTACTTGTTCTGGATGGAATGCACCGATTTGTAGTCCGAGGGCGTGCCGGTGCAATAAGTGCGGCCGATGATCCACACCATGTTGGTGGGCGATTTGTACTCCTTGACACCTCTGGGCAGCTTGCCCCGCCAGCCCGGGCCGGTGATGGCGTACTTCTGGGGTTTGGTCCCGGTGGTGCGTGTCCCCGGGGAGGCGAATACGTTGGTCCAGGCGTCCAGCATCGGCATCAGGTAATAGCGGCCCTTTTCGTCCGGCAGACTCAGGATGTAGGGCTCTTTGGAGAGGTCTAGCCAGGCGAAGGAATATAGTGTGTCCGCGTTGGGAGTTGTAACTCCCTTGAATGAGGCGTCCGGATACTGCCTCGCATGGCCAAATTGTCCCAGAGGGGCATGAAAGCCCTCAGGGGCGGCCGCGTTGGTCATCACCCGCCGGGTAATTTCCATCGTAACCAGCGGATAGCCGTAAATATAGGCCTCGATACCCAGTTTGAGTGCTTCTGCTTCCCGCCCTTGCTCAGCGGGAGCCCCAGCCTGCTTGGATTCCTGGGCCCGGCTCGGCAGGGCGGCCACCAAAAGAAAGGCGGCGATAAGGATGATTAAGAGCCGGTGCCACGAGCTATGAGCCAAATTGAGGTTTTTTCGCATGTTCCCTCCGGTTTTTTCTTGCCTTTTCATCGTCAACACGCCTCTGAACCGTTTTCTGACCCTCCCGATTTATGGGCTGCCTCAGCGTCTCACCGAAATGTTGTAGCCGCCGGTGCCCGTGGGACTGTAGTGCCGAACCCGGGCAAAAAAGATGCCCGCGGCCAAATCTCAAGCCGAGGTATGGCTATCTGATTTTCCGCTCCCGGATCTGCTCTACGGCAATGCTCTCAACCTCACCACCACTTTTTCCTGCGGTGTAAACTGCGGTCACGTCGAGACTCTGGGTGCTCTCAATGACCAGGAAGCCCTCAACTCCGTGGATGAACGGTCCGAAGTCCCCCTGTATTTGCTCACAATCAACCCTGGCGGCCTCATCAGATTTCAGCTGATCGTTAATAAATTTGGAGAAACCGAGTCCGGGTTGGGAGATCTTCCTTCGCCACCTGACCGTCTGGTCGTTAGGATTGTGGATGTTGAGCCCCGTCTGATAAACCCCGGGGAGGACCGAGGTGGTAGTCTGGCTGGTTCCTGGAATATTTGTCGTGCAGAGAAATTTCGCCGCGTACTGGAAGCGATACTCCGCGCCTTCTTTCGTTTCACTTTTCTCTCGATTCATTATCCCCTCCTCTGGGTCAGGTTTTTGGGGCAAATTGATGGACGGCCAAAGGCGTTATGGGAATCCCTTGCCCAAGATCAATCTTGCCTGGCAGTGGTACAGACTCTGTCTTCTTCTCAAGGATGACTTTATGGGCGCACGAGATAGTGCCTTTTCCTTTACAAGTGCTGGTGAAAATCTCTTTAATCTTGCCATCTTGGATCTTCAGGATGATCCCCTCTAATGTCAGGGCCACATTTATATCAAAACCAATCTTCCCTACCGGCTGTTCGTTCACCAGGATTTCCACATATGGGTGATGTTCCGAGGTGATGCAATGTTCGGCTAGAGGGACAAGGAAGCTTTCATTGGGAGGGTACTTTTCACGATCCAGGTATTTCAAAAGGATCTCGTATTTATTCCAGGCAGCCACCAGAATATCCGGGATGCTGATTTCCAATAAGTCTCCAAGCTTTTTAAAAATCTCATCTTTGATAACTCCCCATCCTATCCCCTTAGTCTGTTTTAAAACCGATTCTTTCACGGCCGCCGCTTGCTCCCCGGACTCGAGGGCAGAGGCTTGCTCCGGGGATAATTCTTTATCCTGGAGAGAAAAAAATTGGTTCAGAGTAAGCGGTGCGGTAATCATGGCTTCTCCTCTTCTTCCAGGGTCAGAGGGCCGGCAGCTTTGAGGCTTTGTTGCCCCGGATCTATGAGGGGTTTCAAACGCACTTCCACAGCCAAATGCCTCGGGGCATCCAGGGCAACGTGCTGAATCCCCATATCGGTTTTTGGCCTGACCTGGATGGCCCGGAGAAGCCAGGTTCTGAGCAACCGTTTCACCCCATAATACCCGCCACCCAGAATTGCCAGCAGACCAACGAGGATAGCCCCCCAGGGCCATGGGGGCTTCTTTGCGGACATTACCAGTTTCACCCGGGTGCCCGGCGGCACCAGAGTTCCCGGCGCCGGGTCCTGTTCGATGATGGTGTCGGATTCTC
>Ga0351885_10143_pt1 | contig 35044 bp, 30 predicted proteins | sample TotcelFGM3001L13_FD_206771 | JGI IMG/M metagenome (GOLD analysis project Ga0351885, IMG submission 206771) | Enriched cells from coal bed in the Powder River Basin, Montana, United States - Total cells FGM rep3 HSBNCT.FGM.300.1.L13 ... | reverse complement strand
TTGGGAAGCGAGGTAATGACATGAAAATGTTTTCCCATGGGCAGAAAGCACAGAAAAAAGAAAAAAACCAGATTGTGAAGAAAATAAGCGCCGATATGAAGGTTCTGTAAAAATCCCATATCGCTTGAACCCATCACATTGGCCGCAATCCAGGTTCCCGTGACCGGAAGAATGAATTCCGGCTGAATTCCCTTCTGAACCTGGGCGGCAACCAGACTTCCCTCAAAGAGCATATCACAGGTGACCAGGGTGGTGATCAGCATCAGCACAAAAACCGCTTCTGATGTGTGGTCTTTTCCATATTTTTTTGGCACGGCATACCGGTCCGGCTTGAAAATTCCCCGCCGAACGGCCGCAACGACGGCCGCAATCAGAACCACAGTCGCAGCGATGTCTTTCAGCACACTGTAGGCATGACCGGTCATTCCACCCAGCCCCGGCATGACAAAACCATCTGCAATGCCCATAACGACCAGGGTGATGGACCGAAGCGATAAAATCATAAAGCCGGCAAACAGCATGATATGCAGAACACCGGCCATCATGTACCGGGGCTGACGGTATTGTCCGACGGCATATTTGATCATGGCCATCAACCGTTCATCCGGACGGTCCAGACGGGGATCGGATTTTGCCCGAACCAGAGGCGCCAGACGTTTGGCAATGATATAGGTAAATGCGGCGACGCCCAAAATCGGAATCAGAACAGAAAAGATTACGGCCGGTATCCCCATAATCCATGCATTTGCCGGAGAGATCAAAGCGGTTTCCATTTTTTTACTTTCTTTCTCCCTTCATTTATATTATTTATTGCCTGCCACAGGGGGTTGCGCCCTGTGGACATTATATCTATATATACGTTTATAAATGCTTATCTGAACACGGGGATCAAACACCCATTGAATGAATGAGTGTTCATTCAGTTTAATGAATGAAACCAAACGCGTCAAGTAAATTCTTATTGAACAGATATCCTTCCCCCCAATGGAATATAATATTAATCAGGAGGTCAATATGAAAAGCACTCTTACTTATCAGGAAAAGCCCTGGCTTTCAAGCTATGAAAGCGGAATTTCCGAAAAAATTTCTTTTGAAAATGCCTGTATTCCGGATTTCCTTGAACGCTCCGCAACCCAATTTCCCGACCATCCGGCACTCCTGTTTCAAGGATATCGGATGAATTATCGGGAACTGAACGAAACAGTCAACCGGTTTGCATCCTGTCTGTCAGGGTTTGGCGTCAAAAAGGGTGACAGTGTCGCGATTCTGCTGCCCAATGTCATTCCCTGTGTGATCGCATATTATGCCACGCTCAAAATCGGTGGCATAGTCGTGATGAACAATCCGCTCTATTCGGATCGGGAACTGCATCATCAGTTCAATGATTCCGGCGCCAAAATTCTGGTTACACTGGATCTGTTGGGAAACCGGATGATCGACCTCCGCCCCAAGACAAAAATTAAACAGATTGTGATTACATCGATCGGCGATTATCTGCCGTTTCCCAAAAACCTGCTTTTTCCACTGGTGGGCAAGAAAAAAGGTCTGGCGGCGGATGTCAAACCGGCCGAAAATGTGTTTAAATGGAAAAAAGTATTGAATGATGCTTCCGTAAATACGCCTGTTGTTCCACTGACGTTTGATGATGTGGCCATGTACCAGTACACCGGCGGCACCACCGGCGTCTCAAAGGGGGTGATGCTGACACATGCCAATCTCAGCCAGCAGGTTCAGCAGATTCGGGCCTGGTTTCCCGGGTTTAACAGGGGAGAGGAAATGATGCTGGGCGCATTGCCGTTTTTTCATGTATTCGGGCTGTCTGTCGCCATGAATTTTGCAATCTACATGGGATGGGGTGATATTCTGGTTCCAAAACCCCAGCCGGAACCGCTGCTGGAAGCCATTGGAAAATTCAAGCCGACATTTGCACCACTGGTTCCCACCATGTATATCGGGATGCTGAATCATCCCAATATCAACCAGACCGATCTGTCGAGCATCAAGGGATGTTTTTCCGGCAGCGCACCGCTTCCGATTGAAGTCATTCGGGAATTTGAAAAGAAAACCGGTGCCGTGATTGTCGAGGGCTTTGGCATGACCGAGTCCACGCCGGTTACCCATATCAATCCGTTTGGTGGAAAAAGAAAGGTGGGCAGCATCGGGATTCCGATCCCCAATACAGAAGCCAGAATCGTGGATCTGTCGGACGGAAAAACCGATATGCCGGTTGGCGAATCGGGTGAGCTCATCATCCGGGGACCGCAGGTCATGAAAGGGTATCTGAACAAGCCTGAAGAAACAGAAAAAACCATCATCGATGGCTGGCTCTACACCGGTGATATCGCTCAGATGGATTCGGACGGCTATTTTTTTATTGTGGACCGGAAAAAAGACATGATCATCTCTGGTGGGCTGAATGTCTATCCACGTGATATCGAAGAGGTTTTTTATGCCCATCCCAAGGTCCAGGAGGCCACGGCGATAGGTGTTCCCCATCCAACCCGCGGTGAAGCGGTCAAGGTATATGTGGTGTTAAAGTCCGGTGAAACTGCAACGGAAAAAGAATTGATGGAATACTGCAAGCAGAATCTGGCTACCTATAAACTCCCCACCAGCATCGAGTTCCGGCCTGAACTACCCAAAAGCAATGTGGGGAAAATCCTCAAAAAGAATCTGCGGGATGAACAGAAGGCTAAAGGTTGAAGACTGAAAGCTAAAGGCTGAAGGGAAAAAGCAGATTTTTATTGGATGGTTGCTGGTTCCCGGAACTTGGTCCGGGAACCAGTAAAAAAGGCGTTGTCAGGGATCAGAAATCGACCCGATCGGGCCTTTTTCTGAATCCTGATTTCGTGTATTATGCACCAAATGAGGCATCCGGAATATCGATGGCTGCACTGTTGGTTGTGGTGATGGCTTTCATTTTGCCCCAGGTAGCCGGCAGAATCGAATAAATAAAAAATTCCGCGCTGCGAATCTGTCCTTCGTAGAATGCCGCATTTTTATTTTTTTCAACAGCCCTGGTTCTGGCTTCCGGTTCAAGACTTCCCGCCAGTTTTTCCATCTGGGTGGCTGAAATAACGGCCCGCCATAAGAGCATCCAGGCCATGATCACATCACCTGTGACATCCAGAAAGGGGTGCGCAAATGCAAAGGCACTCATAACTTTGGGGGACATGGCTGTCGCACCCAGATGCATGGCCACCTCACCCAGCTTATTGACCGCTTTTTCAACCTGTACAGCGTAATCCTGAAGACCCGGAATGGCTTTGGCTGCGGCAATGGTCTTTTGAATTTCACTCAGCAGATCCATGATGGGCTTGCCTTTTTTCATCCCCAGTTTCCGTCCCAGAAGATCCATGGCCTGAATCCCGTTGGTGCCTTCATAAATCATGGTGATTCGACAATCCCGCATCAACTGTTCCATGGGGTATTCCCGAATATAACCATAACCGCCATAAACCTGTACACCCTGGCTGCAGACATCAAAGGCCCGGTCTGTAACATATCCTTTGGCCACCGGTGTCAGAATTTCTATCAAGCCCTGGAACTTTTCTTTTTCAGCCTCATCCTGCGCAATGCTTGCCCGGTCCGCACACAGACCCACATAATACAGGAGGCTTCTCATCCCTTCCACATAGGCTTTCATATTCAGAAGTTGACGCCTGACATCCGGATGCTGAATGATGGCGACTGACTCGGCTTTTTCATCCATGGCCTGAAGCAGGTTTTTGCCCTGTTTTCTTTCCCTGGCATAATTTACAGCATTGACATAGGCATTGGAAGCGCAGGTAAAACCCTGAAGCCCGACCAGAAGTCTGGCCTCATTCATCATCAGAAACATGGCGCGCATGCCCTTGTTTTCCTCGCCCAGAAGGGTCCCCCGACACTTTCCCTTTCCGCCCAGGGTCAGGGAGCAGGTGGCGTTTCCATGGATTCCCATTTTCTCTTCGATTCCGGTGCAGACCACATCGTTGAATTCGCCGAGGCTGCCATCATCATTCACCCAGATCTTGGGAACCAGAAACAGCGAAATGCCGCGGGTGCCCTGAGGTGCCCCTTCAATACGGGCCAGAACCGGATGAATGATATTTTTGACCAGATCGTGCTCACCACCGGAAATAAAAATCTTGTTTCCGGTAATGGCATATGTGCCATCGTCATTTTTGACGGCGGTGGCTGTCAGCGCCCCGACATCAGAACCGGCCTGGGGTTCGGTCAGAAGCATGGTGCCGGCCCATTCACCAGTGTACATTTTTTTTAGAAAGATTTTTTTCTGTTTTTCGGTTCCAAATTCTTCGACCAGTTTTCCAGCGCCATGGGTCAGACCCGGATACATCATAAAGGAAAAATTGGCCCCGACCAGATAATCACTGGCAGCCAACGCAAGGGTCCTGGGCATTCCCTGCCCGCCCCATTCCGGATCTTCAGGCATGGCGACCCACTCGCCTTCTTTGATCAAATCATAAATTCGATGAAAGCTTTCCGGCGTCGTCACCACGCCCGCATCAAATTTACACCCCTCTTCGTCGCCAATTTTCTGGGTCGGCAGAATTTCCTTGATTGCCAAATTTCTGGCTTCGGAAACCACCATATCAATGGTTTTTTTATTAAAATCGGCAAACCGTTCATTTTTGCTCAGGGTCTCAATCTGCAATTGTTCATGAAGCACAAAATCGATATCCCGGCGATCTGCAATCATCTGCGCCATAATTGTTGTCTCCTTGTAGTCTAATGTTAAATCCGTTTTTGGACAAAATCCGACTCTGTCGTAGCACAATTGTTTCCAATTCCACGAACAAACAGGTCAACCAGTGGATCGGTCATGGAGACCAGATCATATTTTCCTTCAGAATGAAGCCAGGTATTGATGGTTTCATCAACTGCACCCAGAATGAACCGCTTGACCAGGCTCATATACAGATCTTTGCGAATTGTTCCGTCTGCCTGCCCCTGTTCGACAATCTCGGATACGATATCCAGATACATTTTGGACATTTCCCGTATCTGATTCTCAACGGCGCGGGTGTTCTGGTGGGTTTCGGCCTGATAAACAATTGCCATATTTTTATCCCGCTGAAATTCTTCCAGATGATGACGGATCAGATTTCTGAGTTTGTCGATGGCGTTATCTGCCCTGGCTACCTCTTCCCGAAATTGGCCAAAAACCTGTATCGCTTTGTCAGTAAAAAACTGTACCAGAATATCGTCCTTGTTCTTGAAATACAGGTAAATCGTTCCGTCAGCCACACCGGCTTCCCGGGCAATCTGGGATATGGTTGACTGATAAAAACCCTGCTCGGCAAAAACCTTGACAGCCGCCTCAAGAATTCGATAATATTTGTCATTATTTTTATCTCTTGTAACGATAGCCCCCTCCTTGATCATCCCCATTGGTATGAATGAATATTCATTCATTTACAAAAGACATAATGACAAGTCAAGAAAAATATGGGTAAGAATTATAATGTGTTCATTATTTATAGCCATTCCATACCAAATTGAATGAAGCCACACTCATTAACATCTTCAACCCATAACAGTTGTCAGTCATAATATCAGGGCGATACCTGGCAACAATTTACCCACTTGAAACCGTAAAGAACCATTTACCGGGATTTTTTCATGAATATTCGAGGTCAGGCTTTTCCGGCCTTTCTGCTTGACATGTCAACTTCTTATTCCCTATAGTAAACGCCGATCCGTGATAAATCAGTGATAAAATTGTATGCGATTCAACCGTCCCGTTCAGAGCATTTGTCTTTGATGCCAGACCAATCCTGAAAAATGGCATGATCCACGGCCACAGATTACAAACAAAAGGAGGGACCGCGTATGGCAGTAAAAATCATGATCAGGCGAACCGCGCCCAATGAAATGATTCCCATGCTGGGGTCTTTGTTCAAACAACTTCGTGATTTGGCAGGGGATCAGCCCGGCTATATTTCCGGTGAAACCTTAAAAAAATACAATGAGCCGGGCCGGTATCTGGTAATCAGCACATGGAAAAGCATTGAAGACTGGAAAAACTGGCTCAACCATCCGAAGCGGATCGAAATTCAGACCAAAATTGATTTGCTGACCGGAGCTGCGACTGAATACGAAATGTACACATATTCCTGATGAAAGAAAAAACACACTGTCCCTATTGCGGGATGCGGCTCGTTAAAAAATGGACAGAGGGACGAAGCCGTCTTCTTTGTACTGCCTGCAGCGAAACCATTTATGAAAATCCCACTCCGGCTTCATGCCTGGTCGTTCTGAACGATCAGCAGGATATCCTGCTGGTCAGAAGAAGCGTTGAACCCAAAATCGGATTCTGGTGTTTGCCTGGTGGATTTATTGAACTGGGCGAACATCCGGAAGAGGCAGCCCTTCGAGAACTTCACGAAGAAACCGGTATAACCGGCATTATTGAACGACTGATCGGTGTTCGAACCAATCCCAGCAGACAATATGGTGCCGTATTGCTGGTTGGGTATCTGGTCACCCGATACACAGGCGTTCCCATGGCCGGAGACGATGCGTCCGAAACAGCGTTTTTCACATTAACCAATCTTCCTGAAATTGCATTTGACAGTCATAAGAAATTTATTCAGGATGTAAAAATCGTGGTGCCTGGACGTTTATAAATTGCAAAATCAGGATCATTGATGCAGATCTCATCATATCAGGTCCATAATGTTTTGAGAGTATTCAGTATGCAAGTCATTCGGTCATCCCGGCCATCGTGCATGCATTCGGGCATGGACGGGGTTGTGTATCCGGAACAAAATATTGATGCACCGCAGTCCCTGCGTCAGACCATCATCAAAAAAGCAACCGCCCATGTCATTCGCCGGATTTATCAATTGAATGGCATCGACGAAACCGTAAATAGGGCAAATCCCTATTTTATGCCGCCTCTTGAGGCAATGGATCATGAGGACTCAAAACCCCATCAATTTATCTATCATCGGTTGGATCCCCGGAACCGGAAGACCATAAACTCCTTTTCAATAACCGATTCGATTGATTTTTCATCCATCCGATAACGCTTCAAAACAACTTGATATCATACGACAACACCTCAATGTTTACAAAGGACAGGTTCAATGATTTTTCCCATTGATTTAAGCCGGTATCACCCCGTATCGTTCGATATGGATCATCTCTCGCCAGACCCGGACCAGTTGCGCCAGCTTGAGTGCAATATCGGTCTTGTGCGGGACAGCATTGTTTTCTTTACCGCGTTTGCCAATAAAAAAGGCCTGGGCGGGCATACCGGAGGCGCATATGATATTGTTCCAGAGCTCTTGATCCTGGATGGATTGATGAAAGGCGGCACAACCGTATTCCCGGTCTGTTTTGATGAAGCCGGACACCGGGTTGCGGCGCAGTATATCCTGGCTGCCCTCAATGGGTTTTTTCCGGTGACGGATCTGTTGCATTATCGGGAATTTGACAAAGATCTCTATGGCCATCCCGAACGGAATGATAAAAAAGGCATTTTTTTCAGCTCTGGCAGGCTGGGCCACCTCTGGAGTTATGTAAACGGTATTGCAGAAGCCCATCCCGATCGTGCCGTAATTCTGTTTGGGAGTGACGGATCCCAGCAGGAAGGCGGCGACGCCGAAGCCGCACGATATGCAGTGGCCCACCAACTCTCCGTTAAACTGATGATTGATGACAATGATGTCACCATTGCCGGTCACCCCAGTCAGTATATGAAGGGCTTTGATGTGGAAAAAACCCTCAACGGTCACGGTCTTCGGGTCGATGCCGGTGATGGGGAAAACATTTCCGTTCTTTTTTCCCGAATTCAAACCGCCCTGAAACAGTCGGGTCCAGTCGCCCTGATCAACCGCCGGAAAATGGCTCCGGATGTCGATGGAATTGAAGGTTCTCCGAAAGGTCATGATGTTATTCCCGTCCCGGATGCCATTTCCTATCTTCGGCGCAAGGGATGGACGGAAGCGGCTGACATGCTGGCCGAAAAACCGGTCAAAGCCGCCATTCCGGTCTATTTGGGCAGCACGCCGGAAATGGCCAAAAACCGGGATGATTTTGGAAAGTATGTCTGTGAAATCATACAAACCCTGAAAAATCCCAAAAACCAGATTCTGGTTGTCGATTCCGACCTGGAAGGCTCCTGCGGACTTCACCATATCCGAAAAGCCTTTCCGGATATCTATGTCCACGGCGGCATCATGGAACGAAACAATTTTTCCGTTGCAGCCGGGTTTGGGGCTTCCCCTGAGAGACAGGGTATATATGGAACATTTTCCGCATTTCTGGAAATGGTCGTTTCGGAAATCACCATGGCCAGACTGAACCATGCCAATGTTCTGGCTCATTTTTCTCATGCCGGCGTGGATGACATGGCTGACAACACCTGTCATTTCGGTGTCAACATTTTTTTTGCAGATAACGGGCTTCTGGAAAATGACAACACCCGACTCTATTTTCCAGCAGATACCCGCCAATTGAAAGCCGTGTTACATGCAATTTTTCATGACAGCGGGCTGCGGTTCATTTTTTCAACCCGATCCGCAACACCGCATATTCTTACAGAAACCGGCAGGCCCTTCTTTGATGAGCATTATCGATTTATACCGGGAAAAGATGATCTGATCCGCTCCGGAGATGCCGGATATATCATTTCTTACGGCGAAATGCTGTATCGTTGCCTGGATGTGGTTGAAAGCCTGAAAGCCAGAGGCATACATGTTGGGCTGGTCAACAAAGCCACTCTCAATATGACAGATGAGGATATGCTGATAAAAATCGGTAAAAGTCCCGCGGTTCTGGTCGTGGAGACACAGAACGAGAAAACCGGACTGGGTGCCAGAATGGGAACCTGGCTTCTGGAAAAAGGCCTTCATTGCCGCTATTCGGTCATGGGAACCCGGCGGCCTGGAAAAGGCGGACTTGCCGAGCAGATACCGTATCAGGGGCTGGGTGCTCGGGATATTGAAAATTGCCTGATGAAACTGATCAAAAATTAAAAGCGATACAAAGCGAGTCAAATGCAGCATACAAAATCATATATCAAGGAAAATTTCACGATTCTTATATTGGTTTTTCTCATTTTGCTGATGCTGTTTTTAATCATTGCAGGCGATAAGGGTCTTGCCGGATTAAAACAGGTTCAGCAACAAAAAGAGATGTTGACTCAAAGCAATAAATCCCTTCGGTTAAAAAATTATGAAATGTATCGAAAAATTGAGCGGCTGAAAACCGATCCGGTTTTTATTGAAGCCGTTGCCAGAACAGATCTGGGTCTGATTCGAAACGATGAGCTGGTATTCAAGCCTCTGGATTCAACGATTTCAGAACCGTCTTCCATACCGTCTCGGGATCGGAACAAGACACGTGATGATTGAAAATAAGATATTCTATACAGAAACCATGGCGGATGTTTTCAGGAATCAGGGGCTTGCAGACAAAGCCCGAATGATTTATCAATACCTCCTGGAAAAAGATCCATCCCGAATCGATATTCAAACCAAGCTGACTGAACTGGACAGCAAGAATCAGACGCAACTGGAATCTGTCGGAGATACCGCGTTTCTGCTGCGCCGGTGGCTTGAATTACTCGTTCGATACAAACAGGTTCAACGGCTGAAGGCCATGATCTGCAACCATAATGGGCCATAATCTGTTGTTAAAAACGCCATATCGTGATAATCAGTCCGTATGAAACAATATGTCATTGACCAACTTCGACCTCAGGATTACATCAACTTAAAAACCCATCTCGATGCCGGTTATCCGCAGGCCGGACTTCCGGGAATTTATCGGATTTCGATTGATCCAGGCATTCTGACCCAGAACCAACTGGCGCATACCGAATGTCACCCGTATTATTTTGCCATCGAGTTGAACCCGAATGCCATATCCTGCGAACTCCTGGTTCGATCCAGTCAGAAGCTGAGATGTATCTGCATGGGATATGCCACAAAAAGTCAGCGGGACTGGCTGATCGATTGGATTGATGCCATGATGAATGAAACAGGCGTGCGTGTATGAACTGGTATTCGCTGCTCCAGTCGGTCCGAACCGCCGGTATCCTCCTGTATGTGATTCTGGCGATCATTGTGTTTGGAACTGCGACCATCGTGGTCTCTTTTTTGAATCATAACGGTATCTGGCCTCATATTGTCGCCAGATATTGGGCCCGATCCATTCTGTTTGTCAGCCGAACCCGGGTTCATGTCACCGGGTTGTCCCATATCGATTTACAGAAGCCCTATATTTTCATGCCCAACCATACCAGTAATTTTGACATTCCGGTTCTTCTTTCGCATCTGCCCGTGCAGTTTCGTTGGCTGGCCAAGGCCGAACTGTTCAAATTTCCTCTTTTTGGATATGCCATGAAACGGGCCGGATACATCAGCATTGACCGATCCAACCGAAAATCCGCTTTTGAAAGTCTGGAACAGGCTGCCACAGCCATTCGAAATGGAAAATCCGTGATGATTTTTCCGGAGGGAACCCGGAGCAGGGATTATACCATCCATGATTTTAAAAAAGGGGGATTTGTTCTGGCCATCAAGTCCGGTGTTCCCATTGTTCCCGTGATCATTCATGGCACCTGGCGGATCATGTCCAAAAACGGTTTGATGATTCGTCCGGGAAATGTCATTCTTGAGATTCTGGAACCCATACAGACATCAGATTATACCCTCGCCCAAAAAGATCAGTTGATCGACCGACTGAGAATGGTCATGATGCGTGTGTTCGAAGACGGTAAAAAGGCGGGACTGTGAAGCTTAAAATCACGCCGCTGGGGGGCCTGGGTGAAATCGGCCTTAACATGATGGTCTTTGAATACGATGAGTCCCTCATTGTGGTCGATGCCGGCCTGATGTTTCCGGAAGACTCGATGCTGGGTGTGGATTTTGTCATTCCCAACATCACCTATCTCAAGGAGAACCGTTCAAAAATTCAGGGCATCATCCTGACCCATGCCCATGAGGATCATATCGGCGCACTCCCCTGCATTTTGCGCGAAATCCAGACACCTGTCTTCGGTACCCCTTTCACCCTGGGAATGGTTCGATATAAACTGGAAGAATTCGGCATCCTGCAACACACGACGCTGCATACCGTGCGGGCCGGCGATTCACTGACTCTGGGACAGTTCGAGATCGAATTTATCCGGGTCAATCACAGTGTGGTAGATGGGGTCGCCCTGGCCATTCAAAGCCCGGCAGGAATCGTGATTCACACCGGTGATTTTAAAATCAGCTATACGTCTGCACCGGGCATGATGACCGATATCAACCGATTTGCCCATTTTGGACACCAGGGGGTTCTGGCGCTTCTTTCCGACTCCACCAATGTCGAAAAGGAAGGCTACACCCTGTCGGATTCGGATATCGGTGAAAACCTGAACGTGATTGCCAGAAAAGCCAAAGGCCGGGTCATTATCGCCCTGTTTGCGTCCAGCATTACCCGTATCCAGCAAATCGTGAATATCGCCGCGACGCTTGGCCGAAAAGTGGTATTCAGCGGGAAAAGCATCGAGGTCAGCGTTCATATCGCCAAATCTCTTGGCTATCTTCATATACCCGATGGAATTGAAATTCTGATCAGCCAGCTTTCGGAATTTCCGGATGATCATGTCGTTCTCATCACAACGGGCAGCCAGGGAGAACCCATGTCGGCTCTTGCCCGAATGGCCGGTGGCATTCATAAATATATTAAGATTCAGAATGATGATACGGTTATTCTTTCCTCCAAATTCATTCCCGGAAATGAACAGGCCATCGCCAGGATTATCAATAATCTGTTCCGCAAAGGCGCCAATGTCATCTACGAAAAAATTTCCGATATCCATGTATCCGGCCATGCCTTTCAGGAAGAACTCAAGCTGATGATTCAGATGGCCCGGCCCCGGTATTTCATTCCCATTCATGGTGAATACAGGCATCTGGTGCTCCACGCCCGGTTGGCCGGCCAAATGGGAATCCCGTCTGATCGGATTTTTTTGATCGAAAACGGCCAGCCCATTGAAATGGATGATCAACAGGCTGTCATTCAGGATCGGGTGATCACTGGCCGCGTTTTGGTGGATGGGAAAGGTATTGGTGATGTCGGGAAAAGTATTCTGAAGGAAAGACGGCTTTTGTCAGAAGACGGTTTTGTCGGTGTCACCATCGCCTTTGACGAGGAAACCGGTATTATCATGTATGGCCCGGAACTGTTTTCAAGAGGATTCATCTTTGAAAATCAGATCGGGCACCTGCTTGATGAAGCCAAATGCGTGATTCTGGAAGTGGTTGAAGATCTGCCGCCGGAAGTGCCTGGACGACTGGAAAAAATTCAGACCCGAATCACCACGGCCCTGAAAAAATATTTTGATTTTGCCATCGACCGGCATCCGGTCATTTTGCCGTTTATCCTGGAAATATAACGGTCTAAGACCGTCAATCACTATGCGAAAAGAACTCTTCGTCATTTTTTCTGTTTTTGTCATCGTATGCATTTCGATCAGCCTGCTTTCTTTTCGCGTCGATGATCCATCCCTTTTTCATCCGGTCCGATCCGGTCCGGTTTATAACCTGTTCGGCCTGGCAGGCGCCCATATATCAGGCTTTCTGTATGGGCTCTTTGGAAAAGGCGTCTTCTGGATTCCGATCACCCTCATTCTGATAACCCTTCAGTTTTTTCGAGAAAAATCCCCTCTGGTTTTTGGACAGATTATTCTGGGCGGTGTCATTCTGGTTCTGACAACCAGCAGCGTCATGACCATTTTAGATAACGCAGTCCCATCCGGCAATCCATATGCGACTCCCGGCGGACTGACCGGTGTTCATATTACGGTATTTCTGCTGTATTACACGGGGTTGCCGGGTGCGCTGATCGTATTGAGCGTTTCGGGTCTGATGGGCATTCTTCTTTCGACCGGTCTGACGATGAAACGCATGATGCAGGAATCTTATAACGCTCTGATGACTGGTCTGAATCTGTTTGCCAGGCCGCAAAATTCCGGTCCGGTCCGCTTGTCGGCCGATCCCGCTGTCTCACAGAACAAACCGGTCCGGCGGCGCCCCAGGCCGTCCGTGGCCCCCGTGATCATGGATCAGCCTGAAACCGATATTCCGCCGATTCGACCCGCCGTGATTTCCGACCCGGTGGCTGAATCGGTGTCCGAGCCGCCAAAGGCGCAGAAAAATGAAACCGGCTTTCGACTTCCGGGCCTTGAGTTCCTGGATGATCCGGACATCCAACCCATACGGGAAGACAATGAACGGTTGATTGCGCAGTCGCATCTTCTGGAGAACAAACTCTCGGATTTTGGTGTCAAGGGCAAGGTTACGGCCATCACACCGGGGCCTGTGATCACCACGTTTGAATATGAACCGGCTCCGGGAATCAAAATCAACCGTGTCGTCAATCTATCGGATGATCTGGCGCTGGCCCTGAAGGCGATGAGCATTCGCATTGTGGCCCCGATTCCCGGGAAAGCGGTTATTGGTATTGAAATTCCCAACATCACCCGTCAGATTGTCCATTTCAAGGAAATCGTATCTGCAACGGTTTTTGAAAAGGCACGGTCCAATCTCACCCTGTGTCTGGGAAAAGACATTGTCGGGAATCCTGTCGTTGCCGAGCTGGATCGCATGCCGCATCTGCTGATCGCCGGTGCGACCGGAACCGGAAAAAGTGTGGGACTGAATGCCATGATTTGCAGCCTCCTGTATAAATCCATGCCGGATCAGGTCAAACTGATCATGATTGACCCCAAGCGTATCGAGCTGTCCCATTATGATGGCATTCCCCATCTGATCACACCGGTTGTGACCGATGTCAAAAAGGCCACCAATGCCCTTTTCTGGGCCGTCAAGGAAATGGAAAGACGGTACGAGCTGTTATCCGAAACCAAATGCCGCAATATTTCCCAGTTCAATCAGAAAATCCTGAAGCAGAAGCCGGACCCGGAAAAACCTCTCCTCGAGCGCCTGCCGCTGATTGTCATCATCATCGATGAACTGGCTGATCTGATGATGGTGGCGTCACGGGATGTGGAAGTCGCCCTGACCCGTCTGGCCCAGATGGCGCGTGCATCCGGTATTCATCTGATTCTGGCCACTCAAAGACCCTCCGTGGATGTCCTGACCGGCATTATCAAGGCCAATTTCCCGACGCGGCTGACCTTTCAGGTGTCTTCCCGAACCGATTCCAGAACCATCCTCGATTCCAACGGTGCGGAAAATCTATTAGGAAACGGCGACATGCTTCTGCTGCCGCCGGGAACAGCCAAACTTCAGCGGATTCATGGGGCGTATATTTCGGAAGAGGAAGTGGGGCGAATCACCGAATTTTTGAAACAGCAAAAACCGCCGGAATACAATGAACAGGTGACAGAAGCCCATGAAGAACCTTTGGAAGAGGCTGAAACCGAAGTCCATGATGAACGGTACGACGATGCCGTGGCCCTGGTTACCAAAACCCGGCAGGCATCCATTTCCATGGTTCAGCGGCATTTGAGAATCGGATACAACCGGGCGGCCCGTATCATTGAGATGATGGAAAAAGAAGGTGTTGTCGGCCCATCGGATGGCGTGAAACCCCGTGAGGTGCTGGTGAGGGGATATGAGTCGTGAGAATATGGAAATGGAGGAATGGCGCTCATGTTGAACGAAGAATTGATACGGTCTGTCAAGGGATTTCTGGATATGGAAGAAGGCAGGCGTTTGTATCAACTGGCGCTTGAGGCGTCGAAGATTGGGCCTTGTCTTGAAATCGGATCGTATTGCGGCAAATCCGCGCTGTATATCGGGGCCGCCTGCCAGGTGAATGACAGCGTTCTCTATTCAATTGATCATCATCGGGGATCTGAAGAACAGCAACCGGGCGAGGACTATTTCGATCCTGGCCTGATGGATCCGGTCGGTTTTAAAATCGACACCTTCCGGCATTTCCGGCAAACCATCGAACTGGCTGGTCTGGAGGAAACCGTTATTCCGATTGTCTCCCGGTCCGAAATCGTGGCCAGAACTTGGACGGCACCGCTCGGCATGGTGTTTATCGATGGCAGCCATTCATATGACGCAGCTCTGGCTGATTATACCCTTTGGTCAAATCATGTTGTGTCGGGTGGATATCTGGTTTTTCATGATATTTTTACCGATCCGGCAAAAGGCGGTCTGGCGCCCTGGCGGGTTTATGCTCAGGCAGTGGCTGCCATCGGCTATTCCGAGCTTCCGATGACCCAAACATTGGGTGTTCTGAAAAAGGAAACCATCTCATGTCCGTGACGCTGGTGATTGGTGGGTGTCGAAGCGGAAAAAGCAATCATGCACTGAATCTGGCCGGGGCGATTCCCGGAGACCGCCGGATTTTCATGGCGACCTGTGTGCCGACAGATGATGAAATGAGATTCCGGGTCCTGAAACACCAGACCGAACGACCCCCTGGCTGGATCACCATCGAAACCCCCATGGACCTGACAGGTGCGATAGGCCGGGAAAGCGTCACAGCCAGTGTCATTCTTGTCGATTGTCTGACGTTGTGGGCCAGTAATCTGATGGTCGAAAACCGAAATATCGGGACCGAAATCGAATCAATGGTGCAATGCCTTGAGCAGACGGCCTGTCCGGTGATTCTGGTATCCGGTGAACTTGGCTTGGGGGTGGTACCGGAAAATACGCTGGCCAGGTCCTTTCGGGATGCGGTCGGCCTGATCAATCAGCATATGGCAGCAGTGGCCCAAACCGTTGTCTGGATGGTGGCCGGAATACCGGTTGTCATCAAATCAAAGGCCGCTTCATGAAACATCTGTCCGCTGCCCTGGCATTTTTGACCATCCTTCCAATAAAAGGCGCAACAGAATTCGATACGGGGAAAATGATTCCGTATTTCCCGGTTGTCGGACTGATCGTCGGTGCCCTGATAGCCATCATCGACGCACTGGCCATGCAAATATGGTCGACTCCGGCCGTTGCAGTGATTGATGTGGTGTGTCTGATGGGAATCACCGGCGCATTTCATCTGGACGGACTGGCAGATACGGCTGACGGACTTCTGGGTCACCGCAGCAGGGAACGGGCGCTGGAGATTATGAAAGACAGCCGGATCGGCGTTATGGGTGCATGCGCACTCATTGCCTGTCTTTTTCTCAAATGGGCCGGACTGGCTGGTATGGGACCCGAGCGCAGTCTTGCCCTGATTCTGATTCCGGCCTATGCCAGAGCCGGTATTTTGTTTGGCATGAAAATACTCCCTTATGGCCGGAATCAGGGAACCGGCCATGCATTTTTTGGAGAACGCCTTCCCTTGTCTGCATTTTTCTGGTGTTTGATTCCGATTGGGGGATCGATTTTTCTGGGATTGACCGGCATCGGACTGATCATTGCATTTTTTCTGCTCATTTGTACCATTCTTTTCTGGTATCAACGACGCATGGGGTGTATCACCGGAGACATGATGGGCGCAATGACCGAGGTGATTGAGTCGGTTTTATTTATCGTTGTTTCTGCGGGAGGAATGCCGTGATTTCGGGACATGGGGGCAATATATATGAATGGGCGGCTGTGCTGAAATGCAGGCCGGTGGATATTCTGGATATGAGCAGCAATGTCAATCCACTGGGGCCCATTCCCGGTCTGGATGACTATCTGATCAGCCGGATTGATCAGATGTCTGTGCTGCCTGAAGCCGATGCAGCTACCCTGATATCCCGGTTTGCCGACTTTTATGGTATAGATCCATCCCGTGTGCTTGCCGGAAATGGAACCACCCAACTGATTTATACACTGCCGATGGCCCTGGGTTTCACGCAGGTTAAAATCCTGGGGCCCACCTATGCAGACTATGCCGATGCCTGCGACATGCACCGGGTTAAATTTGATGTGGTTCAAACCATGCCTGAAAGCGGGTTTATTCCGGATGATGCCACATTTGATTCCCTGTCGTCTGATTCAGACGCGGTTTTTATCTGCAACCCCAACAATCCAACCGGTGTTCTGATTCCAAAAAGCCAAATCGAAACGTTTTGCAGGAGACATTCCAACTGTCTGGTCATTGTCGATGAATCCTATCTGCCATTTGTCAAAAACGGGGATGCCGAGAGCCTGATTCAGACCGATCTGCCCAATGTTCTGATCCTGAACTCCATGTCCAAAATATTCAGAATTCCGGGGCTTCGCATTGGATTTGTGATTTCAGGCAATTTATCCCTGATCGATGCCCTCAGACGATACATGCTTCCCTGGAGCGTCAACAGTCTGGCCCAGACCGGCGTGTTGCATATCCTGTCCCATCGTGAATCAGCCCTTGAATTTATTGAACAATCCCGATTTTATCTGGATGCCGAACGGAAGGCGTTTTATCAACTGCTTGCAGATGTTCCTGATCTGACCCTGTTTCATGGCCAGGCCTCATTTATTCTGGGCAGGCTTTCCGGCAGATTTCGGGCGCCCGATGTTTTGAATCAATTGATTCAGCATCGGATTCTGATTCGCAACTGTGCCAATTTCATCGGACTTTCTGACCGCTATATTCGAATTTCCTTAAAAACAACCACTGACAATGCGCAATGCGCCGAAATTTTGAAGAGGGTGCTGTGTGAGGCGTATTAAGATTTGGGTTGTATTATAGGGGATTCAATTTTATCATCACCTATGCGTTCACAGACCACATCAACAACGCCATGCTTTGGTAGCGATATGAATGCAATTCTGAACACGCTGTTAAAAATCGGAATTCAGAACGGCGAGCTTTCTGAACAACTGGGCAGAATGCTCGATGTCATTTCAACGATACCACGCCTTCCCCTGGCCGGACCAGTCGCGTTTTTTTTATGGGATAAAAACCGTAAATGTCTTGTCCTTTCTGCCAGCAAAAAGCTTTCAAAGGCGCATCGGTCGGCCTGCCAAACCGTTAATTGCAAAACCTGCACCTGTATTCAGGCGCTTCAAACCAGACAAATTCAAATTGTTCAGCCGGAATCCACTGTTTCCGGTATTTGCACGCAAATGACCGGCAAACCTCATCTGGTCATTCCCATTCATTCCAAAAGCAAAGACCAGGGGGTACTTCTGCTGGCTTTGAAGCAGGCGATTCAACCGGATACTGAAGAACTGAAATTTTTTCAGACGCTGTCCGACACACTGGGAGATATCATCGAAGCCAGACAGATTCAAAAATCCCTTCAGGACAATGAAATTCGTCTTCAGACCATCCTTAACACGGCCGTTGATGGTATCATCTCTGTGGATGAAGACGGCCTTGTTCAATCCCTGAATCCCGCCGCCGCCCGGATTTTTGGTTACCAACCAAACCAAATCATTGGTCAAAATGTCAATATGCTGATGATTGAGCCGTTTCACAGTCAGCATGACGGCTACATTCAAACCTATCTGAAAACCGGAATTGCCAGAATCATCGGCATGGGGCGTGAAATTCAATGTGCGCTCCGTCGTGACGGGACTGTTTTCCCTGCCTATCTGGCGGTGAGCGAGGTGCCGGTCAGGGGAAAACGGTTATTTACCGCGATTGTAAGAGATCTTACCCAACAGAAACAGTTTGAGCAGCAAATACAGGAAGCCCGTGATGCTGCGCTGGAATCATCCCGGCTCAAATCCGAATTTCTGGCCAACATGAGCCATGAGATTCGAACACCGATGAACGGCGTCATCGGCATGACCGAACTCCTGCTGGATTCCGGACTCACGGATGTTCAGAAAGACTATGCCCTGACCATTCAGGGCAGTGCCAATTCACTGCTGACCATCATCAATGATATTCTGGACTTTTCAAAGATCGAGGCCGGAAAACTGACCATGGAACATGTGGAGTTCGATCTCATGACCGTGCTGGAAGATGCCATCGATGTGTTTTCCAAGGCGGCCAGAAAGCGACAGATCGAGATAGGTCTTCTGAAAGACAGCAATATTGTGTCTCCAGTCATCGGTGATCCGGTCCGCCTGCGTCAGATTCTGACAAATCTGGTCGGGAACGCCGTCAAATTTACGGAAAAAGGAGATGTCCTGATTCGGGTTCAGATGATGATCCAGACGGATGAAACACAGAAACTGCGTTTTTCCGTATCTGATACCGGCATGGGCGTAGCGCCGGAAAAGCAGCGACTGCTCTTTCAATCATTTACGCAGGTGGATGGGGCCACCACGCGCAGATATGGCGGAACCGGCCTGGGACTGGCCATATCCAAGAGGCTGGTCGAGATGATGGGCGGGGAAATCGGCATGGAGAGTACACCCGGAAAAGGTTCCACGTTCTGGTTTACCCTTCCCCTGACCAAACAGACCGAATGCTATCTCAGCGCCATTGCCGACAGTCAGTAGAACGCGATCAGCCCCCTGGCCACAACCCGCTGCCTGATTGTCGATGCCAACGCAACCAGCCGGAAAATTCTGCATCATTATCTGTCGAATTGGAACGTGGCCCATGAAACGGCCGGGGATTGTCAAACCGCCATACACATGCTGGAAACAGCGGCTCGTGAAAACTCACCATTCACCCTGCTGTTGATGGAGCTGGCCATGCCGGAAATGGACGGCCTGATGCTGGCCCAGACAATCGATGAAAATCCGGAAATACCCAATCCCAGGATGATCCTTTTAAGCTCGATGGGCGGCCATGTCGATGCGGCTGCCCTTCAAAAAGCCGGACTGGATGGATTTCTCACCAAACCGGTTCGTCAGTCCAAGCTGCTTGACACCCTGTTTACCGTGATGGGGGGTGAAAGCGGTAAAGTGGCCTCCACCGCCGATTCCTATCTGATGAAAAAATCAAAATCCCGGAGTGATGGGGTATCCGGTTCTTCCGGCCAAACTCCCCCGCATCGGATTCTCCTGGTGGAAGACAACCCGGTCAGTCAGAAAATGGCGTATATCACCTTAAGTAAATTGGGATTTGATGTGGATTTGGCGGAGAACGGGCGGCAGGGCGTCAGCAAGCTGATGGAAAACCTGTATGACCTGGTCCTGATGGACATTCAGATGCCGGAAATGGATGGATTTGAGGCAACCCGCCGGATTCGAAGCCTGGAAGGCGATTTATGTCATACGCCCGTCGTGGCGATGACTGCTCACGCCATGGCAGGCGACCGGGAAAAATGCATCGAAGCCGGAATGGATGATTATATCAGCAAACCCATCAACCGGGATGTTCTGGTTCAGATTCTGAATAAATGGCTGAGCAAGCCCAAAGACGATTCAGATAAACTTTAAAAAAGATTTCCCCTTTGAAAAAAGGGCAGGGGGCTTTTCACTCGATTCATCCCCATCCATTCTGACAGACCGGCTGAGCCTGTTCAACCGTCAATGTCACCGCACCCCAGTCCTGAAAGACTCTTCCGGAAAGCAGATAGGGCTGATGTTCATTGAGCATGTGGCAGAACCGGGCATACACCCCGGGGAAAAAAACGGTTTCAATGATACCGGCATCGTCCTCGAATGTAATGAATTCCATGGGCTGACCCTGGCGGGTATGTACCACCTTTCCGGTGATCAGCCAGGCATGGATACGCACCCGGCGTCCGATATGGTTCGGCAGATCAATGGATTTCACGATTTGACCGGCTTTCAAGGATTTCGTAAACAGGGTGATGGGATGCCGGTCACAAAGAAATCCCAGCAGCTCGAATTCCTGGCGCAGGCGGTCTTCGGGTTTATCCGGCGGCAGATCGGGAATCGGACGGTAGGGTGTCCGTTCACAGACAAAGAGTCCTGGGTTGTTGTTGCGTCGGTTGCTTCGGCGCTGCCGCCATTCGGCCAGCTTCCACATCAACCCGGCGCGGGGCGCATCGGGTGAAAGGCTGTCCAGTGCGCCGCACCGGATGAGAGCCTGGCCATCGCTGTCATTCGGACAGACCCGATCCAGAAAATCCGCCATTTCCAGAAACGGCCGATCGCGGCAGGACACGATTCGATTCTGAATTGCTTCAGACAGTCCTTTCACAGACTGGAGACCGACCCGCAGGGTATTGCCGAAACCACGCCATTGAACTCCGCTGAGATTGACATCCGGTGGCAAAAGGATGAGGCCCATGCGCCGGGCTTCGGATGTATAGGCAAAGGTGCTGTAAAATCCGCCCTGGTTGCTGATTACCGCAGCCATGAATTCCGCCGGAAAATGCGTTTTGAGATACGCGGCCTGAAACGATACCCGTGCATAGGATGCGCTGTGCGCCTTGCAGAATGAATAGCCGTCAAAACTCATCATCATGCGCCAGATCGCATCGATCTGATCGCTGGATACGCCTCTGGCCCGGGCGCCTGATTCAAATCGTTCATGAAAATCGGACAGATGGGCATGGCGGTCTTTTCTGGACATGATTTTACGCAGACGGTCCGCCTCTGCATGGGAAAAACCCGCCACGGCAACGGCAGCGCGGGAGACATCTTCCTGATACACCATAATTCCGAACGTTTCATCCAGAACATCGGCTAACAGGGGATGGATCGGTCGCCAGTCCGCGCCATGAAGCCTTGCAAGGTATTCCTGAATAAAGGTGTTCGCCGCAGGCCGGATGATGCTGCTGTGAATGACCAGATGCTCAAAATCGCCGACGCCGGCTTTTTTCTGAAGCAGCCGCATGGCCGGACTTTCGATATAAAAACACCCCATGGTCCGGCCCTGGGCAATGGTTGCCTGTGTGGCAGGATCGTCTTCGGGATTCCATCGGAACTCATCCAGTTTCATGCCATTCTTTTGAACAGCGGTCAGTGCATCCCGAATCACCCCCAGGCTCCGGTTTCCCAGAAGATCGATTTTGACCAGGCCTGCATCTTCAACACTGTCTTTTTCCCATTGAACGACCCGGACACCTTTTGCCGCACGCTCGACCGGAACATGGGTATCGATGGGACCAGGGGTGATGATTACGCCTCCGGGATGCACGGACAGGCAGCGCGGTGTTCCGATGAGCCGGCCGGCCAGATGCAGGATCTGAGGCCAGGGATCCGGAAAGGCCAGGTTTCGGGTTTCCGGCATGGCCTGAATTTCAGGCAGCATAACCATCTTCAGGTTGTCGGTATGCCAGAACCAGGGCAGTTTTCCGGTCACGCGGGCGATTTCGGATTCCGGAAGCCCGAACACCCGGGCGGTTTCCCGAACCGCCATTCGGGGCTGAAAGCACACATGCGTGGATACCATCGCGCTTTGGCCCTGAAACCGGTTCAGAACAGTCTCAATGACGGCATCCCGTTCATCCCAGGCAAAGTCCACATCAATATCCGGCGGATCGGATCGTCCCGGATTCAGAAACCGTTCAAAATACAGATTGTGGCGAATGGGGCAGACATTGGTGATGCCCAGACAGTAGGCCACCAGGGATGCCGCTCCTGATCCGCGACCGCAGATTCGGGGACTTGTTTGAACAATATCCTGAACAACCAGAAAATAGGTACTGAATCCCATGGCATCGAGGGTGCGCAACTCATGCTCCAACCGGTCCACGATGGTTTCGGACAATTCGTCTCCATACCGTTGACGCGCGCCGGCATACGCTGCATGCCGCAATGACTGAGCCGCAGTATCTCCTTCGGGATTGGACCAGGGCGGCATGACCCTGCCAAAATCCGGTCCGGTAAATGTCAGGTGTTGGGCAAGCGTATGGGTTGTTTGAACCGCCAGGGGAAAGGATTCAAACCGGGACGCATACCTGTCCGGTCCGGCCAGCCATGCGTCAGCCGGTGCACAGTCGGCTGTTTTCAGCCGGAACAGGGTGGTCTTGAGACAAATGGCCCTCAGCAGACGATGAATCACTGCATCGTCCGACTCCAGAAAATAACTGTCCGGTGTTGCCGCAATCGGTATGCCCCGGTTTTTGGCATTCTGAATGAGTGGCCAGTCGTGGTTTTTTGAACGTCCGGGTAAGGCTGCCACCACATGGACCCCCTGATCCTGCCAGGACATCAGCAGGTGCCCCTGATGGCTCAACACCAGAAGACCCTTGGACAGATTCGGCAGATCCGTACTCAGTCTGAAGCCGGTATTCAGGTGACGACGGGTGATGAGCTGACACAGATTCCGGTATCCTGAATCGGTTTTGACCAGGCAGACGCAGCGATCCGTGGAACCGGAATCGGTGATTTCGGCCCCCACGATGGGCCGAAGCCCTTCCCGTCTGCATGCGGACAAAAACGGCCACAGGCCGTACAGGTTATTGGTATCAGTCAGGGCCAGGGCGTCATAGCCCAGATGCCGTGCCGTGGCGCACAGCGCCTGAACCGGGGCAGTGCCCCACATCAGTGAGTAGTGGGATCGGGTGAGAAGGGGAATCATGTCAGTGCCAGGGTTCGGGCGGTCTGAAGCGAATTCCAGCCAAAACGGGATCGGATGGCATCTACTGTCGTTTCCAGCCGGGTTTTCCGCTGGGCAGATGCCGTGTCGAACAGTGAAAGCTGGGCTGGTGGAAAGATCAGTCCCGCACAGTCCAGACGGAGATGCCGAATACAAATTCGACGAAACCAGGCCAGCCTGAGTGCCTGACGGGCCAGAGCCGCCAGAGTGGCATCACTGGCCGTACTTGGCCGGGCAGCCGTCTGACGGACAACCCGAACGCCATCGGCATATTCCAGCCACACCGCAACCCGGCGGGCCGCAAGGCCCATTTGCCGAAGTCTGCTGCCGGCCTGTTCGGCCAAGGTGTACAGGATGGTTTCAACCCGTTCCGGATCCAGTTCATCCCGGTCGAAGGCATGGTCCAGACGAACAATCGGCGGACGATCATGGATCATCCGGACCGGCGCGTCATCAAAACCCAGCACGGTATTTCGAATAAACCGGGCCCTGGCGCCAAATGGAACAAAGAGGTCATCGATACTGAGTGCGGCCACATGCCGGGCCAGGGTCAGATTGAAACCGGCCAGTCGTGTCAGGTCATCCCGCTCGATGCCAGGGATCATATCCAGGGAAAGGGGGGCCATGAACTCGGATTCCTCGCCGGCCGCCACGATATATTCGCCACTGGGCTTGACAATGCGGGTGGCTGTCTTGGCCGTCAGCTTGTTGGGCGCCACCGACCAGATGGGATCCAGATTCAGCTCGGACCGGGCCTGCCTTCGCAGGCGCCAGGCAATATCCATTGGCGGCCCCCAGAGCCGGGCCGTACCGGTTACATCCAAAAACAGATGCCCATCACCATTACCAGGCTCCAGCCGGGGTGAAAAACAACCAGCCAGGCGAATCAAGGCATTCATGGCCTGTTCATACCGGGCTGGACGGGGCGGCAGAACCTGAGCACCCCGACATCGGGATATGGCTCGAAACAACAGCATGTTCTTTCTGACCCCGCAGCCGTATGCCTCATCACTCATATCAAAAACCCGTGCCCTGCCGGCGCCGGCCATGGCAATGATCACAGGCCGGTTTTTCAGGCGCGAATCCAGGCTGCGCTCGACAGCTACGGCAAAATTCGCGATATTCAGGTGGATGATGGATCGGGACAAAGGTTACCTCTGTTGGCGCAGCAGTTGAATCAGGGAAACGGCATTTCGAGGGGCCTGGGCCCGGACATGGTTATTGAAAAACATGACGCCGTTCCCGGCTTGGGAAATCAGGGAATTCAGGCGATTGTCCACCCAGTCCTGAAGTTCATCCGTTGAATAGTCATAATCGAATTGATGCTGCATGTTTCCGGAACGCCATCCCCGAACATTTCGGCCATGAAACCGGACATAGAACAGATCCGGGTTTGTGACCACATCCACGCCGGGGAACAGGCCGGAAATCTTTGGTGTGTCAACACAAACCAGGGTAATCCGACGGTTTTCAAGTTCGGTAAAAACCCGGTCTGTTGCCCAGGATTCATGGCGGAACTCAATGGCCAGAGGCAGGCCGGCCAACGCATCCAGAAGACCGGCCAGGTATTTCCGATTGGCTGCGCTGCGATCAAATTTGTTGGGAAGTTGAATCAGAACAGCCAACAACTGACCGGACTGCATCAGTGGCGAGATGCCATCCCGATACTGATTCGCCTGGCCCCGCCATTGATCTGAATCGACTTCATGGGTCAGGCTGCGATTGAGTTTGGCGGTAAACCGGAAATCAGGTGAAACCTGCTGCTGCATCCGCTGCAGTGAATCTGCCCGAGGCATCTGGTACCAGGTAAAATTGAGTTCGGTGACCGAAAAATGTTGTGCATAAGCCCCAAGCATTTTTCCGGGCTGGGTTCCGGGTGAATAAAACCCTGCTGTTACCCATTCGGCATAGGAATATCCGCTGGTTCCCACCCATATGCGGCTGGTCGGAGATGAAGGCCGGATGATCGGGGCTGCTGACATTGCCAAAGCTTTCTATAGCTTTTAAGATAATGATTTTGGGAAGGCAGCAGGGAGGGGATAGGCCTTTTTCGGCCATCCCCGACTGATAACGCACCCAAAATCTTTATCTTGAAAGTCTATAATGTTACCGATTCAGATGAGGGATGCCGTTTGGACCCCGCTGGATTCCGACGACCTTGCCCTGGACCAGCACCTCATCAAAACCATAGCGCATGATTGAATACCGGCTGTTTTCCGGACGAAGTTCGATGCGATTGTCAAACACAAAAAACCGTTTGACGGTTGCCTCTTCCTGATGGATCAGGGCCACCACAATCTCGCCGTTTTGGGCATACTGCCGGGGTTCACAAATTGCCAGATCACCATCCAGAATTCCCGCATCGGTCATGGAATCCCCGCTGACCCGAAGGGCGAACAGATTCTGACCTGAAAAAACATCCGCATCCACGACCACGGTTCCACTGAATTCCTGCTGGGCATACATGGGCAGGCCCGCGGTAATGCGACCGATAACCGGAAGTTCCCGCCATCGATGGTTTCCCGCAGAAATCTGCAACCGGTTCAGTACATGAATACACCGGCCATATCGACCGTCTCTGCGAATAACACCTTTATTTTCAAGCGATTTCAATGTTTGAGCCACTGCTGCATGGCTGATGCCGATATCTTTTGCCGCCTGTCTCAGGCTGGGAGACTGGCCGGTTTTTCCGATCTCCTGCTCCAGGTAGTTCAGAATCCGCCTCTGGCCCGGGGTAAGAAACGATTTTGAAAGCTGAATTCGGGATTTCGAATCGGTCATGTCCATTGTCCTGTTCCGGCAATCGAATCAAGTTTTGAAAATTTTGTCACAAACAAAACTGTAAAAACCCATGTTGGATGATTCATAAGGCGGAATTCAGACAATGTCAATATAAATGTAAATATAATGTAAAGGCTCAGGCCTGTTCTTTCCGCGCGATTCAGCCCTTGTCTTTGTTTTGCATTTGTGTCAAAAATGACAAACATTTAGACAGACAGCTCTCTCAAGTTTCAGGTTCCCTTTATGATCTTTGCGTCTTTGTGGTGATAAAACGCGTTTTCAACTTAAAACGTAACACGTAAAACCCAAAACCTTTTTTGCATTTCCACGGTAAATATCGTCACGCTATAGCTTTTAAGATAATGATTTTGGGAAGGCAGCAGGGAGGGGATAGGCCTTTTCTCGGCCATCCCCGACCGATAACGCACCCAAAATCTTTATCTTGAAAGCTATAATTCCTGAATATCAATATGATGATAACAGAACTCCTAATCATGGTTTTTTCCGTCATGACCGGTCTATGTGTGGGCAGCTTTTTAAATGTCTGCATTTACCGGCTGCCGGCGTCCCGATCCATTGTGTTTCCCGGTTCATTCTGCCCGCATTGCAATCAGCCGATTCGATGGTATGACAATATACCGGTTGTAAGCTATGTCCTGTTGATGGGACGCTGCAGGGTCTGCCATGCCGCCATATCGCCCCGCTATCCGATCGTGGAATCCCTGACCGGACTGTTTGCCCTGTGCGTCTATTTGAACTGGGGTCTGTCATCCGCATCCGTGATTTATTTTCTGTTTATCTGTGCGCTGATCACGCTTACCTTTATTGATATCGATCATCAGATTCTGCCGGATGTCATTACCCTTTCCGGAATGGTTGCGGGGTTGTGCGTGGGCTTTCTGCTTCCGGGTATGACAGTCATGGATTCCGTACTCGGTCTCGTGGCAGGCGGCGGCAGCCTGTATGCCGTGGCATGGGTCTATCAGCTTCTGACCGGACGGGACGGCATGGGGGGTGGCGACATCAAGCTTCTGGCGATGATGGGAACATTTATTGGATGGCAAGGTGTGATTTTCACCATTTTTTTCGGATCTCTGATCGGCGCTTTGATCGGTGGCGCCATTATGATGCACACGCGGAAAACCCTGAAGCTGGCCATACCATTTGGCCCGTTTCTTTCGATCGGCGCCATGACATATCTGTTTTGGGGGTCTGAGATCATTGACTGGTACATATCAGGCTTTGGAGGGATGAGATAGGAATGCGGCTGGCTGTGATTTCGGATATTCATGCCAATACGGATGCGTTCCTGGCGGTTCTGGATGATATTGACCGGCTTGGCGTGGATGAGCTGATCTGTCTGGGCGATACGATTGGCTATGGACCGGAACCGGAAGAATGCCTGAATCTGATTGAAAAAAGAGCGATTCCCAGTCTGATGGGCAATCATGAAATGGCGGTTATCAATCCAAAAAGTCTGAAATGGTTCAATCCCACAGCCAGAGAATCGATTGAAAAAACAACAGCCATTCTGTCATCATCTTCATGCAGGCGCCTGGAATCCCTGCCCGGATTCATGGTTCGGAATCATATGCGGTTTGTGCATGGATTCCCCCCCGACTCCGCCATCGTGTATCTGCTTCAGGTCCCCCAACAGGGTCTGATGCAGGCATTTTCCAATCTTGCCGAACGGATATGTTTTATCGGACATACCCATGTTCTGCGACTGATTTCTTTTGACGGCAAGGCACTTGTCACAACCCGGATGAAAAATGCCGTCTATCCACTGAATCCATCCCACAAATACATCATCAATATCGGGTCGGTCGGTCAGCCGCGGGAAGGCGGCGTTTCGGCCAGATATGTGATTCTGGACACGGATGATGACACACTGGATGTCCGTTTTGTCATCTATGATCCCCGTCGTATTGCCGATAAAATTATTCGGCTGGGATTTCCACCGGTTCATGCGGAAAGACTGCTGCCATGAAATACATCGGAAAATACAGGATCAGCGGTTTTCTGGGAAAAGGAGGCATGAGCCGGGTTTATCAGGTTCGGATTCCGGTGATTGAAAAAACCGTTGCGTTAAAGCTGCTGTTTCCCCATCCCTTTCTGGTGGATTTGATCGGCATGAAACAGATCGAATCGCTGTTTCTGTCAGAAGCCGTTGTCATGGCCGGACTGCGTCATCCCCATATCCTGGAGATATGGGATTTTGACCGGGATCAAACCGGAAAACCTTTTTATATCATGGCCTATTATTGTAACAATCTTGGCATGATGATGGGCGAAACCTATGAAGTGGAACAACCATCCCGGATTATTCCAACCGACAAGGCCATCCCGTATATCCGGCAGACCCTTTCCGGACTGGCCTGTCTGCACCATGCCGGAATCATTCATGGGGATATCAAACCGTTCAATCTGCTGATAACCGATCAGGATACAATTAAAATCGGAGACTTCGGGCTGTCCCGGATGAGGGGCGAAACCTTTGAAATGCCGGAAAACCTGAAAGTCGGATCTCCGTTTTACGCGGCGCCGGAGCAGGAAACCCACCCGGATGAGATTGATTTCAATGCAGACCTTTATGCCGTTGGCATCACCCTGTACCGTATGGTCACCGGCGTTTTGCCGGAAGCACCGGTGACCCCTCCCAGCCGTCTGAGCCCGGACATGGATGCGGTCTGGGATCGATTCATTCTGAAATCGATCGCCAGAAATCCGAATGACCGGTTTCAGACTGCGACGGATATGATGGCGGGACTACAGGAAGCTGAAAACGCATGGATTCAAAGAAAAGAGGCGGCCTGCCAGTTGGTGGCGCTTCGTCCATCTCCCGTTTGCCCGCCTGCCCGGAAAACCCTTCGAAAAGTCGGGATCAGGACGGCCCCGAAAAATGCCCGCGACCGGTTCGATCTGGATATGTTGTGGCGGCCTAAATGCCATATTGCCAATGATTTTGTCATGACACAGGAGAATCTGATTCAGGATCGGGAAACCGGTCTGATCTGGCAGCAGTCCGGATCACCCTATCCCCTGACCTGGTACGATGCCAAAACCCTGATCGGCCAATTGAATGCGGCTTGTCATGGTGGACGAAATGACTGGCGTCTGCCGACAGTGGATGAGCTGACCACGTTGCTGACCGAAAGCCCTCACGCCCAGGATCTTTGCATTCAACCGGTCTTTGATACCACCCAAAAATGGCTCTGGAGCTCAGACAGGCGAAGCTATACGGCTGCGTGGTATGTGAGTCTGGACCTGGGATTTGTCAGTTGGCAGGATTTCAGTGGATTTCTTTATGTCAAAGCCGTCAGCAATTGAGAGCATGTTTGTCTCTGTGACATTTCCAGCAGTCATTTCCATCAGCCATTCAAATTTCAGCTCTTGCCTGAAGCCGGATTCTGTGTTATTTATCCGCAACAAAATCGGGGCGTGGCGCAGCCTGGTAGCGCGCCTGCTTTGGGAGCAGGAAGCCGGAGGTTCAAATCCTCTCGCCCCGACCATTTCACGTAACAAAAAATTTCAAGCGATTGACCCCCTATGTCAATAAATTGGATACGCCACACAGCATCGCTTTCATGCCTGCCCAGCCCCCAGAGCCTTTCCAGTCACTGACTGTCTGATCTGTTTTTCTCAATCCGTATTGTTCACCATCGATGTCCATATTCCGGGAGATTTGTATGTCCATGACGATTTCAGGGATTATCCTGTCATGTATCAGCGGTCTTCTTCTGACAGCATCGTTTCCAAAAGTCGGCATGTCATGGCTGGCGTATATTTCCCTGGTGCCGATGATGCTGGCGGTCGGACACGTGAATTCAAAAACCGGCTTTCGATATGGTTTTATGGCCGGAATGGTTCACTATCTGTCGCTGATGTACTGGCTGGTTCATACACTGGTTGAATTCGGTCACCTTCCGACCCTTGCCGCCTGGGGTGTTCTGATGCTGTTTACCGCTTATCTGGCCCTTTATCCGGCGTTGTTTGCGGTATCCTTCATCTATTTTCTGAAGTATCCACCGTATGGATACATGATGCCACCTTTTGTCTGGGTGGGGCTGGAATATGTCCGGTCATTTCTGATGACCGGATTCCCCTGGGAGCTTCTGGGGTATTCTCAGCATGCGTCTTTGACCATTATTCAGATAGCCGACATGGCGGGTGTATATGGCGTTTCATTTTTGATCGTTACGGTGAATCTGACACTGTATCTGATCTTTCAGTATATATCCGGTCGAAATTCGGCCAACAGACAGCGTTATCGCCGGTATGCCATCACCGCATCTTTTATCTGCGCGATACTTGTCATACATGTTTTGGCATATGGTCAGTGGCAGATGCATCGCACGCAGGAACGGATGGAATCTGCCCAACGACTCAAGATTGCGGTGATTCAGGGCAACATCGATCAGGGTGTCAAATGGAAACCGGACCATCAGATTTCATCACTGGAAAAGTACCTGGGACTGTCGAATCTGACAAAACCGGATCACCCGGATTTGATTGTCTGGCCGGAAACCGCTGCACCGTTTTATTTTCTGCATGATATCGGACTGACCGACAGGCTCATCCGCGGTATCAAAGACACCGGCGCCGGTTTTCTGATCGGAAGTCCATTTGTCATTCCGGATAAAACCGATTATAAATACTACAACAGCGCATTTGTGATTGAACCGGATGGAAATATCACCGGACGCTACGACAAGGCGCACCTGGTTCCATTCGGAGAATATGTGCCACTGCAGAAATGGCTGCCGTTTATCGGCAAAATGGTGGAGGCTGTCGGCGATTTTCAAACCGGGGAGGCCGGGCGTGTTCTGTTGTACAAAAATAACCGATTGGGTGTTCTGATCTGTTATGAACAGATTTTTCCGGCTTTATCTCGGCATATGGCCCGAAACGGCGCTGAAATGCTTGTCAGCATGACCAATGACGCCTGGTATGGCAGAACCGGTGCGCCGTATCAGCATTTTTCCATGGCCGTATTCCGGGCAGTTGAAAATCGGCGGCCAATCGTTCGTGCCGCCAACACCGGCATCAGTGGCTTTATCGATCCAACCGGAAAAATTCTGTCCGCAACTGATATTTATACAGACGCGGCAGTCAGTCAGACGGTCACCCTGATGACGATTCAAAGCCTCTACACCCGATTCGGGGATGCATTTGCGACCGGCTGCCTGATTCTTTCAATTCTATTCTATTTTGTTTTTAAATATATTAAAAACATACACCCCATAACTCATAACTCAAACAGGAGGTCATATCATGAGTGTTGAAATCAAGCTGACGATTAAAGAGCTGGCTCAAAAAATTGAACCGCTAAAGGGGTATCTTTGACGTAGCCGGCAAGGAAAGACGGCTGAAGGAAATTGAGGCCATGCTGGGGGCCAAGAATTTCTGGGACAATCCGGAAAAAACCACCCCGATCCTGAAAGAAAGATCCCTGTTGACCGACCAGGTGGAGGGCTATCACACGCTCTGCCATAACCTGGAAGAAGCCGAACTGCTGTATGACATGGCCATGGATGAATCCGATTCGGATTCACTGCGTGATGTCAGCAGGCAATTGGCTGATATTGAAGCGCATATATCGGAAATGTCCCTTACCCTGATGCTGGATGGCGAAGACGATCAGAACAATGCGATTGTTTCGATTACTGCAGGCGCCGGTGGCACCGAAGCCCAGGACTGGTCGGAAATGTTGTTCCGGATGTATGGTCGGTGGATTGAGCGCAAAGGATTCCAGATGGATCTGTTGGACTATCAGCCGGGAGATGAGGCAGGCATCAAGGGCGTCACGTTCACCGTTTCCGGAAAATATGCCTATGGATTTTTAAAATCCGAAAACGGGGTACACAGGCTGGTACGAATATCACCGTATAATGCCAATGGAAAACGGCAGACATCGTTTTCATCGGTTTTTGTCTATCCGGAACTGAGTAATGAAATTGTTGTGGATATCGATGAAAAAGATCTGCGGATCGATGTGTTTCGCGCCAGTGGCGCGGGCGGACAGCATGTCAACAAGACCAGCAGCGCGGTTCGTATCACCCATCTACCGTCAGGAATTGTGATCAACTGCCAGCAGGAACGTTCCCAGCATCGGAACAAGGACATGGCCATGAAGGTATTGATGTCCCGGCTCCATCAACTGGAGAAGCAGAAACAGGATACCAAACTTCAGGAAATGCATGACAGCAAGGATGAAATTGCCTGGGGCCGGCAGATTCGATCCTATATTCTTCATCCCTACCAGATGGTCAAGGATCACCGGATCGATCTGGATATCGGCAATGCCGCAAGTGTCCTGGACGGGGGATTGGATCCATTCATTGAAGGCGTGCTTCTGGCCGGTAAATCACAGGCTGTCAAACTGTAATCATTGTACCCTGTAACGATTCAGAGCCTGTTTCAAGATTTTGGATCAGGTCTGATAACAAGCCGGAAAAGCGCATCAAAAGCGGAACATACACGAAATGTGAGCATTTTGAGGTGCTTTCCAACACCGTCTCATTGAAGCTGGGTTGAAGAGGTTCTGAGGGAGCCACAGATTTCTTATGATGGTCATTTGGGTAGAAAAAAGAGGCTGTTAAGATATGAAAACAGCCTTCCATGACATATTTATGACGTAAATACGACACGATAGACTGGTCCGACCTCCACCGGCCATATATAGGCTTTCAGTAAAATAATTACGCGACGTTATCGGTCGGGGATGGCCACTGTTTTTTTAAGGCGGCAGCCGCCAAATGGCCTATCCCCTTGTATCGGTGAGGCGATCTACGCAGGCTGTCATGCCAGGAATGTCCATCGTTCATGGCTCACGGCATCCGGTTCGCAGCTCACCGCAAACCAAGCGGGCTGTCGCTGAAATATCGGGAGGCGTACATGAAAAACGATATGGTTCGGAATGCGGTATTGGGAATCGTACTTTTTTTGCTATTGACGGGCCTGCCAGGCCGGTCAAGTGCTGAAAAATCGTTGGGGGAAAAGGCGGCAGTTCTAAAAGCGAGTCTTCAGAAAAAAGGCTACCAGGTCCTGGGAGAGCCCGATGACTTCAGCCTGTTCAAGGCGGTTGACTTAACCAAATACTATTGTGCGGGGATAACTGAAACCTGTAACGGGAATAACTTCAATGCTCCCTACCTTCTGGCTTTCGTTCCCGGGCATCCGGATCAGACGGAGCCGGTCAATCTCCCTTTCGCGTTCCGCCTGCGCCGGAACGAGGCCATCGTGCTCGTGGGGCCGACGCCTCCTCCAACTGACTATTACAGCTACACCTGCTTTCTGCTCAATCGCTATGAGCAGGGCTGGGGTCCCGCAGACTCCCGCAAGATATTTTCCAGCCTGGGAGATCCGCTGAATCGATTCGTCATCAAACCGGGGCCCGACAGTTTCAATACCAACATTGTTCTGGTCTTTACCTCGGATGTAAACACGGAACAAGCAATCCGGTCGTCAGCCGGTTTCGCCGGTTTCTCCCGACAGGTGATCAACACATACGTTATCCCCGCATCCCTGCACAAGACCAACCCCGAACTGGATAAAAAATCGGATACACTTGTCATCGGCCAGCGCACGGCCCTCTGGCAGGATGGGACCACGGATGGCAGTGGCTACCTGGATACCCCCGGCATGCTCGTTTTCCGTGTCACACCGCCGGAAGACTCTCAATTCAAGCCGCTCCCGACGCCCAAACAGCGGGTGAGGGGCACGGGAACCACGGAAAGCGATTACGGCCCGGCAGTGGACAGTCTCAAGGAAGCGATCCTGGCCCGCTACTCCCATCTGGCGGCCCAGGAGATCACCACCAGCCCGGCGGTCCCGCAAAGCCCTGTTGCCCTTCAGACGATGACCAACACCCTTGGAGACAGTGCGGACGCGGTCTACCTGACGAACCAGGACCTGTTCAAGCTTTCCGATGATCCGGACGACTTTGTCATCGTCTATGGCGTCAATCACGAAAAGAGCGGCAAGGCTCTCTATCAGAACATCAACGTCTACCGGGCGTTCAAGTATTGCGGTGTGGCGTCGGCCTTCAGTCATTGTTACGGGGACTCCTGTCTTTCCTTCACGAGCTCCGCAAAAGACTATCTGCCCCAATCGACCGGTTTCGGTATCGACAGGCTGTACGCGCTCAAAATCGCCAGAAACTGTGCGAACGAGCCATTCTGCCTGAACGTGCCCACCGGCGGATGCGGAGTTGGTGTGGAGCTGGATGACGAGCTCTTTATCGGCATACGCGCCTATGTGGAGCCGGATACACAAACCGGTCCCGCCTATACCGAACTGTTCTACGATCGGGCCATCCACTTCACCCCGGCACTGCCACCATCACTGAATCTGGCTTCCAAGATGTTTACCGGTGTGTCTACCAAACCCATTACAGTTCCCTTCAACGTATTTTCCACAACCGCTGGCGATGTGACATGGGAAGCCAAAATCGAGTACATTGACGATGTCTGCTGCGGCAAAATGGAGCCGAACTGGGGATCCATTCCAGGCGGAAATGGCGATTCCTCCTTTACGTTTCACGCAAGCAGAGCTGGCACCTACTACGTTACCATCACCGTAAAGAACCAGAAAAGCCAGTTCGCACGTACCGAGGTCAAAATTCGGATGAATGATGAAGACTTATGAATATCGAGTGTATTGAGATGGTGATAAACCCGAAAAAGGGCTTGCCAAGAAACGGCTTACCCTTTTCGGTGAGTCTGTGGACCCGAGGCTTACATCTCTGGAGAACTACTGTCCGGCTAAAATTTATAGGGAACAGGGGACGCCTGTAGACTGTAGGTCAAAGATTTTCAGGATGCTCTCACTATTTAATCTATATTTAGTTGCTTGCTTTTGATATACGGAACCCTGAACCGGAAACATCATCTTCGGAACAAAGACCCTGATCTGGAGACGATCATTCAGCGGATTGGCGATTTGCTTGACATGACGCGGGAAGAGGTGCTGGTGGCCGGAAAAAATCGCCGGACCGTTCATGCCA
>Ga0351885_10121_pt2 | contig 35834 bp, 24 predicted proteins | sample TotcelFGM3001L13_FD_206771 | JGI IMG/M metagenome (GOLD analysis project Ga0351885, IMG submission 206771) | Enriched cells from coal bed in the Powder River Basin, Montana, United States - Total cells FGM rep3 HSBNCT.FGM.300.1.L13 ... | reverse complement strand
CTTCTATATAGCGCGATAGCGCATTTCCGATTTCAAAATAGTGACGCTGTAGCTTTTCGTTTTTCATTCTGGTTCATGGATGGGACGGATCTGGATATCGCCGATTCTTTTCGGCCACACCGGAAGAATTCCAATCATGGAAATCGACAAATGTTTCTGAATGGTTTTCATCCGATGTGGCAGTGACGCTGTATGTCATGGGACTGTTGCTTATACCGGCGCTTCTCTTCGCGGTGTCTGGTTGGATAAAGAATGGATGCGACAGAGAAGCAAGCATTGAAGGAGAAGAAACAGGCGCGATCGGCAGAACTAGAATAATAGTCTTATTTCTCGTATCCGTATTTGTCTGCTCTCTTGGCTCGGCGATCATTTGTAGCTTTTTAATACGCGCGGCAGGGTGGGTTGCGGGGATAGTCCTGTTTGCCGTTTTTGCGCGACTGCTGCTTACAGGGAAGCGAAAGGGTCTATGCCGGTCAGTGTATTCGGCTATGACGCTAACCAGACAAGTATAGGACGAGAATGATGGGTTTCAGATGCCGCTGAGACGCAAGTCAATGAGCGCGCTGACCCCTACGCCTTCAACTCTGTTAAACTTCAGCGGGTTCATACTGTCGCTGGGCACGAATACCTCGATGTCGAGGTTCTTCTGGCTGAATTTAGTTTCGATCTGAACCAGAACTTTGACTTTATCAACAAGCTCCTTCGGACCTACAACCTGCCCGGCTCCGACGCGAGTCCCGCTGCCGAAAGCGATAATTGGAACAACTTTCGTGTCCGCTTGAGCCGGAACGCCTTTGTTCAAAGTTACTGTATTGATAAATTTGTCCAATTCGTCGGAGAGCGCGTTGGTCAAGAGGATCAATGCCGCGCCTTTGAGAACGTCCTGAACTTTATTGCCTAGTTTGAGACCGTATGATGTCTTCGACCATGCGGCTCCAATAACCACGCAAACGACAAGAACCGCCAAGGCTGTTTTTAAGTTTTTCCTCATAACTGAAATCCTCCAGAAGGCTTTTTTCATATATAACACAACTTATATGGATTGCAAAGTCGCGTTTCTTACAGGCTTATTATAAAAACGAAAAGCTACAGCGTCACTATTTTGAAATCGGAAATGCGCTATCGCGCTATATAGAAGAAACAGCGAAGAACTATTTTGATTTTCCCTGATTTGCCACCGCATCCTGCGCGGCCTTGAGTTTTTCAGGGTCTCCGAGATAGTAATTCCTGATCGGCTTAAGGTTGTCGTCCAGTTCGTAAATCAGAGGGATTCCTGTCGGAATGTTCAGTTTCAATATATCTGCTTCCGATACGTTGTCCAAATATTTGACTAGAGCGCGTAGGCTGTTTCCATGCGCCGCGATGATAACGCGTCTGCCGCTTTTGACCGCCGGAGCTATTTCGTCCAGCCAGAGCGGCATGAATCTGGCCACAGTGTCTTTAAGGCATTCGGTTGCGGGCAACAGCGAAGGGTCGATGTCTTTATATTTACGGTCGTTGGCCGGATGGCGGGGATCGGAGATTCCCAACGGCGGCGGCGGAATGTCATAGCTTCTTCTCCATACGAGTACTTGTTCGTCCCCGTGTTTTGCAGCGGTTTCAGACTTGTTCAGCCCTTGAAGAGAGCCATAGTGTCTTTCATTCAGCTTCCACGACCTGTTGACAGGAATCCACATAAGGTCCATATCGTCCATAACGGTCCACAGAGTTCTAATCGCGCGTTTCAGAGTGGATGTGAAAGCGACATCGAACGACAATTCCTGTTCGGCAAGAAGTCTGGCAGCCTCATGCGCTTCAGCCATGCCCTTGTCTGTCAGGTCGACGTCTGTCCACCCGGTGAATCTATTTTCTCTGTTCCACTGGCTTTCGCCGTGTCTAAGGAGCGTCAGCTTAAACATATAGATCACCTCGATAAGGTCGATTTTATAAATCCGAATCCGACATCTAAATATGATAACATGACGCGACAGCCGTCTCAATCCTTGCTTGTGTTATTGTTTGGACAGTGTGAGAACGCAGTTGGACATGACTCCTGCGTTAAACATGTAACCGCGCCACGGAGACATTGAGCCGCCGGCGTTAGGCTCAATTTTCACATACCCTGATCCGGCAATGTAGTAATAAATCGGCGGAAGGGATACGGGAGCGCCTCCGCAGGAGATCGAAGCGCGCGCGTCGCTCCAAAGCGTTGACTGAGTAAAAGGAGAGGCGATCATGTTCCATCCGGGAGTGAGCGGAGCGGATCGTGATGTTCCGGTATATGAAGTTCCGCCAGAAGTGGAAATCGCTCCGAGTTCTGTTTCAGAATAAACCCAATAAGCGGCTCCGATGTCCATATATCCGCCGGAAGTGTGAAACCAAACGCCGGTTGAGCTTACTCTGGAAATCTGCGTGGAAGCTCCGGGCGCGGAGACGATAATAGAGAACGCCATATTCTGTTTGGAAGAACCGACGAGATTCCACCCCTCTCTTATGAAGAGTCCGGGAGGAATCAGGGCGGCTGAACCGCGCGCCCCGCTGACCAAGCCTGTGGAATAATTGTAAGCGCCGTCGAAAGCAAACGCGGTATAGTAATACGCTGGCCCTTCGGACACTGACGTGTCGGAGTATGATTCACCTGTCCCCTCATATATCACATCTCCGTCGCTGATGCCGAGAGGATAGTTGCTTTGTTTTCGGACAACCCTGACTCCAGCAAAATCAGCGTCGTCAGGATTGTTCCAAGACAGAGATATTAATGAGTTTCCGGGTTGGGCGGCAAATGATGAAACCTCGTCGGGCGGTTCCACGTCCGGGGTCTGGCCGTTAGAGGAAACTGCTGAAGATTCAAGTCCCGCGACGTCCACTGCTTTGACCGAGAAGTAATACATCTGGCCCAGCGAAAGGGTCAGTCCGGATTTCGTGACGGAAGTTGACGCTCCGGCGGATGTCCATGATACCACATCGGATGTTCCGGGGGATCTGCCTATTGCGTATTTATATGAAGCGACTCCCGATCCAGAATCTGTCGATTGACCCCAGTTTGCGGAAAGTTGGGTCATGGAGCCGCAGAAGGTTATGTCGGCTGCGACGCCGTCGTTGACGTAAGAAACAGGGGAGGGCGGAGTGAGATCGACCGCAAAACCGTCTGAAGAAGCGACAGTGGACATCAGCCCGGAATTGTTTTCAGCCTTGACCGAGAAATAGTATGTCTGGCCTTCCTGAAGCGACAGGCCGGTGAGTGTGGCGGACAGTGTCAGGGAGTTGCTGGTCCATGCCGATACACCGGACGCGCCCGGCGAAGAGCCTACAGCGCGCCAGTATCTGACGACTCCGGATTGAGGATCGGACGACGCGCTCCATCGAGCTGACAGCGAAGTTGAAACTGAAGTCCAGTCTATATCGTCTCCGCTCGCGCCGTCAGTGACGGTAGCAGGCGCTGACGGAGGAGTCGCGTCGATTCTTATGCCGTCGGATACTGTCGCGGATGATTCCAAACCCCAACCGTTGACGGCTTTGACGGAGAAATAATATACAGCTCCGTCGGTCAGTGAGAGAGAGTTTAGAGAAACCGAATTGTCTAGTCCGTTGTTAGTCCATCCGACAATGTTTGCTGCGCCTGCGGAAGTTCCCAATGCGAACTTGTAGCTTGCTATGCCGCTTTCAGGGTCGGAGGATTCGCCCCAGTTGGCCGACAAAGCAGAGAGCGACTGGCTCCAATCCATATCCGAACCTCCGCCGTCATAAACGAAAGGAACGGCGGAGGGAGGGGTAAGGTCTTCAGTGTAAAGCGTCTGACCGTTAGAACATGTCATAGCGGAAGCAAGACCCGCGTTGTTCACAGCGCGCGCGCAGAAATAATAAGTGTGGCTGATTATGAGGGGAAGCGAATACCGGGTGACGCTTGTGGCCGTGCCGATGGAGACCCATGGGACGATGTTCGCGGAACCCGGAGATGTTCCGATTGAATAAGTGTATCTGTTAAATCCAGACTCCGGGTCGGAGCCAGTCGCCCAGTTTGCTGATATCTGTGTGGGATCTGTGAATATGTCTATATCTGCGCCCAACCCGTCATAGACATATTCGAGCGGCTCCGGCGGCGTTGTGTCAACAAAGTAATCTAAGCGGTAATTTTGCGAGTCGGAGTGCGAATTGCCAACCGAGTCCTCGCATGCGAAAAACAGAGAGAGAGGCCCCGGCGCGGAAGTAGTAGCCACGCAGGTGTGCGCTGTGGCCAAAGTCGTCGAACACTGGTTTCCGGGCGGCATTGCGCTGTGTGCCAGATCGTCGAACGACCATCTGCAAACTGCGGTTTCGTTGGTGGAGAAGGTGATCGACGGCGTTGCGGATGTAAGATACCCATCTTGAGGCGGAGAGAAGGAGCTTGCAACCGGAGGCGTCAGGTCAACAGTGTAAGACAGGTTCGTGTTCGATGTGATTGTGTCTCTGTTGTCGAGAGTGTCCTCGCAGGCGACGTAAACCGCCGCCGGGCCTTCAGCAAGCCCGAAGACTGAGCACGAATGGTTCACATCATCGTCGTTCGCGCAACTGTGAGCCATGTCGAGGTATGAAAGGTCGGTTTCCGACCATCGGCATTCGGCGTTCTCATCTGTTGTAAAAGAGACGACCGGAGAAACGGTCCCTATTTTAGCTCCGTTTGAGGGCGAAAAGTTCTGTTTCCCGGGCGGCATAACATCGACTGTTATTCCATCGGAACTTGTGGCAGAAGACAGCAGTCCGGCTCTGTTTTCAGTCTTGACGGAGAAATAGTAGGTTTGCGCGTGAGAGAGAGATAAAGATGAAAGAGTTGCCGAGGTGTCGTTTCCCAAGTAAGACCAAGAGACGACGTTGTCGCCGCCGGGCGTTGTTCCGACAGCGCGCCAGTAACCTAACACTCCGCTTTCCGGGTCAGCCGAGGCGTTCCAGTTTGCGGAAAGAGAGGTCAAAGATGTAGTCCAGTCAACATCGACGCCCAACCCGTCGTTCACTGCGGCCACAGGATTTGGAGGTGTGGTGTCTATGATGATTCCGTCTGAACTCGACGACGCTGACAGCAGCCCTGCGCCATTCTCAGCTTTTATTGAGAAATAATAAGTCTGGCCATGGGACAGCGACAACCCTGTCACGGCGCTAGACGTGCCGGAACCATTCATCGTCCATGACGAAATATTGGCTGTGCCGGGCGATGTTCCTATAGCGCGCCAGTAGCCGATTACGCCGGAATGCGGATCGGACGCCGCCGTCCAATTCGCCGAAAGCGAAGTGGTCGAACTTATGAAATCGATGTCGCCCGCGGTTCCGTCGTTGACTGTTGCAGGAGATGATGGAGGCGACGCGTCAATCCTGACGCCGTCGGATGTTGTTGCGATTGAAAGAAGACCGACTCCGTTTTCAGCTTTTACGGAGAAGTAATAAATCTGACCGTCTGTCAACGAGAGACTTGAAACGGTTGCGGAGGTTGAGTTTCCATTGTCGGTCCACGTCACAACATTGTCGCTTCCTGCAATTGTTCCGACAGCGAACCAGTAGCCGGATAGCCCTGAATGAGAATCCGAAGAAAGGCTCCAGTTGGCTGAAAGCCCATCAGAGTCTGTAGAGTAATCAATGTCCGCTCCAGCTCCGTCGTAAACGTATGACACAGTCGTTGGCGGAGATGAGTCCACAGTCTGGCCGTTAGAGGATGCGGGATTGGAAAACAGACCTGCGCCGTTCTCCGCTTTTACCGAGAAATAATATGTCTGGCCATCGGCAAGACTAAGGCTGGAGACTGTTGTGGACGTCGAATTGCCGTTGTCGGTCCATGCGACGACGTCGGAGGCCCCGGGCGTGGTTCCTATAGTGAACCAGTAGCCGAGAATGCCTGAATGAGGATCGGAAGAGACAGTCCAATTGGAGGATAGAGAGGAAGAGGAAGTGGTCCAGTCGATATCCGCGCCGGGTCCGTCGTTCACAGTCGAGACATCGGATGGAGTCGATGTGTCCACTGTTTGGCCGTTTGAATTCGTGGCGGTCGATAGAAGCCCGGCTCCGTTTTCAGCTTTTATGGAGAAAAAATATGTTTGGCCTTCCACGAGAGAAAGCCCTGCTCGCGTCGTAGTGAGTGAGGCTCCGTTGTCTGTCCAGCCGACAATATCCGTACCGCCGGGCGTGGAGCCTATGGCGTACCAATAGCTGAGGATCCCGCTTTCCGAATCGGACGACGCAGTCCAGTTCGCCGTCAATTCCGAGGTCGAACCTGCAAACTGCATGTCGACATCAGGCCCATCATTAACCGTTCCCGGCGGGGAGGGGGCGGAAGTGTCGATTGTTATCCCATCGGATGCGGCCGTCGAGTAAAGTCCCACGCCGTTCTCTGCCCTGACTGACACGTAATAAGTTTGACTGTGGGAAAGCGACAAGCCCGCTTGTGTCATGGATTCAGTTAATGCGTTGTCAGTCCAATCGACGACATCCGTCGCTCCGGGTGTAGAGCCGATGGCGAAAAGATATCTTGTCAGACCGGAATGGGTATCGACTGCCGCGCTCCAGTTTGCGGACAACTCTTCGGTGGAGCTTGAATAGTCGATGTCAGAGCCGGAACCGTCGTTGACGGGAGCGACGCTTGATGGCGGTGACGCATCGACAGTCTGTCCGTCGGAAGATGTTATGCCGGAAAGCAATCCCGCCCCGTTCTCAGCTCTGACGGAAAAGTAATAAGTCTGGCCGTCTGTCAAAGATAGTCCGAAGCGCGTGATGGAAGTTGATGCTCCGGTGTCCGTCCATGTCGAAAAATCAGTTCCGCCAAGCGTCGTTCCAATGGCGTGCCAATATCGGGCGATGCCGCTTTCCGTGTCGGACGACTCCGTCCAGTTGGCCTTGAGAGTTGAAGCCGAAGTGGTCCAGTCGATGTCCGCGCCATCGCCGTCGTAAACTTCGGCAATGTCGTCAGGAGGTGACAAATCAGGTTGCACTTGCGCAGAGTCGCCTATATCAGAGTTTCTGATTGATGCGATGTAAACAGTTTCTCCTATCGCCGCGCCTAGTTGGTTTACTGATTGATCCGATGTGGTGTCGTGCAGCGTGGCTGTTCCTCTGTAAATTCCCGAGCCGGCTGCGGTTTCGGTCAGAATGACATAAATACCGGATGGCGATGTGGCGCTGCTGCGCGCGCGGATGACAGTCTGGTTGATTATCGCCGGATCTTCGTCGTTTCCGACGAGTTGTATGAATAATGTGGCTCCCGGTCCGGTTGCGCCGCCGAGATCGGTCAAATAAGACGCGTTTGACTTCAATTCTAACGAGGAAGGCGACATCAGCCTGTCCACTGCGGAGGTTAGCTTATATTGAGTGTTTATCGGACACGGAGGGTCGCAATTGGTTCCCGAATCGTAAGCGTTGCCGGAAAAATAATTATGCGTCGCGTTAGTAGTGTTCCCTGCGGTTTGAGAATAGAGAGCGTACGCTTCGCAATTGATAAAGTTGTTCTCTTTGAGCGTGGATAATTTGCCGTTTGGCTCAAAAAAGAAACCGACAATCTCTATCCCTTCAAAACTATTTCCCGCAACTGTAATGTTGGATTTAGTGTAGATTCCTCCGTAAGAATCCGAGAAAAGGTTGTTGCGAATGAGCGCTTCGCTGTAGGAATCGGTAAAAATGCCGAACGAGCTTATTTCCCTAAACTCGCAATATTCGATTACTGGGCTTTTGCCTGTCGCCATCAGACCGTATTTTGCGTAAGAAAAATTGATGTGGGCGATTTCAAGAGTGTCAAGAGCCGTGCCGAATATCAGCATAGCTCCCCAGTCACCCTGCGCGGGGGACTCCGCAAGCGAAGTGAAAACTATAGGATCAGCCTCGGTTCCTCTGGCGATTATACCGCCGCCGTTCGAGACGATGATATCAGCGAGATTCGACCAACCGTAGTTGGCGCCCGCGACATGGGGAAAGAATTTGACGATTACTCCGGGCTCGATTGTAAGGATGGCTCCGTTGCTCACAAAGATGTCGGTCGAAGGACAATACGGGTTATTGGCAGGCGACCAGACTGTGTCGTGTTCAATGTCGTCAACAAGAATTACGCCGTTGCCTGACACTTTCGCCGGAGACGCTTCAGAGTACAACGGGTCTCCCGCTCCGCTCAAGACTCCTGAGATTGAAACCTCGTAAGCCACGCATTCGCTCAGCGCCGATGTTGTGAGTCTAATCGTTTTCCCGTCCGGCAAAGCGGTCGCCGCCGAAGGCTCTCCGATTCCGTTGTTAATGTTGTAATTTGAGGCGTCGGCGGCTGTGAGGCTGGCGCTGATGTCGAGATTGTACAGAATATCAATAGAAGACGGCCCCGACACTGTGGCTGAAACGACAGTGAAAAACACGTCCGAAAAAGAGATGTCCAACGTTATCGGGTTGTCGGGAATAGAAATGTTGTCGATTGTAATCCCGGTCGCAATGCCGTTGTATCTGTCTGAATTCGGCGTCGAGGCTGGCGACAACTCGTCTCCGTTCGCATAGTAATCTCCAGCGTCGGCTGTGCCTCCGGCTTCAATCTCTTCCAAGCTATCCGCTTCCATGAGCCTCAGGAGTTTCCTGTCGGTGTACGAATTGTCATAAAGGAAATTAGTTCCCTGTTCGTTCAATGTCGAGTCCACATGCCAGACTAACAGGCCTTCTCCGGGAAAATTCGAATCGTTGCCGTCCTGAGAGCGGTTCTGGACAATGAAATACTCATAATAATCTTTCCCTAGCGATGCTTCAGGCATCACGATAGCCGCTTCAGAGGAATTGTGCGAGGCGGCAAGCGAAACGCTGTTTGTTCCTGAATAATAGACGTCGGGAGTTATCCAACCGAGAAGAAACTTGCTGAAAGCGTTATGGTCGCCTTGGCTAGAGTCCATCATGTCGAGTCCGCCGGTTCCGCCGTCGGGACCTACGCTGTCGTCATAGTCGTAATAGTCCGGCAAACCGAGGGCGTGCCCGGTCTCATGAATGATAGTTTTAGGGCTCAGTTTTCCCGGCGGGTCTGGAAGCTCATAGTGAGACTCCCAGTTCCATGAAAAAATGTCAAGCATCTTCCCGTCCAGCGTGTAAGCGTAGTCGGTGAAGGTTGACTTATATGACCACCAGAAGCCGCCCCAGCCGCTATCCGGTCCGGACCAGAGAAAAATCATGTAATCTATTTTTCCGTCCCCGTCATTGTCATATTGAGAGAAATCATGGCCGAGCGCGTCGAAATAGTTCAACGCGTCTTTTATAAGTTGTCTGCGGCCGGCGCTTGTTTCCGGGATAGAAGCGCGGGGCGCCCCGGTGTCGTACCAGCCGAGAACGTTGCCTGTTATTGTCAACTGACCGTATGAAGAACGATCATAATAGTTAGCGAGACTCTCGTATGGATATGGGTCTCCTATGAGGACGTCGCCGTCGCCGAAAACCACATCTTCGATATCCGAAGGCGTGTATGTCGCCGGATAGTCGCTGAACTCTATTCCTATGACAGGAATTTTAACTACGCCTGTGGTCGGCAGTCCCTTCCATTCAGGAGGCGGAGCCATCGCTGTTTTCTCGACAAGCCCCTCGACTGCCATCAGTTGGTCTATTTTGTACATCGCTTGCTTCAGAAGTTCAGCGGATATCTTATGATTCGCGACCTCTCTCATGAATTCGACGCGCGTGGATAGAGTTCCATCTGCCTTGTAAACTGCAAGTTCGCCGGGAGAGGGGGGGGCAGAACAAAGCGCTGATTCTGATAACAATACCAATAACGCGACCAGAGCCGCTTTGATAATTCTCCTTATTGGTTTTATTTTTATATTTATCAATGCATTCAATTAAAATCCAAAATTTCCATATAACTATTGTCTCAAATTAATGGAAAAATGTCAAAATAGCGGCAAGGACACAACATGTCGCGGTTAATCTCATTAAGCTATTAAAAGGCCAAAGACAAAAAAACTCCGGATATCTCATCCGGAGCTTTAAATTCGTTTTGAATTGAGCGAGACTATTTTCTTCCGAAAATGCCTACGCTGCAGACGCTCATTGCGGGGAATCCGCCGAGGTTATGCGTGAGGGCGAATTTCGGATCTTTGATCTGTCTATCTCCAGCGCGGCTAAGCAACTGGAGGTAGCATTCGTAAATCATCCTGAGGCCTGACGCCCCGATGGGATGTCCGAAACACTTAAGCCCACCGTCGGGCTGACTGGGAATTTTTCCGTCCAGATTGAAAAAACCCGCGTCGATATCTTCTTTGGCTTTGCCTATGGGCGAAATCTGAAGGTCTTCGAAAGTCACCATTTCCGTTATCGAGAAGCAGTCGTGTAGTTCGAGCATAGAGATTTCTTCTCGTGGATTCTTAATCCCGGCTTCGGCGTAAGCTCTTCTCGACGCTTCGCGAGTGGTTTTTACATAAGTGCCGTCCCAGTCGGTGTAAAGAAGCTCCTCTCCGGACGTGGCGGCGATTTGAAGCGCTTTCACTGTTATGAAGTCGTCGCCTTTAAGTTTTTTTGCGATTTCAGGCGTTGTGACTATAGCGCATGCTGATCCGTCGGAGACTCCGCAACAATCGAAAAGACCGAGAGGCTCGGCAATTATCGGCGAGCGCATAACCTGTTCAACAGAGACTTCCCGGCGCAGGTGAGCTTTGGGATTCTTTGCTCCGTTGGCGTGGCTTTTGACCGAGATTTTTGCAAGCGCTTCCTTGCCTTCGTCGCGGGTCAGGCCATATTTTTCGAAATATCGGGTGGCCATCATCGCGAAAGCGCCGGGAGCAGTGATATTCGGCAGAAGCATGCGGTTTCTCGTGCCCATTGCTTGGCCGAAATCTGGAAGGCCTCCGTATCCGGTGTCTTTAAGTTTTTCCACGCCCATCGCAAGCGCGATGTCGCATGCTCCGGAGGCCACAGCATAAGCGGCTCCCCGGAAAGACTCAGTTCCGCTGGCGCAGAAGTTCTCGACGCGCGTGCAGGGAATAAACGGGAGTTTAAGCGCGAGCGAACATGGTATGGCTGACTTTCCGACGTTAACCTCGTCGAAACACACGCCCATCCATGCCATTTCAATATCCTTCGTTGATATTCCAGCGTCCTTTGTCGCCTCGCTGAAAGATTCCACCATCAGGTCTTCGGCGCTTTTGTCCCACTGTTCGCCGAACTTGGTGCAACCCATGCCAATTATTGCGACTTTGTCTCGTATTCCTTCTGCCATCTCAGTTTGCCTCCTTTCCCACGGGCACGGCTTTCCATGAGTAGCTTGAAATGCCGCGTCCTTTGTCTATGTATTTGCGCCGGAAACTAAGCTCGACAGGCATATTGACTTTCATGTCTTTGACTTCGACATCCGTGAAGTCCATCCACAACCTGCCTCCGCCATCCATGTCCACCAGACCATATATGGCCGGCGGGTCGAATGTGAACGCCAGCATGTCGGCTGTGAACGTAAAAAGTTTCCCTTTTTTGTCCGCGAAAGAGTAAGGCTCCATTTTATCCTTCGCGTTGCAGGCAGGATTAGCGCAAATCCTCTGAGGCGGGAACTGCGGGGTCTTGCATTCCTTGCAACGTGTTCCTACGTATGCCATAATTGCGCGCCGGTCTTTCCAGAGAACGCTCAGAGCGGAAGCCGCGGGAGCTTCGCCGCGTATTCCCGTTTCGATGTCTTCTATGCCGCTGAAAACTTTATATTTCTCATAGCTTGTAAGCTCTTTCCGGTTTGCAAGGCATGCTTTCACCGCGCGGCGAGAGGGAAGTTTCGATATCTCTTCCGTCGCTTGGAAAAGAAGCACGTCCGCGCCGCTGCCGAAGCCGACCACCACAATCTGGTCTCCCGGCTTAGCGCCTTCCAGAGCGGCGGCCAGCATCAGAACCGACAGAGCCGCGCCGCAGTCGCCGACCGTGTTCACCATTGATTCTTGGAATTTTTCAGGGGTGAGCATCATCTTTTTGCCCATTGCGCTCATGTCGGCGGGCAGGGCGATGCAGATTTTGGAGATGTTAGCCGGATTTACACCGTGTTTCGTCGCGGCTCCCATTATAGCTTCCGGCAGAATCTTGGAGATTCCGGCGTCTCGTATCCATCTCTCTTCCCAGTTGCGATTGAACTTTTCTCCAGACGCTCTGCGCTGGTCCGCAAAATCGTATGAGAGAGAAAACGAGCCTTTGAACTCTGCGATAACATTCTCATCGCCGAACAAAACAGCGGCGGCGGCGTCTCCGAACATGTGCTCGTATGCCCCGCCGGGTTTGCCGAGCCTGCTGTCGGCGGCAAGCACAAGCGCTTGTTTCATGCGCCCCGCCTGAAGAGCGTCCAACGCTGAAATCATTGCGGTGGTTCCGGCCTTAAGTCCGCCTGTGATATCCGCGGCGCGGACTTCCGACTTCAAATCCAAGGCGGTTGCCGCGATCGACGCGTTCATCCTTTCGTCGTAAGGCAGAGTTGTCGACGCAAGGAAGAGACCTCCGATTTTGCCTCTGTCGAAGCCGGACACACAATTCGCTCCGGCGTTCACCGCCATCGACAAACTGTCTTCGTCGTGGTTGCTCACGGCTTTTTCACCTTTGGCAATGCCGTACGTGAAGGGCGAATACCATCCCATGGCTTGGAAGATAGACTGGCGTTGCAGCCTGTTCCATGGTATGTACGCCCCGTATGATGTGATGCCAATCATACAGTGACACTCCTTTCAGGGTGTATTTTCAATATATGCCGTTACGCGCTGCTAAACCTGATGAGAACCTTATGCGTATTCGACAACGCATTGTATAACGCTACCGCGCGGGCAGTCAATGCGTGATTTTATTCACAATTATCCACCACAACAGGGCGCGGAACACGCAAAAAGCGATCAGCATGTAAGTTTTCAAGCCCCGTGTTCATTTAATATTGAAAAGTTGGAATATAATATAAGAAAGATAGTATGGCAGGGAGAGTGAAGACAATGAAAAGAATAGCCATAGCGGCAATCCTGACGCTCACCATGGCGGTAGCGTTCGCGTCTGGTGACGCGGATAAAAAGATAAATCCGTCTGAAACAGGCGGGACCTATATCGGAGATGTCGTTACAGACGCTATGCGCGCCGCTCTTGGGGCGGATATCGCTTTTATCAATGGAGCTTCGCTAGGGTATGAGGCGCTGCCGGAGAAACTCGGAAAAGACAATATCAGCAAGGTTGTCCCTTTTACTTCCGACGCTGTGGTGGTTGTGAAAATAAAAGGAGACGCCATATTAGCCGCTTTGGAACAAAGTTGCTCTAGGCTGCCCCGCAGGTCTTCGACGTTCCTTCAGGTATCAGGTATCACTTTCACATGCGATATGAATAAAGAACCGGGAAAACGAGTGTCAGCGGCAAAAACCGGCTCTTCCGCTCTTGAACCGGGCAAAGAATACACGGTCGCCACGACGGAGTTTATCAGCAGCGGCGGCGGGGGCTTGAAATCGTTCAAGGATTCGAAGTCTGCCGGAGATAAGACAATGACCATAGGCGACATAATGTTGAAAAACGCAAATTACGAAGGCAAGAAGGCGGGAGAGCCTTCGACCCGCATCAAGATCATCGACGAGAAGAAATAATATTATTCAGGTTTTTTCATTGCTTCATGACGCAGGAAATAAAGTATTCTATCGCGTCTCGAAAAAACAGTATGTATAGAATATCAATGTTTCTGTCTTCTGATATGCTCTCGCAGAAAAGCGCGCTCGGCGCGTGTCAGCCTGTGGATTCCTTCTCTGTTGATTTTATCCAATATCGCGTCAACTTTTTTCTGCGCTGACGCAGTGTCATAATAGTCGTCGCGCTCGGCTGGTTTGACCAGTTTCCCCGCAACTCCGCCGACCGCTTTTGTTATCGCCGCCGGATTCCTTAAGAAAAGAAACCCGAACAACATGCCGCCGACGTGAGCGGCATAGGATATGCCGCCTCCATGCATGAATATCAGGTAGTAAAGCTCAAAGAAACATAATCCTATTACGAAATAGAGCGCAGGAACGGGAAACACGAAGAAAAGAAGAATCATCCTGTCCGGGAAAAGAAGCCCGAACGCGAGCATTACGCCGAAGATCGCGCCGGATGCGCCTATTGTCGGCGCGCTCCAAAGCGCTGGCGGAACCGACATGGAAAGCGAATGTCCGATTGCGAACATTCCCGAATTGAACGCGAGCGAGAACAGTCCGGCTCCCAACCCGCAGAAGAAATAAAATATGACAAAAACGCGAGTCCCCATCCTTCTTTCGACTTCTACTCCGAACATCCAGAGCATCAGCATGTTGAAAAATATATGAAATAATCCCGAATGAAGAAACATGTATGTTAGCGGCTGCCATATGTGAAGTGCGCCAAGACACAGTTTCGGGGAGATACCGAGTCGAAGTATTATAAAACTGAGCATGTCCGAACCGGAATAACGGTCGATGAGTCCGGCTATGCTTGTCAGAATAAAAACAACGACGTTGGCCGCAAGAATCATTCTAACTGCGGGAGTGATGCCGCCGGGCCCGAACTGCACTTGTTTATAATAATAGTTCTGCATGTTTTTATTTGCCCTTATTCGCTTTGTAATTGTCCAGAGCGTCGAACGCGGCTCGTGTAAGCATTGCCCTGTATATGAACCCGCCCCAGCCGGTAATCATCATTTTGTGACATAGCTCGCCCATCATTTCATCACGGGTTATAAGTTTGACACAGCAGATTTCCTTCGTGTCTCTCGGCGCAGGTTCACCCCCGTGGTCGTGCCCGAACATGACATACGATGTCCAAGCGCGCTCATCGCCTTCAGGCCCTGTGAACACGACATTCACGATGAGAGGGAAACAATCAATTGAAACTTCAAGACCGGTCTCTTCGAGCATTTCTCTCTTTATGCCCTGTTCGAGCGTCTCTCCGGGATTAAGCCCGCCGCTGGGCGCGCGGAAAATTCCAGAGTCTTTGTACATCGGTTTTTGTATGCCGATATAACCGCCGTCCCTCGCGATGAACATTGTGACATCGTGCTCTCTTCCGCCCGACATGCTTCCAACGAGCATCTTGTGCTCGAAATCCTTCATCGGAATCGGATCGAGCTTAAGTCTCAGAGTGGGGCCGTATTTTTTTTCCATTTCCAACAAGTCTTGTCTATCGACGAACATAGTCAGAACCGCGCATTCCATTGATGTGTGGCGGCGTCACATTGCATCGGTCGCCGCTGTGAGATCAAACTCAATAAACGATTCCGGCGTAGCCCACAAAATCAACAGGCTCGCCGAAAGGCCTTACATCGTGGCTGGTGGTGTATTCAAGAAGAACGCCCGACCGCGCTCCGCTCGTTCCAGCGAAAGCCACAAGCGCCGAAATTGCTCCCGCTCCGCACGTGTTATGTCTGTCCCTCGCTTCGGCTACTATAACATCGGCTTTCATTTCAACAGCTAAATCCACCACTCGTTTGTCATTTGTGTTTCGCACCCATTCCAACGCCTGACGTCCAGTTCCTTTCGGAGCGAATCCGAACCTCGGCCCGTAATGGCTTAAATCGGCGCTGCCGATTGCGACAACAGAATTGTCATCTCGCACGACATCCGCCACCGCCTTGCCGAGCGCAGATGCGCTTTCATGCGCGGGTGTAAGAATTGGGGCAATTCGCGCTTTCGGAAACAGTCTTTTTATAAATGGAATCTGAACTTCTATTGAATGCTCTCCATCGTGAGCCGAAGCATTTTCTTTAAGTCCGTCAACCTGTTCGAGAAGGCGAGCCGAAACAGACGCATCGATTTCTATGTCCCCGAAGGGTGTTTCCCAGAAACCTTCCGCCATCAGGGCAGGGGGGCCGAAATAACCGTGAGACGCTCCGAAAAGTATAAATGTCTTTGGATTGCCATGTTTTTTTATAGCAGCGAAAACCTTCCCGGCTGTGGGGCCGGAGAAATCCCATCCTGCGTGAGGGACGATTCCGGCTTTGAAAGTGACTCCCTCGACATTTATCTCCGACGACACGCAATAATCTATCTTCTCTGCGCATTCCTGATGACTAAATGGATAGAAAAGACCTCGGACGACGCTTCCGCGCCGATAAACCGACATCGCTAAAACCTCCTCCTGTGCTTCTATCAAGCTACTGTATTATATACATAATATTCTGATGTGTCATATCGCCCCTGTCGCGTCATTGTGCTAATATTGTTTGGCATGGAATCATTGACGACTATCATAACGTTCTTAGCAATGAACATATTAATATGCTTGGCCGCATGGAGAATCGGCAGAGCTGGCGCGCGCGGATGGATGGACGCGGCGATAGGGACGGGCGTCGTTTTCTTCGCGGCCATTATCGTCCTGACTGCAACCTTGGGATTTATCGGCGCGGCGGGGAAATTGCCTTTTGCGGCGGGCGCGGCGGTTATTTGGGTCGTTGCAATGTTGGTCGTTAAACCTGCGCGGGTAATATTCCCCGGCATTCCATTAAGATCTTTTCCAGTCGTGATAATGTGTGTTTTGTGCCTTGTATCGGTAGCGGGCATTTTTATATGGGATGTTGTGACTCCTCCGCCAGCCGGAGGCGACCCTTTTATCTACAACCTTACGTTTCCGGCGACATGGTTGAAGGCAGATCGAATTGAATACGTCGCTCTGCCATACGGCGCTCAAGCAGCAACTTACTATCCGCTAAATATGGAATTGTTTAATATGTGGCTGTTAGCAGGAGCCGGAGGCGATATGGCCGCCAACTTGGCCCAGCTTCCAACTTTGCTATTATGCGGGCTTGGTGTCGCTGGAATTGCCCGAGCGGCCGGAATCGCAAAACCCGGTTCCCTGATAGGTGCGGCGTCTGCCATGCTTTCGCCGGGATTGATTCAGCAGGCTACTGTTCCTAGGGTCGATGTGGCTTTTGCGGCTTGGTTTGTGACAGCGATCTACTTTGCTTACAGATGGGGTTCAAGCCGCTCGGGCCGTCATCTGGCGCTCTTCGGTATTTCGATTGGATTGCTCATTGGGACCAAATCTCTCGGAGTGGTGTATGCGGTTGTACCCGGCATCTTTTTTTTATCAAAACTTCGGGGCGGTATCGCGAGGATTTTTTACGATTTAGCAAAAGTGGCGATCTTTGCGGTGGTTTTCGGCGGATTCTGGCACTTGAGAAACTGGATAGTGACAGGGAATCCTTTTTTTCCTTTGAATGTGTCATTATTCGGGATCAATGTTTTTCCGGGCGCTTACGAAGGGAGCGCGATGAGGGCTTTCCATACTTCGGACACCGCTGAACTGGCTAGAATAGGAGCGCTTTTCGTCGGATTCTGGCTACAGCAATATTTATTGCTGGGAGCCGTCGTGGCGGGTTTCGCTGTCCTTTTAAGAGACCGTTTATCCCGTGGCAAACTCGTCTGTCTGCTGGCGACGCCATGGGCGATTCTGGCGCTTTTCTGGTTTGTGAATCCGCATAACAATCTTACTAACGGAAGGTTCATTTTTCCCGCTGTTCTTATGCTCGGTTTCTGTGTCGCTGTCGCAATTAACGACGCCAAGGGGATTGTCGGCAAGGCGATGGCATGGTTGGCCCCGGTCGCCGTTGTCGCGACCAGCTTTATAAAGGATTGCGACCACCTGCCGAGACTGTTGCGGGATGTCGGCTCAGCGGCGGTCGCAAGCGGCGGAGAGCTTCTGCGCCCGGCGTCAGTCGCAATAGCTCTGTTATTAGGAGCGGTCGCGGCGGCGGCTCTCGCAGCCATCATGCGCCGTAAGTCTCTTGTAGCTTTTTCATCAGGATTTGTTTCGTTGGTTTTTCTCGCGTCAGGCATGGTCGCGGCTCTCAATTACCACAAAGAGCATAAATATGATTGGCATGTTTTCTTCCCTGAGGGAAGAGCGTGGGGACAACTGGAACAGATGACCAAAGGCAGAAGCTTGAGGATAGCTTCCGTTGGCGGCGAAAGAGCATACGGCCTTTTCGGAGCGGATATGCGTCATCATGTGATGACTGTAAACATCGACAATCATCCGGACTGGCAGTTTCATGACTATTGGAAACAGGCTCTTATAGACGGAAACGTCAACCCCGAAATTGTCGGAGAAAGACCACAGTGGCATAGAGAAGGAGGCGATCCGGGCCGCTGGCTTAACAATCTGCAAGAGAAAAGAATCGATATCGTCTTTGCCACTGTTTTAGATCCGATATCTCGCTCCTTCATGGAACACGACGGCGTTGGTTTTCCTATTGAGGTGGAATGGGCGGATTCAATGTCTGATGATTTTAGAATGTTGTTCGCAAATTCCGCGACACGAGTTTACGCTGTCAGGCCGACAAACGAAAAAGTCGGCGATTGACCGGTGTCATTGTTATTAAATATACTTAGTCATTAATCGATTGACTGGATTGACGGCGAAGACGAGCGCCAAAGAGGCAGGATAAAGAATGGAAAGATATAAGAGAGAACTGGCTAAACTTTTAAAAGCGCGTTTCCCATATATACTCATTCCCACGCCGGAGGAACAGCGCGCTCTTGATATGATTTTTGATGTTGCGGAAAACGAGGAGTTGGTCAGGACGCCTCGAATTGTGTACAAGTGGACCGCGACTCGCGGGATGCTCAAAGATGATCGCCCCGCAGACAAGGGAGACACCAAACAGCCGCTCCGCGCTCTTGAGTTCATCGAAAACAACAAGGAAGCTGCGGTTTTCGTTTTGCTGGATTTCCATGTTTTCTTTGGCGGATGCGGCAGATCTTCCGAACATCAGGTCGTAAGAAAACTCAGAGACATCGTGTTTAATCTGAAACAAAACGCGAATCCTCAGAACGTTATCATGATTTCTCCTGTTTCTGAGCTTCCTTTCGAGCTTCAGAAAGACGTTACGATAATGGATTTCGACCTTCCGTCAAAGGAAGAGCTTCTCGAACTTCTCAGGGATATGATTGTTGCGAACAGAAAAACGGGGAGAATAGAGGTTGAACTTAGCGCCGAGGATGAGGAACGCCTCGTGAATGCCGCCCTCGGCCTTACCATGCAGGAAGCAGAGAACGCATACGCGAGGGCAATGGTCGATGATGGGCGTCTTGACGCGGATGATGTCGAGACTGTGTTGCAGGAAAAAAAACAGATAATTCTCAAGAGCCAGATTCTAGAATATATCGCCACTGATGTCACGATGAAAGATGTCGGAGGCTTGGAGAATCTGAAACGTTGGCTTGAAAAACGCGATAGGTCGTGGCTGGAGGAAGCCCGCAAATACTGTCTTCCATCCCCCAAAGGAATACTTATAACAGGAGTGCCCGGTTGCGGAAAAAGTCTCACGGCAAAAGCGGTGTCTTCAGCATGGCAGCTTCCTATCCTTCGCCTTGATGTGGGAAAGATATTCAGCGGACTTGTGGGAAGCAGCGAGGAAAATATCCGCCGCGCGTTGAAAACCGCTGAGGCGGTCGCTCCTTCAATACTATGGATCGACGAGATCGAAAAGGGGTTCGGAGGATACACATCTTCGGGCGACAGCGGGACGACTTCAAGAGTTTTTGCCACTTTTCTGACTTGGATGCAGGAAAAAACCAAGCCCGTATTTGTTGTGGCCACCGCAAACAACATTCACATGCTTCCGCCGGAATTTATGCGCAAAGGTCGTTTCGACGAAATATTCTTCGTTGACCTGCCGACTAAAAGCGAACGCAAGGCAATCCTTGAAGTGCATCTTAGGAAGAGATTGAAGCATAAAGAAGTTTTGATAGGCTTCAAGCTGGACGCTCAGTTAATAGATAAGATGGCTGAGGAGACGGAAGGTTTTTCAGGGGCGGAAATTGAACAGGCCGTCATATCCGGTTTGTTCGAAGCTTTCGCAGAAAACAGAAGCCTTTCTTTCGATGATATCTTAAAGGCGGCTCGCAACACTGTTCCGTTGTCTGTTACGCAGGCAGAGGAGATTATGGCGATAAGGCAGTGGGCGAATGTCCGCGCGGTGGCGGCTACCCCGGCTGACGAGCGGGTAGAATATTCAAGCCCTGAACCCGGAGAAGAACCGCCCGGAGAGTCCGGGAGCGATTCGGACAATGCTAAAAAGTCTCTTTTTTCAACTCGCGGCGGCAGAACAATCGACTTCTGATCAGCTCGGCATGGGTTTTATATGCCTGTAATTCGTGTCATTTCGGAGGCGTAATTATGAGCACTGGAGTGGAAATCATACCTCTTTTTATAGTCATGTCTCTTTTTGCGGCCGCTGCAGGAAAGAGCGCGCTCAATAACGCGGAAAACAGTGGCTTATGGAAATGGAATTTGAACGCGGCTAAACGAAAAAATTATTCCAATTCAGCCCAGTCGGTTCAACCCGAAATCGAACAGGTAAACCCTGTGACTTCAATAGCGACGGTCATGAACGACGAGGAACTTCTACTAGCGGCGCTCGGAGACCTCGGTCTAGTCTATGATAACGATGGCGGCAGAATAAAGTTGTCGGTCAGTAATACCGATGTCGCATTCGTCAAAGATATGTCGGGCGCTTATGCCGCGGAATTCGATGGAGGCGACGCAACAGCGCTCTCGTCTGCCGTGGAGAATATCTCTGAATTATACAAACAGAAAGTCCAGCAAAAGGTTTACGACAATATAATGTCTCGCGCCGCTGAAAACGGTCTTTCTTTCGAAAGCGAAAGAGTCGCAGCGGACAATTCCATCACTTTGACTTTCGTTGTCAGGAGGGATTGACGATGGAGGAGAAAATCACAATCAAAATCATGCCCGACGGGAGAGTTTTTGCTGAAACAGACGGTGTGAACGGCCCGAAATGCGTTGACTACATGAAACTCATTGAAGAAATCGTCGAAGGCAAAATCGTTAAGGAATGGCGCAAACCCGAGTACGACGCTATAGATCAAGCGATTGTGAATAACGCTCATAAACAGAGTATCAAGGACTAGAGATATGAAATGTCCGATTTGTGATGCTAACGCAAAATTGACCGACAGGTTTTGTCCCGCTTGCGGAGCTTTTCTAAGAGGAAAGCGCTCCGGTTGCGATGAATCCAAGGATTTGCGAGTGGACGTCAACAACGATTCGCTTGAACGCATTGAGCGGTTGCCCGGCATTTCGAGGGAAAGAGCTGTGGCTTTGGTAAGAGAAAGGATGAACAGGTCGGGTTTCATGAATCTTTCCGAAGCTATGTCGTTTCTCAATCTGGATTCGACTGAAAAAATCGAATTCGGACGGAGCGCCGTATGCCTGCCTGTAGGAGTCGAGATATTGAGCGAATGTGAACAAACAAGCGCGCCTTCTCAAGCCGATGAATGGTCCGAGATGACAAAGAGGGAAGAAGCGAGGAAAAAAGCGTCTAAGACGCCTCGGAAGGAAGAACGTCGCGCGCCGATCTCTGCGCGTAATATCATTGATATTAACAGCGCGTCGGAAGCTGAAATAGCGGCTCTGCCCGCGCTTAACGCTATCATCGCTAAGAACATCGTGGCGGAAAGAGAAGTTCGCGGCGGTTTCTCGTCGATGGACGAATTGGCGAAAACTGCAAGCCTCAAACAGTTTATGGTGGACTTGATATCGCCGATGGTCGAGTTCAAACCAATAGCTCATAATGAATCAAACAGAAAACCCAAAGGCAGAGTGGTGGATTACTGATCCTTTGTTATTGATCTTTAGAATATAAATCTATCCAGCGAAGAAAGAATATCAAGCAGATGCGGTTCGATTAATGACCTGATTCTTTCGTTTGCGTATCCTATCCATGAGACGTCGGTGGTGGTGTCAAGGGGGCAGTCAAGCGGCTTGCCGTCGGAACCTGTCACAACGGCTCCGGCTTCGCGCGCGATAAGCTCGCAGCAAAGGTCGTACGGATGAGCGCAGAGCAGGGCGGGCCGTCCCTTTGCAGCAAGAATAGGGGATAGCTTCGCGCGTATATCGCAGACAAATCTGTCCTGTCCTGTCGTCAGAGCCGCCAGTTGTCCTCCGTTGCAGATATGTTGATCCTCAAAACTAAACGTTAAATGGCCTTCTGCTTCCATTCTTAACAGCAGTTCATGCTCGATCGCTGTTATCTCTCTTTTTGCGCCCGTAAAGAACCTGTTGAATGTGGCGTATCCGTAATGCAAATCCGCCGCGCGAGACGGCGACAGCGCTAAAGGGCATGCTTTCCCGGAATCGAGATTAAATCTTTCGCCTTGCGCTCCATAATCCTTCACAGCCCACATGCAATCGGATATATTCTGTTTAATTGGCGGAATCTCTGTTTGAACAGCTAAAAAGAGATCCCTCATCGAAAGGTTGTCGACGGTTCCGCGCGCTGCGGCGGATAACAACCACGCGCTTCTTTTCCCATACATCAACCCGCGCGTGCCATCCAAAGGATCCATAATCACCGTGTATTCGCAGTCGCTTCTCCGGCCTGAAGTAGAAAAAACCATCCCTTCCGGCGGTCCGCCCTCAACGATGAGAACGAATGATGGGCCGTTTTTCCATTTATCGCTAATCCAATCGACAATAATCTTTTCGGCGGTTTCGTCTATGGAATATATAGTATCGTCTGCTGCCTCGCGCGACACTGCGGATAGTTCGTCAATCGTCGCGTCTCTCATCTTCTCGTTTAAATCGCGGCAAACATGCTTCCCAAGATTTTTTAACAAACCGAGGATTGTCTTATCGCTTTCTACCGGCATTCTAACCTCCGCCACACACACTAAAACTATCATCAAAGCTTTTTATTATCAACAAACCGACAAGCAACGCTTTTTAATGATATAGTTTAAAATGCTTAGCTGAACCCTGAAATATTTTCTGATGCAGTTGCGCTTATGAAGGGGCGTTTCAAATAAAACATATCATGTTCGGCTATAATAAACTGGTTATCAAACGATTGAAGAATCAGGCAACCGATTAGATATGCAGATTTTGTGAAAATCCTTATTATGACGGAACATAAACTTGAACGGAGGGTGCGGAATGAGCGTTTTCCAATGGAGAGACGAATTCTCTGTCAATGTGGCGCAGATGGATGAGCAGCATAAGAAGTTATTATCGCTGATAGAATTGATGGACTTGGAAATGAAAAGCGAGAAAAGCGCAGGAATCGTCGTTGAAATAATGGATGAAGTAATCGAATACGTGAAAACCCATTTCACGGCTGAAGAAAAACTGATGGAGGACTATAAATATCCCGACCTCGATAATCATAGAAGAATTCATGTCGAGCTAGCTTTAAAGGCTGTCGAATTTAGAAAGAATTATAAAGGAAACAGTTCTTCGGGAAACCTCAGGTTCAGCCAGTTCCTTATAGAATGGTTGATGGGACATATCATGGGAGTTGACAAGAAATACGGCAAATTTCTTAACGAAACAGGCGTTTATTAAAAGCGATTCCATTTTTACAGAATTAGTTCGGACGCGATATGAGGCTTGCCCAGAATCTTCTGATTTCGTCATAGTTATAACAGCTCTTTTTAATGCTCACGATGGCAGATTGTAAATTTGCGCAAAAAAACGCCAGTAGAAAGAAGCACATTTCAATGGAAAGTTATTTTTCAGTGAAATTGACCGAAAAATGGTCGTGGTTTATAATGCAGCGTCAGGCTCATACGCCAAAACAAATGAGCGGAAAAGGAAATGGAAGAAATCGGAAACAGTAGTCGAAGCGGCGGCGAAGACCAGCCTCCCCCCCATAGGAGATTCGTCGCTTCGGCTCTGACACAACTTAATAACCAAGTGTGGAAGGGGGTGAAGGCTCAGTAAGCGTTTGCCCCGCCGCATTGCGCGGCGCTGTGTTTTTACTCGGTTCGCCTCTATTCTCTTCCACATGAACAAACGCTCTCATGGCCTTGAGCGGCCGGAGCGGAGGTGCGCCTTGCTGACATTAACGAAAAGAATTTCCCACCTGCTTGCCACTGGGAACAGAACCCACCTTAAACAGTTTGTTTCCTCTCACCACCCGGTTGATATCGCCGCAGCCATTACTCCATTAAGACCCGAAGACATTCTCAACGTGATAGAAACAGTGGGCAACCATAAAAGTCTTGAGATATTTGAGAATCTCGAAAAAGACACCCAGAAGGCTTGTTTGGAATACGCGGCTCCGGAAAGAGTGATCACTTTTTTTGACGCTCTTTCGACCGACGAGCAGGCCGACCTCATTAAACTTCTCTCTCCGGACCTGAAAACAAAACTGCTATCTTTGCTGGAAAAATCCGACCGCGAAGACCTGATGGGGCTTGTGAAATACGAAGAAGACACAGCCGGCGCGCACATGACGACGAATTTCTTTTCGATGCATCCGGATGTGAGCGCCGGTCAGGCTCTAACCGAGATCAAGAAGAAACACGAAGAAGCTGAGACGATTTACTCAATATATGTAACTGATTCGGAAGATCGTCTCGTCGGCGTAGTATCCCTGAAAGACCTCGTACTGGCTAATTCCGACGCGCCAATTGGCAGGTTAATGAATCCGAACGTTATTTCGGCGCTAGTGGACGAGGATGTGGAGATGGTGGCTCAGAAAATCGCAAAATACGACTTGTTTGCGGTTCCTGTGGTAAACGCCGTCAAGCAGATGAAGGGCATTATCACTGTCGATGACGTCATGGATATCGTCAGTCGCGAGGCAACCGAGGACATATACGCATTAGGCGCGGCTGGCGCTCCCATAGATTATGTCGGATCAAGCGTTTTGCGCATCGCGAGACAACGTTTGACTTGGCTGCTCGCGCTAGTATGCACGGGATTCGTTACAGGATCTCTCTTGAAGCTGTATCAAAAAGAGCTTTCTCTCCACGTCCAATTGGCTTTTTTCATCCCGCTTATCAACGGTTCCGCTGGCAACGCGGGCACTCAGGCCGCAACAGTAATCGTGCGCGGGCTTGCCACTGGCGAACTGACCATCCTTATGGCTCTCAATATCCTTTATAAAGAGATTCGTGTAGGAATGCTTGTGGGTTCAGGCATGGGAATTCTTGCGGCTTTGTTTGTGTATGCCATTACCAAGGATCCCCATCTTGCGGCTACTGTGCTCGCTTCAATGATTCTGGTGGTGAGTTTTGCAAAGAGCCTTGGCGGGCTGCTTCCTGTGTTGTTCAAAAAGATGAACTTGGATCCTGCTCTCATGTCAGGCCCGCTCCTTGCAAGCGTTTCGGACATTTTTTCAATCGTAACTTATCTTACGCTCGCAAAACTGATTATTCCCACATTGCCGTTTTAATCAGTTGACATCATCAGAGAATAAAGTAATATATAAAGTCAGCAATTTAAGGCCATTTTGCGGCCAAAGCATTTATAGCTGAAAAGGAGACGCTTATGTCCGGCATTATCCCGAAATTTTTCGGCCAGTACCTTCTCGAAAAGGACCTTCTCACGAAAGATCAGCTTATAGATTCCATTAACTATCAAAAGTCGAAAATTCTTAAACTCGGCGAAATCGCTCTTCAGTATGAATATCTCAGCGACAAGCAAATCGCTAAAATCCACAACGAGCAGAAACGCACGGATATGCGGTTCGGCGACCTTGCCGTTCAAATGGGTCTTTTGACCGCCGCTCAGCTCGAAGAGATTATCACGATTCAGAAAAACAACCATATTTATCTCGGCGAAGCGATCTGCGCTTGCGGCCACATGGATCAAGAATCGCTCGATCGCGAACTGAACAATTTTAAGGAAGAGCAGAAGGCTGTACCGCCCATTGAGGTGATGATAAAGGAAGACATTCCTATTAAGGAAATAGTTGAGATTTCGGTGGACATGACAGAGAAGATGATGCGCCGTTTGGGCGATATGATATCTAAGTCGGGTCAGATTAAAAGAGAAAAAGAGTGCATGAAGAACCTCGGAGTCATCTCGTACATGGAGTTCAAGGGCGATATCAACGCCCGATACGTCCTGAACGTCTCGTGGGACATCGGTTTTCAGATCGCAAAGCGCACTTTCAAAAAAGATGATCTTCCTTATGATGAGGAGCTTATAAAAGACACCGTGTCCGAATATGTCAACATTGTTTGTGGAAACATTAGATCGAAAGTATTGGAGACCGGAAAGAAGTTGGAGTTCCAGCCCCCAGTCACCATAACAGACAAGACGAGCGACTCGTTGTCGGTAAATAACAATGAATATGCGACAGTGATACCGGGATATACCCAGATAGGCAACTACGAACTGGCGATAGTGACGAGGATATAAACGCGCCGGAGGGCGCGCCCCAACTGCCGGGAGGAGCCGAACACAATGAGCGAGACAAAGAAGATCCTTATAGCGGACGACAGTCGAGTCGCCGCTCACTTACTTGGCGAGATAATTGAAAGCATAGAAGGCTGCGAAATTGTTGACAATGCCACGTCCGGCGAGATGGCTATAGAGTATTACGACAAATATTTGCCGGATTTGGTCACTATGGACCTTTCCATGCCCGGCATCGGCGGCATGGAGGCTGTAAGACGCATCATTGAAAGACACCCGGACGCTAAAATCGTGGTCGTCAGCTCTCTAGGAGGCGCTCAAGACAAATTGCTTGAAGCGCTGGAAGCCGGCGCGCTTAGCGTCGTTTCCAAACCTTTCGACGAAGATAAAGCCATCTCAGTGTTCAAGAAACTTCTCGGATTGAAATAACTGTAGTATATTTATTCGTTCTAATTTCGTGGTATTATTCCAACGAATATCTTCATTGTAACACTATTTAATAGTTCTATGATTGTAGAGAACATACAGAAAGAGTTGGAATCACTCGGCGACCCTTCGATAGCTGAGCATTCTCAGTCTTTTTTTAAAACAGGACCCGGCGAATATGGCGAAGGCGATCTCTTTCGAGGCATTCGTGTTCCTGATATCAGAACTGTGGCCGAGAGATTTATTCCAATTTCCATTTCAGAAGCGATTGAACTGCTTAACTCGAAATACCATGAAGACAGGTTTGCGGCGCTTTGCATTCTCATGGCTATTTACTCAAGATCAGATAAAAAAGTGAAAAAACAGATTTATCAAATTTACATTCAGAACATGAAGCATATCAATAATTGGGATCTTGTCGATGTATCAGCTCCGAACATTGTTGGGGACTTTCTGATAGACAAAAATCGAAAACCCCTCTACAAACTTGCTAAATCAAAGGATTTATGGGAGCGCCGCGTTTCCATTATTTCGACATTGGCTTTTATAAGGAAATCGGATTTTTCTGACACATACGCGATAGCCGAAATCCTTATTGCGGATTCCGAAGACCTTATTCATAAAGCCACGGGCTGGATGCTGAGAGAGGCGGGAAAAAGAGATAAAGAATCAGAGGAGTTGTTCCTGAAGCAACATTACAAATCGATGCCGAGAACTATGCTGAGATATGCTATCGAAAAATTCCCCGAAACCCAGAGAAAAAAAATATTGTCGGGGGCCTTTTAGCCCGTATAGCGAAAGTCGGGCTAATATATTCATGTGTTTTTTTTCATCCAATGTTCGACAAGAAATAACGACCACAGAATCCAACCGTTGTCTGACGAGCCGGCGATATGATCATCGACAAGTTTTCTCAAAGCTGCCGGTTCGAAGTATTTCTCGCTCGCAAGTTCTGAAGCGCAGAGCGTTTTCTCAATCAAAGGACGAAGCTCGTTTCTCAACCATATTCCTATAGGCAAATGAAACGGTTGTTTTTTCCGGTTGACGATTTTCGCAGGAAGTTTGTCAGACATGGCTTTCTTTAGAATATATTTAGATTCGCCGTTTTTAACTTTCAGGTTCATAGAAAGCGAAACTGCGAATTCTACAAGCTGATGGTCAAGAAACGGTTCGCGCGCTTCAAGTCCCCATCCCATAGTCATTCTGTCTGTGTAATTAAGAAAATCGTCAGGAAGCGTTGTTTTAAGCTCTAGGAAACTTATTAGGTCATCAGTCTTTGAAGGCATATCGCTGCCGAATATGCTTGCAGCCCATCCTCCGAGGGAATCGTGTGAGCGCTCAGAGTGAAAAACAGGGTTGTATAGAGTCCTCTTCAAGGATTCGTCCGCAATAGAAATCCATTCATAGTATATGTCGCGATCTGAAGAAGAAGCTAATCGATTCAATTTGCCGGCGTTATTCCTCAAACTAGAATAAGAGGCTAAAGAAACCGTTGTTTTGCGTATGGATAATGGAAGCGTCTTGAAAACGCGGATTAAGCTCAGTCGTTTCTGTCTTTGATATCCGCCGAATAATTCGTCTGCACCGATTCCGGTGAGCGCAACTTTTATATGGGGAGAGGAGAATTCCGATAAAAACCACGTGTGAAGACCGCCGCCGAAAGGTTCATCGAAATGATGCAGTATCCGGTCAATGTTGTCGCATATATCGGTTGCCGAAGCTATGCGCTCGTTATTATCTGCGCCCCAAAACGACGCTGATACCCTAGACGATTCGAATTCGCTATATCCGGGCGCTTCTTCGCCGAATCCTAATGTGAATGTTTTGAAAGAAGAGCCTGATATTTCGCTCATCGCGGCTAGAACCGATGCGGAGTCTATACCTCCGCTGAGAAACAAGCCTAACGGAACATCGCTTATCAATCTTCTCTTTACGGAAATATAGAATAACTCTGTAAACCGTTTTACGGCTTCTTTTTCGCTGATGTCTAAAGGATCATCCGGAAATTTGATTTCCCAGTAGCGTTCAATGCTATGGCGGTTATTTTCTATCGTCATTATATGTCCGGCGCGTAGTTTGCGAACTGTCGAATATATTGTTGTGTCGAATGGAAAATACTGACAGCTTAAATACGCGTCCAGCGCGCGCGAGTCTATGTCGGGTGGAATATCAGAGGCGGCAAGCAAACATTTGATTTCAGAGCCAAAAATCAGTTCGTCTCCGCGCCGAGTCCAGTAAAGAGGTTTGACTCCCAGCCTATCTCGAATAAGGATGAGTTTTCTGAGTTTTGAATCCCAAACAGCAATAGCAAACATTCCAATTAGTTCTGTCGCAAGAGCGGCACCGTATTGTTCATAAAGATGAACAATTACTTCTGTGTCGGACTTGGTAGAAAATCTGTGGCCTTTAGATTCAAGCGATGCGCGAAGCTCGACATAGTTGTAAATTTCGCCGTTAAAAATCACTGAAACAGAGCCATCTTCAGAAGAGACAGGCTGCGCGCCTGTTTCCAAGTCTATAATGGAAAGACGTCTCATAGTCATGCCGAAAGAACCGTCGATAAGCGACCCGTCGTCGTCTGGACCGCGGTGGCGCATTGACTCGGCCATGCGTTCGAGTCTGGTAGGTTCTATCGGAGCGCCTGAGAAATTATATATTCCGGCAATTCCGCACATCGATTTGCCGCCGTGTTCAAATGTCGCGAGGCCGTCGAACGACCGTGGCGTAATATTTCGTAACTCGCATTATAAAATATATGACGTTTTTTTCCAAAGGTGTATAGTATTTATATGGGCAAGCCTGTCAGGACGCTATTTGTGACGCACGCCGGTGAATTCGGCGGTTCCGAGTTGTCTCTGCTTGAGATTCTCGAACGGATAGACAGAAGCAGAATAGCGCCGGTGTTTGCGAGTTTTTCGGAAGGTCCTCTGGCGGACGCTGTGAAAAAACTTGGAATCGACGTCCATATAGTTCGCGCCGCCGACCGTTTCGTTCGAACGAGAAGATCTGATTTTGTTTCAACTAAAGCGATTCTACCTGTAATGGCGGGCGTTGTCGCGGCTGTTCCCGGAGCAATCGAGCTTGCAAGAATAGCGAACGCGCATAAGGCCGATGTGGTTTACACGAATTCGAGCAAGGCGCATATTCTGGGAGGAGCTGCCGGAAAAATAGCGCGCGCGCGCGTCGTGTGGCATTTCAGAGATATTTTCCTAAATGAGATTATGCGACGTTTTTTCGCGCGCTCGTCGGCCGTGTTGGCGGACTCTGTTGTGTGCAACTCGCGTGCCACAGCGGAACAATTCGCGAATCATAAGAATTTGAGAATTATTTACAACGGTCTGCCTGCTGAAAAAGTGAAACCTTCGAGAAACGCAAAAGAAATAAGATCGGAACTAGGCATCCCCGACGGCGACCGGGTTATCGGAAATGTGTCGAGACTGGTTGAGATAAAGGGGATTGAAGTTCTAATCGAAGCCGCTGGCATTGTGTTGTCAGGCGAGAGCGACGTGAGTTTCGCGGTGGCAGGTTCTCCCGTCTACGGCGACGAGAGATATGCCGACAAGCTTAAAGAGCTTGTTTCTTCGAAGGGGCTTTCCGGCAAATTTCATTTCATTGGACACAGGGAAGATATCTACGACGTGATAAACGCGTTTGACTTATATGTTCATACAGCCGCATCGCCGGAATCATTCGGCAGAACCATTGTAGAGGCCATGCTTTTGAGCAAGGCGGTGGCAGCCTCGGAAGCTGGCGGTCCATCGGAGATCGTCAAAGAAGTAGAAACCGGTTTTCTTTTCAAGCCGGGCGACTCGGGCAGACTTGCGGAACTATTAACTGAAATGTTGCGCGAGACCGAAACAACGTTTTCTATGGGGCAAGCGGGCAGAAAAAGAGCGTTGGAATTGTTCGCGGCTGACAGGGCCGTCGAAGAAATCACACGTGCGCTCGAAGATACCCAACTTAACAGATAAATGCGGCAACATAACCCGGAATATCAAAACTCAGCGATTTTCACTGTCTCTATATCTGTTATTTTGCCGTCGGAAACTTTAACCAGATAAATTGCCACCGGGTGACCGTCTGCGGGTAGGCTGGCGGCGGTCGGAACGGTCACAATTTCGGTGTTCGCGTATCGTTCTCTGTAAATGCCGTGAACGTGCCCGCAAAAAATAATCCAGAGAATGCTTCTCGAAAAGCGATAGAAGCTCCACGCGTCCTGTCTCGGAAAAAGGGACTATTTCGAACGGGCCGTTAACGTCTTTAACCGTATTTGTAGGATTGTGATGACCTAACGCGACAGTCAGTATTGAAGCTTTCTTCGCTTCAGCAAACATCGAGTCTAAAGCCATAAGCTGTTCATCCGTCACAAATCCTGAATCGACAATCTCTCCCAACCCGCCGTAAATGTTTCTTTTATCGGCGGGAGCATTGAATGTGTTCACACCCAAGATTGCGGTGTCTCCGTATGAAGCGGAATAATCAAGGACTCCGAAGGAGCGTGTCCATTGCGCGAGAGTGTCGAAATTGATTTTGCCTCCAGCTCCGGAAGTGTAGCCGTCATGGTTGCCCGGGACTGTGAACGTGGGAAATTTTGCGGTTGATGTCAGCGCGTCCGCATAGTCGATTATTTCGCGTTTTGAACGCGGCGGTAGAAAGCTTAAATCCCCGCAACAAACGCAAAACTCAATTTGATTTTCATTAAGTATTTGTATTTCTTTTTTGAACGCTTCTTCAACGCTGAAGTTTTGAACTTTTGATGATATTCGCGGGTCTCCGAAATGCACATCGGAAATGGCTCCGAAACAATAGTCGGTTTTGAATTGCTCGACGATTCTGACAGCCATCGGCTGTTTCTCAAATCTTTTGTTGGACCCCATAGATACTTCGAGAAACAAATCATACATTCCGGGAGGGGGGGGGACGAATGGGATAAAATTACCGTTTTCAATTGAAAGAATAAAAGGTTTGCCGTCAGGCCCGGCGATCCATGCGCTGTCTATAGAGGCTTTCGTTCCGATGGCGGAAAGCCTAAAAGAAAAAGGCTGCCCGGAAAGAGAGATGGCCGGAGCCGCGAAAGAGGGCTGAATCACAGCGGAGGCGGCGAAAGCCGCTTCGCCGGAGGTATTGGAAAAAGCGATTCCCGGTAGAAAAGCTATTGAAACAGCGCTTGCCGCCGCAATCCCGGAAGACTTAAGGAATTCTCTTCTTGTTATTATCTCCATAATTAACCCCTCATTCAACCACACGCATTTTGAATATGATAATAATGAAAACAACGCGACACATCAATAGATGTGAGACTTCGTAAATATCTTGCAATCACTAGAAATATTGTCTTATAAAGCCTCGCTTTAAAATTGAACGCTATTTCATTATCGATATGCTCACCGGGTTAGAATAAATGTAATCGCCGTCGCTCATGAGTTTTATTACGAACCAATAGCTGCCACTAAAAGCATTTTTATCAGCTTTGATGTTCACTGATAACACGGATTCTTCTAACGCGGCGACTTCAAAAGATGTTCTAAAAGGAGACAAGCTTAACTGTAATGTGGAAGGAGATTCGACCCAAGTGCCTATGGGAGAAACGACGACCGCTTCTCCAAATATCTTTTGGGACGATGGATTCAATATTTTAATCTCGACGTTTTTTTCTTCGCCGGGTTTAATAACAATGGATTCAGGGGCAGAAAGGGTTGGCTTTCCAACTTCTCCGACTCTGAGAGAAGCGTAGAACCGTTGTCCTTCATCTGTGTACAAAGCTCTGACGATTCCTCCTTCGGAGCTTTCTGCGGGTGTGACTGCAATATCCCGTATTAAAAAAGAGCCCGGACCCAAATCGTAACTAATTGATGAAGGGTTGACGTTCCAGCCGTCAGGCGCACGCAACTCGATGTTTCCTTTGACTGAAGCGTCAGTGTACGAGCTTGCGACCTTCAGTTTAGCTGTGATGGGCGAGGAGGCAATATCCGCGCTTACAGGGTCGAAACTAACAGTAAGGGGCTGGTAGCCTAGCGGTGCAACGTTGTCGTTGTGTCTCCAATACGCTGAGTACACAGGTTGCACAGGCTCAATTTCCCGTCCAATCACAGCATTATTGCCGGATGGCAAGTCAACATCTAGGATGAAAGTATCTATTGCTCTAGGTTTCATCGCATAAGAGACAATATTATTATCGTTGGGAAGTTTGCCGGTTTTATTTTCTCTCATATCAGCAAGATGAGCGGACTTGAAGGAAAATCGCGAAAAAAGCTTAAGAGCCGAATCCGAATGAGAGTTGTTATATGTTCTGATAGCCAAAGAGGGTTGTTTATCTGATCGGGAGTAAACAGGAATCGAGTTGTCAGATATTTTTACTGCTGAAACGATAATGGATTTCGGTTCAACGCCGAAAAATGAAGCGCTTGAAGCTGGCAAAACGGCTTTGGCAGAGGATGCCGCAGGCTTGAAAACCGCCAACAGGGGACGATTAAACCCGAGAGCGGTTTGCTCGGTGTTGCGAGTTTCGAAGTCCCCCTCTCCGGTTGCGACGGCGTATCTGAATCTGTGGTTCCAGTCTTCTTTTGAAAAAGTTCTACTGAAGGCTTCGCCTCCGGGTCTTCCGGTGGCGCTCCTGAGAAGCTGAAGAGCGATAGATCCGTCGGATTCAAAACGATATCCGTTAGAGCCGTTGTTAATAAGCGCAAAAGTATTTGGTTTCGATGCGAAGTCCGGAATAGAAGACAGTAACATATCATCGGAAAAAACAGCGCCGTTTTCCGACAAGATGCCGTTAAGAAGATTCTCTGTCGCTTCCGGGTCGGAATAGATTCTTTTTCCTATAATCCAAACAGGTCTGTCTCCGTCGAAAAGAACAGCCATGCCTCTTCTGTTGACAATGTGAAGAGCGGAGTTAAGGTTAAAACCTAGTTTATCTATAAGTGGTTCGAATGTTTCCGGGTCTCCGATATAAATAACTGAGTCGGTTGTTAGGTCTGTTTCCTGAGATTCGAAGAAAGAGACGCTTGGCGTCCCTCTTTTGCTAAGCGCCAATGAAAGCTTTTTCAGGAACTGCTGAGCTTCGGGTTCATCTCTATTAACAACTATAGCGGGGACTCCGAGAGGAGCTGATTTTCCGCCTGCTCTGAGATTGAACGACCGGGACCATCCGGCCCACATATCGGCGGGGAATTCTTCTCCGCGTTTTCTGGACAATGGAGCAAAGCGTTCGCCGTAAACGGGAGTTAGACCTTCGTGGCCGGAAACCGGAAAAATCAACTTGAACAGTTTATTCTCTCCATGGAAATTATGGACATAAGTGGTGAAATCGATTCTGGGAACGCCTTTTTGCATATCGATTTGCAGAACAAGCGAAAACGCGCCATGGTCGCTTTTAGATTCTATTCTTGAAAAAGTTTTGCCATTAATCACGCTTACGTCGGCAGGCGAGGATGTTGTGAGAAGTTTTTCGGAGTCCTCCGGGATATTTATTCTCCACAAATCTCCTTTGTCTTCATAAACGACTATCGAGTTCATGAGCGCGCCGGAAGACTCTGAGGCGCGGTTTGCTCCTGTTGCCTTATCCATAAGGCCAACAATACCTCCGCCGCGTTTGGGATCGACCTCGACTGAATAGAATTCATTTTCAATGGAGACCGCGTCTTTTGATGAAGATAAAGTGGATTCGGCTCCGCCGCGCGTCGCGCGGAAAGCCGCATATCCGAAGGCCGGGATGTCTTTTGCTGTGAACCTCAGCTTATAAGCGCCGTTTGATGGAAAGACGTCGAAAGGAACCTCTGGGCCATCGACGGTTTTGAGAGAGCTTAATGGAGAGGAAACGGCAATCTCGACAATGTCTGTTCTGGGGAACGAAAGTGTGTTAAAAACGACCAGAATATCTTCGCCTTCAGGCGCGGAGACGTCTATCGAAGACGCGATGAAATTCATCGCGTTGTCCCTTGCTTCCTTTGAAAGAGAAAGAGATTCGCGCCATCCATAAAGAATATCCAGATATGAAAGTTCATTAGTCGTTCCGGGTATAGAATCATGGTGTTCGTTATACATAAGTTCCCGGAGCGCTTTGTCGAGAGCGCGGGCCGGATATTTCGCTCCCAGAAGGTTTGCGACGGTAGAAAGATATTCCGCGTCAAGAAAGGTTGTCTCGGCTTCACGGTTGGCAATCTTCAAGTCTGTTCTGGATGAGTAGCAGCCGGTAAAAACAGGATTTAGGTCTTTTGTCGTAAACCTCTGGTTGAGTTTGTCATCCTTCAACTGGACGGCCACGTCATTGAAGTAAGCGCTAGGCAATGAGAAGCGGAGGGTGGGATAGATATATTTTGCGTTCCAATACCTTGTCAGCATGCCTAGCATTGTGACTGGCGGCATGAAATCATCCCCGATCGGCAGAAAGAAAGACTTCGCGCTGTGAATATTACGAAGAGCGACGAATGTGTCGGGAAGAACTTCTCGTTCCATCAACTCGAACAACTCCATATTGGCGTCTTCGCGCTTCTCAAGCTCCACGCGGCCGGTCAAAACTTTTCCGATGTCTTCTTTCATGTCGAGGTCGAAAGAAATGATTTCAGAGCCGTCTGGAGCCATCCAGAAGAACTGTCGTGGGAACCCGATGGGGCCTCCGCGCAGAAATGTGAAAGAATCGAAGCCGCTCTTTCGCAGAATCTGTGGAAGCTGTGGAGTGTGGCCGAAGTTGTCTATCTGCCATGCGGCGGTCGCGCCGCCGCCCTTCATTACTGAGTCCATGTATAGTTTGCCGTAGTATAAGTTGCGTATCAGTCCCTCTCCGAACACGCTGCTTTCGTCAGGTTGAATGTAGGAGCCGCCCACAAGTTCGAGTTGTTTGCGCGAAATCAGGTCGCGCAACGTCGCCCTGTCTTCAGGATAAGTGTCCCAATATGGTTTCAGATAAGGTATTTGTTCTAGAACGAATGAATAGGTCGGATCGACCCGCGCCGCATTGATGTATTGTTTGACAAGATCAAGGGCGACTAGAGCGTAGCCGCGTTGTCCGTCCTTATGTATCCAGACGGTGTCGTAATGAAAGTGAGTCGTAAGGTGAATGCGACGCCAGTCAGGAGGAATCCTTTCGACTGAGACCTTCCAATCGTAAGTTTCATCATCCATAGCGGCTTTGATCGAAAAGTCGGTCGTTCCGGAGCCTCCTGAAGGGAGAGATGGAATAAACGCGCGGGCGAATGTTGAAGCTCCCGGCGCTATAGAAGAGATGGTTTCATTGCGTTGCTCATCCATCAATGGTCCGGATATGGTCAAGGCGATATTGGTTGCCAGCTCATTTGAGTTGTTTTTAATTTTAAAGGAAATCACTTCTCGCGGTCTTTCTTTTGAGCCGGAGAACATGCCGGTGGAAAAGG
>Ga0351885_10140_pt1 | contig 36152 bp, 38 predicted proteins | sample TotcelFGM3001L13_FD_206771 | JGI IMG/M metagenome (GOLD analysis project Ga0351885, IMG submission 206771) | Enriched cells from coal bed in the Powder River Basin, Montana, United States - Total cells FGM rep3 HSBNCT.FGM.300.1.L13 ... | reverse complement strand
GGTCGGGTCCCAGTCGGCGGTCAGAAAGAATTCCTTCATAGAGATGTCGCGAAACGCCGGGACCGTCTTCACAAAGAGCAGGGCGAAAATGCCGATCAGCATGACCACCACGGCAATACTGCAGGAAAACAAAAATAGCCGGATCGCTTCTTCTTTAATCTTTGCTGTTTTCATATCATTCTCATATCAAAAGAAATCAAACGGCTCCAAGCTGCAAGCCGGAAAAATATATTTCCGGCTTGCAATGCAGAACGTATGGTTTCTTATAGTCCCGCCTTCTTGTTCACATCCTTGTATTCTTCCGGGATCGCGAAAAACCCTTCTTTCTCGACGATCTCCTGGCCTTTCGGGCCCAGTTCGAAACTGATAAAATCCTTCACATCGCCGGATGCCTTTCCGTTAATATACTGCTGGAGCGGCCGCGTAATCGGGTAACTGCCGTTTTTCACGTCTTCGGTATTAAGCGGATCAACGTACCTCGCTCCTGCCTGCGCGGCAATTTTCACCACCACAATCCCGCTCGCTTCCTTGGCGTATCCGACGCCAATGTACCCTATTGCCGTTTTGTCGGTCTTGACCGCTTCAACGATCTGCGCGTTTCCGTTCATCTGGCGCATCTTCGACGAATAGTCGCTTTTCAATATCTCTTCCTTCATGAAATCGTAGGTCCCGGAATTCGGCTGTCTGCCGTACAGCGATATTGTCATATCTGGACCGCCGACATCTTTCCAGTTTTTCACGTCGCCGCGGTAGATCTTGCCGACATCTTCGACGGTGAGCTGTCTCACCGGGTTGCCCGGGTTGACAACGATGCTGAGCGAATCGATCGCAACAACCACTCGGACCGGAACAACGCCGTTCTTAACCGCCATTTCGATCTCCTTCGTTTTCATCAGCCGTGACGCGTTCGCGATATCAGCCGTCCCGTTAACAATCGCAGCGATCCCCGTCCCGGAACCGCCCCCGGTAACAGAAATGGCCTTCCCCTTATTTTCCTGCATATACACTTCGGCCATCTTCTGGACCATGTTAATCAGCGTATCGGAACCTTTCACCTGCACATACTTCTGCTTTGCCGCCGCGTCGTTTGCCGCCGCCATAAGCGCGATCCCCGCAGCAATTGCCATGATCTTTTTCATCTTCCCCTCCTTTTTTGTTTTTCCTGACATCTGTTTTAGAATTTCCATATCGTGTCTACCTGCAGTGTGTTTTTCTGCTTGTGACTGTCGACCTGCGTCGTCGTGACCGGCGCGCTGGTGATATCGCGGTACACCCGGTCGCTGTTGAGGTCCCACGTCATGAAATATGTCAGCGCCACTTGCCAGTTGTCGGTAATATTGTACTGCCCCTTGAAGATGTGGCCGCGGTGGCCGGTCCCGCCGTACCCGAAATCGGAATCGGTCAGAGCGCCGAACACGGCATCTTTTTCAAGACGCTTGTAAAAATACGCTATCTGCCAGTCGCGCGCTTTCTTCCCCGCACCGATGACTGACCCGAGCTGCCAGCCGTCGTTAGCGACAGGGGCCTGGGTGTTGTGAGCGTAATCGCCGACAAATTTTATCGGCACGTCAAACACTTTCCCCGACAGTTCTATCGTCGGGTTGATAAGCTGGTAGCCGTATCGATAGTAGACCGTAGTGTCGCTGAGTGGCAGGTGATAGAAGGTGGTGTTGCCCTTCGCGCCGTAGGGAGTGACCGGCGTGTCTTCTATGCCGGTGAACGCCATATATGCCAGGGCCGCCTTGAGTTTCCAGTCATCAGCAACCTTGTACTCTATTCCGGCCTGGGGAAGCATGATGTACGAATCGTCCCCGTCACGTTTATACTGGTCATTTGAGGAGGTGGCGTTCGCGACGTTGAATTTATCGTAGTAGATAAACCCCGCGAGGTTCGCGAACATCTTCACGTTCGACGAGAGCGGGTACTCATACTGCAGGGCGACGCCTTCAGGCGTGACGTCGCCGTCCCACACCAGGTCGGTGCACATGAAGGGGTTCGGCATCTTCCCGGATATAACAGTCAGGTTTTTGAGGAGCCAGGAAGGGGTATATTTGATGTATACCTGGTCAAACCCCACATATTTGCTGGTAAAATAATTACCCATGGTCTGGTTTGTGGACGTTGGGTCGGTCGCCGAGCCCGAAGCAAGCCGCAGGCCGAAGAGCACATCCTTGGTGACATTGCTCGTGAAACCGAAACGCGACCTGAAACGCCACCGCTTATCGTCATAGCGGTTTTGCGCCACGTTTGATGACGGCTTGTTGCGCCACTCGTACCGCAGGCGGAAATCGCCGTTCCATTTCATTGTCTGGACCCACTTCGGGATCATGTCGTTCTTCGCTTCTGCGTTCTGCAGAGCAACGTCCTGTTTTGTTTCCTCAAGGATCACCTTCGCCTCATTCTGCGAAAGAACGTTCTTGTCGACCAGTTTCTGCACCAGGATGTCTATCTCGTTCGCCCGGGCCCCGGTAACCATGCCGGACAACATACACAGCACTGCACATATTACTGCGATCCACTTTTTCATACACCTATCCCTCCTTTACGTTTGTGTTTTCCCTTAACCTGTATTTCTCGCACAGCTTCCTCAACTGCGACAGATTCTTCTCCACATACTTGATCGTGCCCATCGCGTACGTTTCGTCTACGGCGTCTTCGTTTTCAATGTCCTTCAGCACGTCCTGCAGTGTCTTGATCTGAAAACGCAGATGACTGGCGATCGTATCTTTCCGCTGGCTTGTTACGGCAAACATCACACTGCCTCCTTTCGCGTCTCCTCCCGGGCGTCATAGATATACCCCTGCCCTCTCACCGTTTTTATGAGAACCGGATGCTCCGGGTCCTTTTCCAGTTTCTCCCGGAGGTGCCGTATGTGCACCGAGATGTTCCCGTATTCGACAAACTCTTGTTTACCCCACACTTTATTGAGAATTTCGTCGCAAGTCGTCAGGGCCCCCTCACGGCTTATCAGGACGTGCATGATCGCGTTCTCGGTCTCGGTCAACCGCACTACCGTGCCGTTTACCCGCACTTCAGATTCCTCCAGGTAAAACTCGATCAAGCGGGCCGGCCTAGTGCCCGAAGACAGCGCTTCTCTCTCGCACCGTCCCAATACCCTCTTCACCCGCGCGACAAGTTCCCGGGGGCTGAACGGTTTTACCATATAGTCATCGGCACCTGCTTCGAACCCTCTCAGTTTGTCTTCCAGTTCCGTGCGCGCGGTCAGGATGATTATCGGGATGTGTTTTGTGTCTTTTTCTTTCCGCAAGCATCGGCACACCTCCCACCCGTCAACTTTAGGTATCATCAGGTCGAGGATGACCAAAGCCGGCATGACATCGCGGCAGGTCCTGAGCGCGCACTCACCGTCAGTAGCGTAGAGGGACTCGAAACCGGCCATGCGCATGTGAAGGCTCACCAGTCCGGCAAGTTCCCGCTCGTCTTCCACGATCAAGATTTTCTTTTTCTCCGCCATATGCAGTTCCCCGTTTTCGCCATCAGTATGCCGGGCGGACGTGACAAAATCCTTAAGGGCAGGTGAACTTTGTGTGAACAATATTAAGGCTTTGACGGGGATATCGAGAGGACAGTACAAACGCACAGACAGTAAGTACAGACCGACCGCCTGTACCGCTGCGAATAAAACAAGTTATGCTATGGGGATAGTGAAGCTGAACGTGGTGCCTCTTCCGACTTCCGACTCGACCCAGACGTTGCCGCCGTGGATCTGGACGATGTGCTTGACGATCGACAGGCCGAGGCCGGTCCCGCCAAGCTCGCGCGAATGCGCCTTGTCGACGCGGTAGAACCGCTCAAATATGCGGGGAATATCGTTCGAGGGGATCCCCGCGCCCGTGTCGGCGATAGCAATCTGCACGAACCTGTCCTGCACGGAGACCGTAACGATGATCGTCCCTTTTTCCGGGGTGTATTTTACAGCGTTGTCCAGGAGATTGACAAATACCTGCGAAAGCCGTGTTTCATCAGCCAGGACTTTCGGCAAAACCGCTGGAATGTTGCTCTGTATAGAAATTGATTTCGCATTCGCCTGATTGGCAATCACTGCCGCGGCGCGCTTGAAAGCATCGGCAATATCGACCTGCAGGAACGCGATCTTCATCTTCCCCGATTCGATCTTCGAGAGGTCGAGAAGGTCTTCGATGAGTTTTGCCAGCCGATCGCTGTTCTCATACATGATCTTGATGAATTCTTTTGAGTGCTCTTTATCCTGAAGCGCGCCGTCAAGAAGCGTCTCCGCATATCCCTTGATGCTGGCGATCGGGGTGCGGAGTTCGTGCGACACATTGGCGACAAAATCTTTCCTGATCCGCTCGAGACGTTTCAGTTCGGTGATATCATGGAAGACAAGGATGGCGCCATCGCAGCGCCCTTCGCGCATAATAGGAGCGCCGTTGACCTGGATAAACCGTTCCTGCGGCACGTTGAGCTGGATCTCGTCGGAGGCGAGCGCGCGCACTCCCTGCAGCGCCTTGGCCGCCATGTCCTGCACCGCGGCGTTGCGTATCACCTCCAGCGGAAGTTTTCCCTCCGCCGGCACATCGACCATAAACATCTTTCTGAGCGACGGGTTCATGATGACGATCCTCCCCTTTTCGTCAGTGACCATAACTCCGGCAAGCATACTGGAGAGTATCGCCGCGAACTTCGCCTCTTCGGCCGTTACCTTCCTGACCATCCCCTTGATCTCGTCGGACATGAAATTGAGCGCGGAGGCAAGGTCGCCCACTTCATCTTTTGAAGAGATGTAAACCTTTTTCGAAAAATCGCCCTTCGCCATGTTCCGCGCAACAGCCGCCATCTCGCAAAGCGGGTTTGAAATATAGAGTGCGACCCCCACGCTCAATGCGGCGCTGAACACGAAGGCGATGCAGACGGCGACCGCGATGATCTTTCGCACCTCGCGTTCAAGCCCGAGAACTTCCGATTCGGGGACCGCGACACGGACAATCCAGGGTATTTTTTCCTCTTTGACCACCAGCGGGACCGCCATGTAAAGCATCCTCTTCTTCAGTGTCTTACTGTAACGTTCGCTCTGCCCGAATCCCTTTCTGAACGCATCCTGCACTTCTGGCCGCTCCAGATGGTTTTCCATCTGTTTGACATGCTCGCCGTCCAGCTCTGAGTCGCCAAGCACCGTACCGTCCGCCCGGATAATGGTCGCCCGCACTTTGAGATTCCTGCCGATGGTGTCCGCTATGAGACGGGTATGTGATCGGCTTGGTTCCGCGCCGAGCGTGGACTCAATGAGGTTCTTGTTTAAATACACCTCTTTCTTGAGCGTATCCTCAACCTGTCTGATAAAATACGTCTTGAGGTGCGACTGGAGATAGACATAGGCCGTCAGAAGGATCACGCTGATCGTCCCGAATAACACCACCATCAGTTTCCAGTGTATTTTTATTCTCATAATGATACAGGTCGCCGGGGCATGGGAAGGGGAACACTCTCCATGCTATCTTTCCCTTGCCGCCCCCTTTTACCCTTCCTTTTATTCCGCGTAACGGTATCCTAATCCCCGCACCGTTTCGATCCGATCGCCGTACTTGCCGATCTTTCCGCGCAGGCGCTTGATATGCGTGTCGATCGTCCTCGTATCGACCAGCGCGTCAAAGGACCAGACATCGGACAGCAGCTTTTCGCGCGTCTGCACGCGTCCCCGCCGCTCGATCAGCGTCGCCAGGAGCTTAAACTCCATGGGGGCAAGCTCAATCTCCTTGTGATGTATGGTAACCTTATGTTTCGGCATGTCAATAAGAAGCGTCTCGTCCCGCAACACATCTTTCTTCTCTGTCTCAATCTTCCCCCTGCGCAGGATCGCCTTGATCCGCAGGATCAGTTCCCGGGGGCTGAAAGGCTTGACGATATAATCGTCCGCGCCGAGCTCCAGCCCGACGATCCGGTCCGTTTCCTCGCCCCGGGCCGTGAGGATGACGACCGGCAGGTGCCGCAGCTTGTCGTGCTGTTTAAGCGTACGGCATATCTCGAAACCGTCCATCCCGGGAAGCATGATATCCAGCAGTAAAAGGTCACAGGCTTCTTTGTGGAGCAGCTTCAGCCCCCCTTCGCCCGACACAGCCGCCGAGCAGGAATATCCTGCCTTCTCCAAATTATATGTGATCAGCTTGGAGATGTGTTTATCGTCTTCGATGATAAGTATTTTTTCTTGTACCATAATTAAGCAGGGTCAAGTGCCAAGGGGCATGGGTCAAGGCAAGCTACTATCATTTTCTTCCTTGACCCTACGTATCCAGCTTCCACAGATGATGCTTGACCACTTCTCCCTTGATCATGTACACCACATCCTCGCAGATATTGGTCGCGTGGTCGCAGATCCGCTCGAGGTGGCGCGCCACCAGGAGGAGCGGGATCGCCCTGGGCGCCGTCGAGCCGTCTTTGATGATGTAATTATTGACCAGCTCCTCCTGTACGGCATTGCGCAATTTGTCCGCTTCGTTTTCCATCTGGAGCGTCTTTTTCGCGAGCTCAACGTCCCGTTTCACGAAAGCGTCGATGCTTCCCCTGGTCATATTCTGGGCAATGACCGCCAGCTTCGGTATGTCGATCAGGGGCTTCAGGAGCGGCTGATCGGCGATCTCCAGTGTCCGCTCGGCGATATCGACCGAAAGGTCGGCCATCCGCTCGAGGTCGGTCGATATCTTCATCGCAGTATCGATAAACCGGAGATCAGCGGCCACGGGCTGGCGCCGCGCGATCAGGTCCAGGCACATCTCATCTATCTTCAGCTCAAGCTCGTCAACAGTCGCGTCTGCATCAATGACCGCCTGCGCCAGTTGTTTATCTTGCTGTTTGAGCGATTCCACCGACTTGTAGATCGCCTCCTCAACCATACTCCCCATCCTGATAATTTCCTGATTGAGCACGCTCAATTCTTCGTCAAAATGCCGCAACATGTGTTTCTCCTTTTGTTGTTCTTTTCTTATAGCGCCGTCCAAATAGCACCTCTTGATCGGCGCAGAAATGTCAAGATGCGAGGCGTCCGCAAATGGCCGCAATGGCGTATATATATGCAATACACCGCAAAAGGGAGCGCAGCGGACAACGCCGCAGTTTGCGTTTATCCGCAGATCAACCGTACCTTCCGGTTATATATTCTTCCGTCCGCTTCTCCGCCGGCGCCGTAAATATCTTCTCCGTCCTGTCGAATTCGATCAGGTCGCCCAGCAGCATAAAACCGGTCTCGTCGGAGATCCGTGCCGCCTGCTGCATGTTGTGCGTCACGATCACTATCGTATACTCTTTCTTCAGTTCCGTCATCAATTCCTCGATCTTCATCGTGGCGACCGGATCGAGCGCCGAGCACGGCTCGTCCATCAGGAGGACGTCCGGTTTCACCGCGATCAGCCGCGCGATACAGAGGCGCTGCTGCTGCTCAAGCGGGATGTTGAGCGCCGATCTTTTCAGCTTGTCCTTGAGGTCGTCCCAGAGGTTGACCGCCCGAAGCGATTCTTCGACAAGTCCGGGCATCTCCCGCTCGCGGATCATCCGGTGGATCCGCGGCCCGAATGCCACGTTGTCGTAGATCGAGAGGGGAAAGGGGTTCGGCCGCTGAAAAACCATCCCGACCCGCTTGCGGAGATCGACCAGATCATGATCGTTGTCATAGATGTTCCTGCCGTCGATCAGGACCTTGCCGTTCACCCGCACGTCTTCGATCAGGTCGTTGATCCGGTTAAAGATCCGTACCAGCGTCGACTTGCCGCATCCAGACGGCCCGATAATGGCGGTAATATGCCGCTCCTCGATCGACATCGTAATCGACTTGAGCGCCTGAAACGATCCGTAATATAAGTTGAGATTTTCGGTCGTAATCTTTTTCATTATCCGAATCTTCCGAGAATATAATCTTCAGTCCTCTTATCCTTCGGCGCGGTAAAAATCTTTTCCGTCGCGTCCAGCTCGATCAGCTCTCCCATCAAGAAGAAGGCCGTCCGGTCGCTGACCCGCGCCGCCTGTTTGATGTTGTTCGTCACCAGAACGATCGTGTAGTCCTTTTTGAGCTTCAGCATCGCCTCTTCAACCTTCGCCGTCGAGATCGGATCGAGCCCCGAGCAGGGCTCATCGTAAAGGATTACCTCCGGCGAGAGGGCGAGCGTCCGCGCGATGCAGAGACGCTGCTGCTGTCCGCCCGAGAGCTTCATTCCCGACATATCGAGCCGGTCTTTGACCTCTTCCCAGAGAAAAGACTTCGTCAGCGACCGCTCGACGATCTCCGCCAGCTTCTTTCTATCTTTTGTCCCGTGCATCCGCGGCCCGTAGGCGATATTGTCAAAAATCGACATTGGAAGCGGCATCGGCATCGCAAAGACCATCCCCACTTTCTTCCGCAGCGTCTCAACCGGCATGTCGCGGTAAATATCGGCGCCGTCAAGGAGAAGTTCTCCCTCTTTCCTGAAATGCAGGTCGAGGTCGTTCATCCGGTTGAGCGTCCGCAGAAAAGTCGTCTTGCCGCTGTTTGCCGGGCCGATGATCCCGAAAATCTCGTGCGCGCGGATCTCCAGCGAAAGGGAGCGTACCGATTGGATCTTCCCGAACCAGGCGTTCAGGGTTTTACAGGTAATTTTATTCGCTACCATTTCTTCTTCTTCCTGAAACGCGACCTGATGATGATCGCAAAAAGATTGAGGATAAAGACCAGGCCGACCAGGACCAGCGCCGTGCCGTACTGTTTCTCTTTCCCGATATTCGGTATCTGCGTCGAAATGATGTAGAGGTGGTACGGCAGCGCCATCACCTGATCGAAGACCGACGTCGGCAGCTTTGGCAGATAAAAAGCGGCTACGGTAAAAAGGATCGGCGCCGCTTCGCCCGCCGCACGCGCGATGCTCAGGATCGCGCCGGTCAGGATCCCCGAGATCGCGTTTGGGAGGACGACGTGACGCACCGTCTGCCAGCGCGTCGCTCCCAGAGAATAACTCACCTCGCGGAACGACTTCGGGACGCTCGAGAGGGCCTCTTTTGATGTCGTGATAATGACCGGCAGTCCCATGATCGCCAGCGTGAGAGATCCCGAAAGGATCGACGTCCCGAAGTTGAGAAAAACGACGAACAGTCCGAGGCCGAAGAGACCATAGACGACCGACGGGACACCGGCGAGATTCACAATCGCCAGCTTGATCGTCCGGGTAAGCAGCGTGTCCTTTGCGTACTCGTTGAGGTAGATCGCCGCAAGCACGCCGATCGGCAGAGACACTGCGACGGCGCCGAAAACAAGGTAAAAGGTCCCGACGATCGCCGGAAAAATGCCCCCCTGTTTCATCCCCGCGCGCGGATATGCCGTCAAAAATTCCCAGTTTATCGCACCAATCCCGTTTTTGACGATAAAAACAAGTATCGCCAGGACCGGAACGACGACAACAACCGTCGAGAGGAACAGGATCGCGAAAGCGATCTTCTGAGATATTTTTGCGCGCGTGCTCATACTTTCTTCCTGTGCAAGAAGAGATCTGCCAAAAAGTTAATGATGAACGTTATAATAAACAGGACGATCCCCAGCGCGAACAGCGCGAAATAGTGATCGCTCCCGTATACCGTCTCCCCCATCTCCGAGGCGATCGTCGCCGTCATCGTCCGCACCGGCTGGAGGAACGAATGCGGGATCACCGCCGAATTGCCGGTGATCATCATTACCGCCATGGTCTCGCCGATGACCCGACCTATCCCCAACATGATCGCCGCGAGGATACCCGGAGACGCCGCCACCAGAACGATCTTGTACATCATCTGCCATCTCGTTGCGCCGAGCGCGAGCGCCCCTTCCTTAAACGGCTTCGGGACGGCATTGACGGCGTCCTCGGCGATCGTGATGATCGTCGGCATCGCCATGAAGGCGAGCATGATCGATCCAGAAAGCGCGGTGAGCCCTGTCGGAATATGAAAAAAAGAACGGACAAAGGGGACCAGCGTCACCATCCCGATAAAACCAAGGACCACGCTCGGTATCGCCGCCAGCATTTCGATCCCCGCCTTGAGGATGTCTTTGATCCGCGCGGGCGCCAGTTCGGAAATATACAGTGCCGCTGCGACACTCACCGGCACCGCGATCACGATCGCACCAAGCGTCACGATAAGCGAACCACACACCAGCGGGACGATCCCAAACCGCGGCGGATCGGAGATCGGATACCAGCCGGTCCCGAAAAGGAATTCACCGGCCGGAAATGTCTTAAACAGGGAAAGCCCCTCTCTGAGGAGAAATACAAAAATAAGAACGACAAACAGGATCGAGGTGATCCCGCTGGTGAATATCAGGTTTTCAATAATAAACTCTTTACATCGTCGCAGTAAATGACGCATATGCCTTCCTATAGCAAGAAACGGTGAAGCGGACAGCGGGGAATAACGACGGGTATTGCTCCCGCTCTCCGGGTCGTCCTTCCTCCGTTTCTATTTCTGCCGGCTGGTTACTGCCGGCCGCCTTCTGTCTTCTTTGGGAGCGGCACAAAATCAAGATCTTTTACGATCGCCTGCCCTTCGTCGCTGAGGACAAACGCCAGAATGTCTTTGACGGTCCCCTTTGGCTCCCCGTCCGTATAGATCAAAAGCGCGCGCGCGATGGGATATTTTCCGCTTGAGGCGGTATCGATCGCCGGCAAGACATATTCCCCCGAGCTGTCACGGGCGACGGCAACCCCCTTTTCTTTCCCGGTCAGGTATCCGAGACCGAAATAGCCGACCGCGTCGGGGTTGGAACTCACTTCATCGGCGATCGCCTGGCTGGAGGGCATCATAAGAACGCCGGCCGCGTATTCTTCCGGCCCCTTCGGATTCCCCCGTCGCAGGACCTGCTCAAGAAAATAGACGTGCGTCCCCGAATTTCGCTCGCGCGAAAGGACAACGATCTCCTTGTCGTTCCCTCCAACCTCTTTCCAGTTTTTGATCTTGCCGGCATAGATGTCGGCAAGCTGGTCGATCGTCAATTTTGAGATCGGGTTTGACGGATGGACAACGACCGTGAGGGCATCGATGGCCACTTCGAATTCTCTCGGATCATGGCCGTTTTTCCTCGCCAGGCCGATCTCTTTTTCAGACATAGACCGCGAGGCCTGGGCAATATCGCACGTACCGTTGATCAAGGCCGATATCCCCGTCCCCGACCCGCCGCCGGTCACCGCGATCACCGCTTCCGGATGTTTCTTCATGAACTCTTCGGCCCACGATTGCGAAAGGTTCACCATCGTGTCGGACCCCTTGATCTGGATCATCCCGTCTCTACGGCCCGCAAATGCCAGCGATGTGCACATGAGCACCGCGATGAACGCGCAACAGGTTTTTTTCATGCCACCCTCCTTTGTATTACACCAGTATACCGGATACGGGAAAAAGCGTGTGTGAACATTGTGTGAACTTACAAAAGAGGCAGGGAAAACAGAACAACAGCTTATTCCCTCACCCCGGCTGAATGGCATTGATCCGCCTTATCCGGCACAAGATTATCCCCGGAGAATAGGTGTGTCAAAAGCTGATCTTGAGCTTGGAGCCGAAGATATTTCTGTCTTCCCAGCCGGCAGACCGCTTGAGGTCCTGCCACAGGTAGAAGATGTCGCCGGAAACATTTTTCCAGGGGGTGCATTCAAGTCCGCCGTAGAGTCGGTTCTCATTGTAGCCATCATTCTTCATCATCTGGATCAGGAATTCATTCGACACATACGGCCGGATAGCGAATTGCGTGAATCTCCACGGGAGCTTGAGCGTAACCTTGTTCCGGTAACGCCAGTTGTCGGTCCGCGCCTCTAGCATCCGGTACTCGAGGCGGCTTTTGTCAGACAGGTTAAAACCGTTCCACGCCGACTTAAACATCACTTCCCCAAACGGCATCGCCTCGTGCTGCCACTGATGCACCCCCTTGCAAAACACGTCACGGTAACCCGCGGCAAGATTAAACCAGGGAGTTATATCATGAAAAGACCCAATCTGCGTATGCTCGTAAAAGAGTTTCCCCATGCTCTCGCCAAACCGGAGCTCTTCTTCGAGCTTGATCTTCCACTTCTTCTGAAGCTTGATCTCAAATTCCTCGCCGTTCCAGTATTGCCAATCGCCGTCCTTGATCGCGGCATTGGCAAGCGGGACGCATAAGGCATTGAGCAGAAGCACCCCGGCAAGCAACCAAATAATTTTCCCGCGCATAGCACTCTCCCTCATCAGTAAGATCGGAATAGACTACAGATTGCCTCCTGAGAAGGCAGGCTTTTTATCCTCCGGGGGATATAAGCAAAACGGGCGCTCCCCGTTGCCGGAGAGCGCCCGTTTTCATCATCACAGATTTTAGTATCTGCGGCTGCCTCTATCTCCACCGCCGCCTTCGCCTTCCCTCATCGGGCGCGCTTCATCGACGACGATCGTCCGGTTATCCATGGACGATCCGTGGAGCTTGTCCTTTGCCGTCAGAGCGGCTTCATCAGCAGACATCTCGACAAAACCAAAACCTTTTGATCTTCCCGTATGCTTGTCGCGGATAACGCTCGCGCTGGTAACTTCGCCATACTGCGCGAAGAGTTCCTTAAGCTGCTCATCCGTCGTCTGATAGGGAAGATTTCCCACATACAACCTCTTTGCCATTATAAACCTCCTTATATTGGCGTCCTTAAAATAAAAAGCCACTAACTCTGTCGCAACAGGTTTAGTGGCTTTCACTATTTCAGATCACGTCACTTCTCATTCTGCAAACCGTTACGCTACGAGCCGGACACAGTCCAGCTTTCGGGTTTAATAGTATCACACACCGGAAACTTGTCAACAAAAATATTGCACCTTTTTAAAACTATTTTTTCAACACCTTTGCCGGCTTGTTCCAAAAATTGTTCCGCTTGTTTGCCTCTTTGCCGTCGCAGGTGATCGTGATAAAAATGTTCTTTCCCTCGATCGTGTCCCGGGGATAGGTGCCGAGAGAATATTCGATCTTTTTGCCTGCCTTCACCTCCTTACTGACCTTCACCATCCGGGTGGCTGCCGCGCCCTCGGGCCGCACCGCCAGGCTGATGGCGCCGCCATCTTTTGCCTTCGCGCTTTTGGATCCCTTATTCTTGATAAAAACTATCAGCTCGACATCGGTTTCTCCGGACTTCCTGGCAACAACCTTTACAATCTCCAGATCAGCCAGTTTGGAAACCTTGCTCTTCTTGTTGTGCTTTTCAACCGGCTTGACCTCTTCTTTTTTCTCCTCAACTACAGGGACCGCCGGTAAAACAGCGGCGGGCTCTTCAGCTGCCGGTGCCGTAGGGATATAGATGTCCGATGCGGGTTCCGGCGCCTGAACGGCAGCGCCGCCCGTTGACTCCGTCACGGCCGGGGCCGTTGCTTCAGCGGCGGGGACAACCGGCTGATAAATATCTGTCGGCACGGCAACAGACTGTTCGGTTGTTGTCTCCTGAACCATGTACGCATCCGGAGCAGGCGCCGGTGCTTGCGTATCCATGCCTTCCTCACACTGACCGGCACTCACGGCGACACAAAACACAAAAACAAACATGCCAACAATAGCGCGAAACTTTGCGATCCCCATCTCACCTGCTCCTTTCTCAACTGTTTCTTAATCTACCAACGTTTATTTTCGTTCGCAATAGAAGTTGTATTCTAGCGAATAGCGCCAAAATCGCAATAGAATTCTGCCGGCCTCTGCGGTAATCCCGTTCAGGACTTCTTGATGATCAAGATAATATCGCCGGCGTGATGACAGTGCGGACAGACCTTCCCTTCCCGCGCGAGTCGCAGCTTTGCGCCGTCTTTACAGTTGGGGGGGATCTTGACGGTAAATGTCTTCCCTCCCGGGATCTTCACGTTGATCCTGCCCCCTTCTTCCGCCCGTTTCTTCGCCAGTTTCACCTTGACCTTGATATCGGTATTGACATCTTCATGGGCGGGCTCCCCGCGATATTCGTACGAACCCTCTTCTTCCGGCTCGTCATCGTACCCCGGCGTGTACATCCGGGAAGTCCCCCCGCCCCCGGTAAAGAGGTCCGAAAAGATATCGCCGAACATCGAGTACCTGCCGCCCGCGCGTCTGCAGCCGCCCCCCTTGCCGGCCGAATACTGCCGGAGCAGGTCCTCGAAATTGAACCCCTGCGCGCCGGCAAAATTTCCCGCCTGCGGCCCGCCGTACTTGCGGATGGTATCGTACTCCGACCGGCGCTTCGCGTCGCTGAGCACGTAATAGGCCTCTGAGATCTCCTTGAACTTCTCTTCTGCTTCTTTCCGGTTATCGGGATTTTTGTCGGGATGATATTTAACGGCGAGCTTGCGGTACACCTTCTTGATCTCGTCTTCCGCCGCGTTCTCGCCCACCCCCAACACGCTGTAGTAATCTTTTTGCGCCATAGAATGCCTCTCGTGTATCTATTTTTTACTTTAACATTCGCAAATTAGCAATATAAATATACGGTATCTCTTGAGGCGCGCTCCGCCTTCTCGTTGGTGTCATCGGGACCGCCGTGTCCCCATCCCCGGCCATGCCCGGAAACAACCGCCGTAAGGTCCGGACGTGAGAGATCCGCAAAAAACAATGATCTGACCCGGAGGCAGTACGGGTCACAAATTTTCCGCGAAGAATTTCGTGATGCGGTCGCGATATTCTTGCTGGTCAAGGTTCTCTCCGTGGTCAGCGCCGGGGATGATCCACAGGAGGGTTGCGGGATTTGCCCGGTGCAGCATCGCGGCATGACGGACGGGTATCTGGCTGTCCCGTTCGCTGTGCATGAGCAAAATCGGGATCTGCCGGCGGGCAATGCTCTGCAGGGCCGAGATCCCGGAAACATCGACGCCGAGAAAAAGGCGCGCATAGATCTTTGTGGCAAGGATAAACGGATATTTGCAAACACCGAACTTCTTGTAGATATCGTCGATGATCAGGTTCAGGCTGGCAAACGCGGATTCCGAAACCACTGCCCGCACGCGCGGATCTTCCGCCATGAGGGCCACTGCGCCCCCCATCGAGAACCCGTACACGCCGATCTTCCGTATGCCCCGAAGCTGCACATAATCGATGGCGGCCGCCAAATCTTCGACCTCGCGAAAACCGACCGTCGTCACATTCCCGCCGCTGGTCCCCATCCCCCGGAAATCAAAAAAAAGGAGGTTGTATGCGGGGTGGAGGATCCTGCCAAGACCGATGATATTTCCCTTGTCGGCCGGATACCCGTGGCAGAGGATGATCGCCCGGTTGGCCCCCTCCGCAGGAACATACCATGCTTTCAGATTGATGCCGTCTTTCGTCCGAAGCGTGACTTCCTCATATCGCAACCCAAAGTCGGCGGGCGTCCAGGGAGAAACGAAGCGCGGCGGACGGATCGAGGTGAAAAAGAGATATCCTGAGACGACAAAGACGAATATGGCGCCGTAAACAAAGATCTTGAGCAACAGTCGCAATAGGAATTCGATTTTCATCTGTTATCGTGAGGGCCAAGGGTCATGGGATATGGATCAAGAAATGTTCTTTTCTCTTGCCCCGGGGCGCTGCTCATGGCCCGGCAGGACCGCCTGCGCCACTTTTGGCGGCTGGCCGTATACCTGCGTGTAATGTTCGGCGTAGCGGTCTTTCCCGCAGATGAGGAGCATGGTAAGCGGGGCCACCTTTTTCGCTTCCTCGGACATGCGGACGGAGAGCTGCCTGATGTCCCATTGCGCGTGCGTGTCTTCGCGGAGACGCGCAACGTGGTAGAGTTCACGCGCATTCACGGTAAAAAGGACCCGGCGGCGGTGGGCGTTGGTCAGGATATAGGGGGCTGCGTGCGGCAGTTTTTTCTGGATTTCGTAAAAAAGGTCCTCGCTCTTCCTGGCGATATCTGAAAATTCCTTGTCCATGCCCACTTCCCGGACCGACGGCGGTATCGTCAGTCCCAGCTCCGGATCATACGGCTGCATCGTCTGCGATGCCATCCGGTGGCGTTTGAGCTGGCCGAAACAGGCGGCCGATACGACGAGCTCGAACGTGAAATTGACATGCTCAAATTCACGGAGCGTCGAATCGTACAGCTCCATGTGCGCGCAGGCCCGCTTGACCCAGTCCGATCTCTGCTGACCGCTCATGGTCGAAACGGCGGCCAGACACTGATCGAAATTCATCCGCGTGCTTGCATGAACCAGCGCCGCAACGGTGATCATGTCCGGATCCGGCGTATACCGGTCGAGCGTTGCCGGGCCGCGCGCCGGGCCCGGCGCCCCGGGTAAGAGTTCCTGCGCCAGCGCGCGCAGCTCCGGATGGGTCTTCTGGTCGAAATCGTTCGCCTGATGGAACAGGATGATCGACGGGGCGATCTTCTCCACCAGCTCGTAATATTTTCTGCCGAGGTCCTGCACCTCCGCAAGCGCATGCGAGGCGAACCGCCGCATGAGGAGCTCGAGGTTCCGCGCGTTGATCGTCTGGCCGAGCTGGCCGGTATTGGCAAGCGGGGTCACGTAGCGCGCGTCTTCTTTGGCCCATCCCTCCAGCAATGAATGGTTCTTCTGGTCGGCGGCGAGCGGCTGATGTGTTGCAAAGACATGCTCTTTCAGCCGCTCAAACAGACGATGGTAGAGCTGGTTCTGCTCCTTGGCGACCGCAACAAACCGGTCCTGGAACGGCGACCCCTTGAGCTCGCCGGGCACGATAAACTCCCCTTCGAGCGTGATGTAACGCTGCGACTTTTCCGTGAACGAGCAGAGCCTGAATTTTTCGACCTCTTCGATAGCAAGCCGCGAAACACCGATCACGTCGAAATTGAAGACCGCGTGTTCGGCGACCGAATGATGCCCCATCGCGAAGATGATGTTCTTGTTCGATTTGCGCGACTTCTCCACTTCATGTCGGGAGAGTTCTCTGAGTTCGTTGACCGGCTTGGGGCTGCGGCTGATGCGCGCGTATGCCGCTGAAATTGTTTCCGGGGTCATCGTCTCGTGGTTCAGCTTCCCGTTGTTGAGCTCTTTGAGCGTTTCAACGTCGACGTTGAAACCGGCAAGGATTAATTTCATGCGCGCTCCTTTGGGAAATATCTCTCTATCTTGAGGACCTCCAGGCGCCGCTCCCCTTCCGGAATCTTGATCGTGATCAGATCGCCGACCTTCTTGGTGATCATCCCCCGCGCCAGCGGGCTCTTGAACGAGATCACGTTTCCGCTATGGTCGGCGTCTGCCGGGCCGAGTATGGTGTAAACGGCTTCTGTATTCTTGTCGAGGTCCATGAAGGTGACCACCGTCCCTATTGATATGATATCGCCTTTCACCGGCAGATCCTCGATATACTGTATCTGCTCCAGCTCCGCGGAAAGTTCCCGTATCTTGTTCTGCACCATCTCGAGTTTCTGCTTGGCGTATTCGTAGCCGGCATTCTCGGTGAGATCGCCCTGAGACGCCGCTTCCTGCTTTTCCCTGCTGATGGCGGGCAGTTCTTTTTCACGGAGGTTTTTCAGCTTTGCTTCGAGGACAAGGTGCGCTTTTTTGGTCATGAAATTCTTTTCCATCAGAAACTCCCGAATAATTGTTAAATAGGTTTTTGCCGATTATATCAAAAATGCTACACTAGGGTTCAATAAAAAATAAAAAGGAGCCTTTCCATGCGTTATTTCATCCCCGCAGCCGCGACCATCGAGATCAGCGTGCCGGCCCGTTCAGGCGCCGACACCGTGTCGACGTTCACGATCGACGTCGAACTGGTCACCGAAGCGGCCGACGTCAAGGAGGCGCTCAAAAAGGCGGAAAAACACCTCGAGAAAAAATTTCTCAAGCAGATCTCGCTGCGCCTGAAAAACTACTCCATCAGCAGTAAGCCGATCCCGATCAATAAGGAGTTGTGATACCCTGCCATGAAACGGTCCGAGTTCAAGCGGCTGGTCCGTGAAGCCCTCGCGGAAATCCCGGAACAGTTCTGCCAAGCCCTCGAAAACATTGCCGTGACGGTCGAGGACGCCCCGCGACCGCACATCGCCCGCCAGCTCTGCCTCGGCAAGCGTGACCTCTTACTGGGCCTCTATCAAGGCGTTCCCCTCACCAAACGAGACACCGGTTACGGCAATGTCCTGCCCGACAAGATCACCCTCTACCAGAAACAGATCGAAGCGCTCTATACGGAGCCCGACGCGATAAAGCGGGCGGTCCGCCGCACGGTCGTGCATGAGATCGCGCACTACTTCGGGATCGAGGAGAAGCGGCTGCGGGATCTGGGAATGGGATGAACCGGCGTGCGGACTATAAGAGCGCTCCAACCTTCAGCTGCTGGTCGGTCTTACATTTTTTTTTTAAGCGTTCGCACATCCCGATCATCTCGCGCGCCACGCGGTGGACGCTGACCTGATCGTGCTGCTCAAGGGCATTCCTGATATACTCCGCGCGCAGCGGCGTGTTGTCATATACCGCGCGGAACTGATCGAGGGCGTCCAGAAACGAATCGGGAGTCGGACTTCCGTTGTAATAGGTGACCTCAAACCCGTTCGCGCCCTTCACCTTCTGGGCAGGGTTGTGGAAGACGACCGACTCGGGTACGGCCCCGTCGGGGGTCGCGATAACCGCCGCGCCGTTCATCTGCGCCTTCATGAACCCGGTTGCCGCGGCCTCTTTGCCGACGTCGGACACCATGATCGAAGCATCGATCCCCGGGAAAATCTTCGGCGCTTCCCAGATATTGAAATTGTCCAGGATGATGACCTGGTCCTCCAGCTCCGGATGTTTCTGGATGAGATCGAGGAGCTCAAAGACCAGCCGGTCGGAATGCGAATCTTGCTGATGGATCCTCCCGCCGACCAGGAGGCAGAGGTTGAGCCGCACGAGACGTCCGCGGAGCCGGTCGCTGCGGACGATCTCTTTGAGGATGTCGAGCCTCTTATAACCGGTCACGCGCCGCATCCACAAGATGATCGGCTTTGTCTTCTTGTCTTCTTTCCATGCGGAATCGAACTTGTACCTCAGCCAGAGCCAGTTGATAAAGGCGAGCTTCTCCTCGTTTTTCCTGGCAAGGAGGGTCTCATCGTTCATACGTCTGAACTCTTTTAACGAGGCCGCCTGCCATATCTCGGGACTCACCCCGTTGGTGATCACCTCGATCTTGGCGGCATATTTCTGGAGCGTCGGCATCGAACGCATCACATCGCCGTGGATCTTCGATACGCCGTAGACGCCGTCGCAGGCGTCGATCAGGAGCTGGGTGATATCGACACGCTGGGGATCGCGCGTATAGGTATCCAGCCCCCGGTAATATGACGGGTTGAACCTAAGCCGTTCAAGGCTCTCCTCCGGCCAGACAGGGTGTGCGTATTCGAGCGGCGTATGATCGTTAAAGATATAGGTCGTCTTCTTGAACAGCGGGTCTGCGGTAAACGCGTCCTCTACTAGGCCGTCGTGGGCAAAGATCGTCGGCGTCTCGCTGAGGATGATCGTATCGGGCGCCACATTCAGCCGCTTGAGAAGCGCCAGTGCGCCCCGCCCGACAATCCAGCTCTGCCGCAGGCGCATGTCGTCCGCCCAGCGGTTGGGGTCTTCGGTGTGCAGGGGGGCGTCAAAACCGCCCGGATAGACGATCGCGCCGATATCCGGGTTGTCGAGAAAAAAAACACGCGCTTTGCCGTACGCGGCTTCCCATACCGTCAGTTCCGCGTCCGTCCCGTCAAAAAGCTTGATGCGGAGCGGATCGTGATGTTCTTTCAGGACCCGGCGAAGATAGTCGCCCGCCTTCACGCGGTCGAGGTAGAACTGCCCCCAGGCATGCCAGCGCTGCATCCATACCTTATCGTAGAGCAGCGTCACGCCGATTACCTCGGCCCCGTCTTCGGCCTGCGCGATGATGCGCTCCCGCAGGAGCGGGCCGATACCGCCGACGGAGGTCGACATCCCCGCGCTGACGGCGGCGTAAAAACTGACCTGCTCCGAAACGGTGTTGAGGATTTCGGGCGTGAGGGCGATCTCCATAGCGACTTCTACTATGGAATGCTTTTTCTGTTTCAAGGAGTTATTTTTCATGTTGTCAGTTCGCACGGCGGCTGAACGCGCCCGGTTTCCGAGATGCGCCGCCGGAATGGTCTCTTGGTAAATCATAGATGTTTCAAATGAAATTTCAAGGAAAATATTCTCATTTAATTGTATAATGGCGCCATGTCATCGCTTCATGCGCGTATCTTCGGTCTCATCGTCTTCTTTTTATCATGCTCCATTTCTTCCGGAGAGGACCAGCCTTGCCCCCCGGCAGCGGCACACCCGTCCCCGATCAACTCCCTTTCAGTTCCCGCCGACATCGGCATTGTCCGCGATCGATTTGAAGGCACCGCACCGTTATTGCTCATTCTGATACAGCGGGAAGGAGAACCCGCCGGGCAGGTCAACTACGCGAAAACGATCCGGAGCCTTGCCGCGAGGCCGCCCCTCTCGACCGTTCCCTACGCGGTGGTCCTGTTCCGGCCGCGTCCCGGCGAATCAAAAGACCTTGCCGACTGCGATACGATCACCATCGAAGGAGCCGATGGCCCCCCGGACGCGCATCAAGAAACAGGCATTGGGCGTCAGATTGAGCGGTACGCGGCCGTTATTAAACGGATGAAAGCGGTCGCTGATGCCATTGAACAGGAACGGCTCACCAAAGAGCTGCGGGCGCTCACGTCAAAATCAGAGGATTTTCGCAACAATCTCCTCGCGCTTGACGACTACGCGCGATTCCTTGCGCGTCTCGGCAAAAAGGCGGGGATCTCTCGGGCCGAATATAAACAGCTCGCGCTCTTCCTCACTGTGCGCCGGCTGGAAAACAGCATCGAACCAACCAAGGCGGGATATCAGAAAGAAGAACTGATCGACACATTAAAACCGCTGCTCTCCAAAAAAGACCGCGCCAAACTGCGCGACGCCGGCGACGCCCTGAAGAACGGCGAACTGTCGAAGAACACCTACTGCTGCCTCCTGCAGTCGATTGCCCGCAAGAACGGCGTTTCGCTCGAGCGCTACAACTACCTCAACGAGTACATCGTTTATCTTCAGGCAGCCGCTGATCTGGACAGGGTGAAGCTGTCTGAAGAATGCCGGCAGCTGCGGGCAAAACTCGAGCGCACGATCCTTTCCCGGCAGGCAATGGGGCAGCGCAAGGTTGTCGCGGCGCTGAAAGATCTTCGCGTGCTTTTCCAGCTCCTGTCCCTATCTCCGTCGCGGAGCGAATTTGCCTACTTCGCGCGGCATAAAACGTCATTCAGTCCGGAACGATTACAACAATTTCTCTCCACGCAGGAGGAAAAACTGCTGGACAACCCGGCCCTCAGGGAAGAACAGGTCATGGCGATCACGATGATGGATCATTCGCTGGAGCAGATCAGAGGGCTGTGCGCGCTCCTTCCCGAAATCGAAACATTCGTCAGCGTTTCATTTGCGCGGGAGGATGCGCAGATTGAACAGGCGATCGCGGGACTGCAGAACAAACGGGTCGGCATAGGCATCCTCATCCTTGACGGCCGGTCGCTGGACATTGTCAAAACCGATCTGCAAAAAAGAGGGATCCATTACATCATCATCTCTCCGGCAACGGGCGACCCGAAGCGCGAGGACATCTTCCCGCAAACAATGATCAAAAAAGGCAGATAAAAAAAGAGAAGGGGGCGGCTTGCATCTTCTCTTTACTGCGGCGGCGGCTGATGGGAAGGCGGTGGTTGCGGCTGCGTTTGCACCGGTTGCGACGATGCCGATGGCAACGGCTGCTGAGCCCCTCCCTTGCTGGGAGTCACTATCGGCTGTTCTGAACTCCCGCTATAATGGCCGCCGTGCGTTCCCCTGCCCGTATCGACAGATTTTTGTCTCCTTATCGTTTCTCGTGCCTGTCTGTCAGACTCCCGCTGCTGTTTTGCTTCCTCAGAATACCTCGGCCCGTGAAGGGACTTTTTCTGGCGTTTACGGTCCGGAGATCGAGTGCTTTTCCCGCTGCTTACCGTTTCCTTCGGCATACTGGCCGCCGTCGCTGTTTCGGCCGCCTGTTCACCGTATGTGTATGCGTGCGGCATGACCTTTCCGTCTCTATCGGTATATGTCTCGCCCTGCGGCATAGTCGGATCGTTATTGACAAAACCGGTTTGAACCAGTGTCCCCAGATACACCCCGTTCTCGCTCACCGTCTTTTCGACTTTTACCAGGGTGTTTCCGTCCCAGGTCTCTTTCACCTGATGGACAAGGCCGCCCCCCAGATCAACCGTTTTCGGCGCTGTGGTCCTCATTCCTGCTCCCGCGGGAACAGGTGCCGCTCCGCTTGCAACTCCGGCAGGGGCTCCTGTTTGTCCTGCCGCTGGACCTGCCGCAACATCTGCTGTCACTCTTGCGCCCGAACTTCCGGCGCCGTCTTCGGAACCCGCTGTTACTTCCGCCGTGGACAGAGGGTTCCCCCTCAAATCCGCAGCCGGCAGCCTGCCGCCGTGAGGGATTACCTTCCCTTCCGGATCGGTGTAAACCTGCGACATCATTCCATCCTTTAAATCAGTTTCCTGCATCTTTCCCGCGGATGTTCCGTCCGGCCACGACATGTCATACGTTCTTTCCGCCAGAACGCCGCCAACATATACTTCTACAATGTTCGTTCTCATTTTACCCGTTGCATCCGGCGCGGCAGCATCGGGAATTTTCCTTTCCACCCTTCCAAACGAGTCGCCCGGCGCAGGGGCAGTCGGCGCTAAAACACCCGATCCTCCCTGAAATGGACTTTGCCCGAGGGGAGGATTCGCTCCCGCGCTATCCCGCCCCTGTGCGGCAGATGCCGCAAACGGGGGTTTGGCCGGCGAACCGTCCACCTGAAACCACCTGTTTGTTCTTGCGTCATACCAATACTGTCTGCCCTCAACGGTTTTTTTAACCATACAGGGTACGGTCGCTGCCCCGCCTCGACGCACCTCGGACTGACTCTGTTTGGCCGCCTGCGCATGACAGACATGAGAGGCATCCATCAACAAAACAACCGTTATGACCATTCCGCAAAACAGCGGCAGCTTGTGAATCAACACCTTCATATATACCCCTTTGTCGTCGGTTATTGGAAACGCGTTCCGGCTCTTCTCACGCCTGGTGCTGATACTTGTTCCGCTCTCGCGCGCAAACCAGGCGGGAATCCTTTTGAACCTACCGCTTATTTTATTCCCTCCGTTTTGCCGCGTCGACGCCATAGACCGTCCGGAGATCAATAATGCCGCTGCGCACGTCAAAATCCCTCTGCTCCCGGGCCGCGGCCTTGTCGAATCTCATCGCGCTGTATTTGCCGCCGGTCGGGTTCTTATCGGTATAGTCTTTCGCCGCGCGGTCCCACCAGAAGGTCGTGCTCTTTCCGTCTTTGCCGACAATGATCTTGGTCCCGTTGCGATACTTGTCGGAGCGGTAATTGACATAGACCCCTTCACCGGTAATCTTCCCGTTCCACCGCTGATAGCTGTCATCCAATATATTACCTTCTGTATCGAGCGTGTAATTATGCATCCCGACCTGTCTGCCCGCGGCATCATACACCGGATTATTGTAGAACTTCGAGCCGTCGTGCGGATTGTTGAGCTGGAGGGCCACCGTCTCCGTCATCCCGTTCTGCGGGCCGCCGTTCGATCCGACTGCGGCAGATAAGCGGCCTTGTTCCTCGGCTTGCCCTTCCGGGGCCGCGCACGCACACACTCCGCAAACGACACAACCGCACATGCACGCCGCCAGAAAGTACTGCCGTTTCTTCCATGATTTTTTACGCATCGCTGCCGCCTCTATGTTCTCTCGCACGCTTACCCCGCCGGGGAACAGCCGCATTAGGGATGGTCTGAGGATTCGCGGGGCGGCGGCGGTTTCTGATCGAGGGTTTTGCGTTGTTCTGTCTCGTAACGCCCCATGTACCGGTTGTCTATAAACTCCCGGCTGTCGCTCTTCATAAACCCGCCGCCCGGCCCCGTAGGCCCTGACTCGGCATCATAACCGGGCCGCTTTGATGACTTGGCCCCGGCAGGGCCGGTCTTCTTCGGCGCGTGCGGCGCCGCCTTGGATTCGAAACCACCGACCAGTTTTCTGAAATCGTTCCTGTTTGTTTCCGTGAAATCCTTCAGCCGCTGCATCTCTCTGGTGTCCTGCGCGGATAGGGGCTCCGTAAACAGAGGCTGATTCCGGGCAATATATCCCTTATTCCCCGCGGCAATGCCGCCAAGCTCCGCAAGGTCGGGAGAAAACGCGCTGACGTTTCCCTCCGAGACCAGAACAGCGTCCTTGTCCCCGCTCGGCATCGAAATGACCCTAAAAATCGTTCCCCGGACACCCGCGATACCGCGCGGCGTTTCGAGCTGAAACGTGGCGCCAGGTTTCAATCGGTCAAGGACTGCAAAGACGCTTCCCTTTTTTATCATCGCCTTGGTCTCATCCTGCGGGGTCACCGTCACGATGCTCTTTTCCTCGATAAGCACCGATTTCCCGAGGTCCGGGCTCATGCCGACCTGCACACGGCCGTCCTGCCCGGTCTGTATCCGTGTGCCGTTGGGGACCTTTTTTCCTTCCTGTGCGCCGATGAGCGCGCCCGAAGGAGCAACCAGCTTCACGTCTCCCTCAACATGTACGATGCCCGCTTCACCCTCCCCGAGCATTTCTTTTTGCGGGGATGCCGGCGCGGCACACAGCGCGGGTATCGCCAGCATTGCGGCAATCGAAACCGCTGCAAAGAAAATATATTCCTTTTTCATTTTATTCATATACATACCTCCTTATGTGTAGTATAAAATACAATCATTTTTAATACAAGAATAAGAACCATGTACCGGACAGATGTCGGCTTCGCACGATACTATTGACGAGTTCTCGGCCCACTTTGTTCGATCGAACAAAAGCGCCCCCCTTCACTGAACGGTCACAATAAAAGGAGGTAGTTATGGCAAAATCACTCAAAGGGTCTCTGACGGAAAAAAACCTGCTCGCGTCGTTCGCGGGCGAATCGCAGGCGCGAAACCGCTACACCTATTTCGCGAGCGCCGCAAAAAAAGAAGGGTATGAGCAGATCGCGGCAATCTTTCTGGAAACCGCCGAAAACGAAAAGGAGCACGCAAAGATCTTTTTCAAACTCCTCGAGGGGGGCGATGTCGAGATCCGCGCCGCCTATCCCGCCGGACAGATCCTCGACACCAAATCAAACCTTGAGGCCGCCGCGCACGGCGAACAGATGGAATGGACCAGCATCTATCAGGATTTCGCGAAAGTCGCCAAAGAAGAGGGGTTTGACGCAGCGGCCGCAACCTTCTCGCAGGTTGCCAAGGTTGAGAAACATCACGAGGCCCGCTACCGCAAACTCATAGCCGATCTGGAAAAAGGCGAAGTCTTCAAAAAAACGTCGATCGTCAAATGGCACTGCCGGAACTGCGGGCACGTCATCGAGAACAAAGATGCGCCCCGGGAATGCCCGGTCTGCAAGCATCCGCAGGCGTACTTTGAGGTCCTCGCGGAAAATTACTAACAGTACAGCCGGTGTTATACGGCCTTCAGCAGGGCGAATTTCAGATATCTCCCTTCGGGGAACGCGGCATCTACCCGATAATCCGGCCCCTGCGTCCCCCTGCCGAGGATACGTATTCTTTTTTTCGCAATACGGCCGGCCTCTCTCAGACGTTCATCAAACCATCGCTCGGACAGTTCCTGTGAATTAAGCGCACAGGCGAGAATGCCCTGCGGCGAAAGGAGCCGCATTGCTGACGCGCAGAGCTGTCCGTAATCTTTCTGCGCCCGATAGGCCTTCTTGATCCCTTTTGAGAATGTCGGCGGATCAAGGATCACCATATCGAACAGGTCCCCTCGCTTCTGACACCTCTTCATAACCTCGAACACGTCATCGGCAATGAAAAGGTGTGTTGCCGGATCTATCCCGTTGAGCGCAAAATTCTTCTTGCCCCATTCATTCGCTTTCCGCGACAGATCTATATTGACCGTCTTGCGCGCGCCCCCGATGGCGGCATACACGGAGAAACTTGCCGTGTACGCAAAGGCATTCAACACCGCTGCACCCGCGCTATAGCGTTGGACGTTCCTGCGGTTGTCGCGCATGTCAAGATAGAGCCCGGTCTTTGCCCCCTGTTCGAGGCTCACCAGGAATTGGACCCCGTTCTCCCGCACGCAGAAAGCGCCCGGCGCTTCCGCTCCCCAGGCCAGCTCGGTCGGATGAGCCCGCTGCGGCTCGCGCGGATAGATCTTCGAGCGGGTCATCCGCGACAGCTGATAAATGCCTTTCGGCCGCACGAGCTTCACCAGCACGGGAACGATGAGGTCCGCAAAGGCCTCCATCCCGCGCGAAAAGTACTGTACCAGGACATGCTCTCCGTAGAGATCGACGGCAAGGCCTGAAAGGTTGTCTCCTTCTTCGTTTACCATCCGGCAGACATTCGTCGACGCCGGATCGATGAACCTGCGCCGGGCCGCCGCGGCTTCCGCGATACGCCGCTCAAAAAACGCCGGGCCGATCTCTTCCCGGACAAAGGAAAGGATGCGCACCGGATAGAGCGAGTCTTTTTCGACATATCCGCGCGCCAGGAACCTTCCCGTTTCATCGGAGACATCAATGAGCCGGCCGGACTCTGCGTCGGGAAGGGAGGCTATGGAGCGGGCTGCTACCCAGGGGTGCTTCGCGCGGATCTTTCTCTGGCCACATTGATCAACCGCACAGCTGAGCATGGTAAACCCCTGTTTAATGGCGTGCGATAAACTCTTTCATATCGTCCGGCATATCCAACATCAGGGATACGCGCCGCCCCGTGATCGGATGATGAAAAACGATTTTTTGCGCGTGCAGCGCCGTACGCCTGAAGGCGACCGGATACCTCCCGGCAACGGCGAACTTACGGTCTCCGACCAGCGGATGGCCGATCATCTTGAAATGGATCCGGATCTGATTGGTCCTGCCCGTCTCCGGTTCGACCGACACAACGCTGTATCCGTCTTTTCTTTCGAGAATTCTATACTTCGTCACCGCCGGCTGTCCTTCAAGCCGGTATTCTATCACGGCTTCCGCCTTCCCGGGATGTCCGTGTACAAAAGCCAGATAGGTCTTCTCCACCGCCCTTTTTTTGAAGGCCTCCATCATCTTCTCCTGCACATCTCTGGTCTTCGCATAGATGATGAGGCCGGAGGTGTCGCGGTCAAGCCGGTGACAGGGAAAGGCGGCCGCTGTTCCTTCGCGTCTCTTCCGGAAGTCGCGGACGCGCGCCGTCAAGGTATGCCGCTCACCGGCGGGGGTGGGAACAACCAGGATGCCGGAGGGTTTGTTGACCACCAGCAGGTGGGCGTCCTCAAAGATTATTTCGATCTCTTTGCGCACAAATTTTTCCCGGTTAGCGGGTGCCGGCTGCCGGTCTCTTCCCGACGGCCGTTATCCTTCCCTCGACCCGGGGCGCCACCTGTTTCTTTTCTCTAATATAATCTTCTATGACGCTCTGCACCGTCACGTACGTATCGGTCCCCCGCATCTGTTTAAACATGAAATAGCCGTCACCGCCTCCCGCTATGTACGACCCCACCGCGAGAGAGTAGACCGCGTCGTCGCGGCAGGGATGGTAGCTGCCGTCCTTCCCCAGGAACCGGACATCTTTGACGCGTGCCCCTTCTTCCGCGATCCCGACCGCGTCGCCTTTTTCGTTCTTTTGCAGAACCAGCGCTTTCTCCCCGGGGTCAAACGAGAACTTGATCCCGGACACCTGCAAAAATTTCCCCAGCATGTCTTGATATCCGGAAACCGCCAGTTCAAGTATGCTCCTGACATCCGCTCCCCGCACCCGGAAGATCACGGCCGTATTTTCGAACGGGAAGCATTCGATGACCGTATCGGTATACAGGGGACCTTTGGGAAAGATCGTTTCGCCGCGTATCCCGCCGCCGTTGATCAGCGCGGCATCGACATGAAACCGTTCCCGCATCGCGTCCGTGATAAGATTGCCGAGGTTCGACTCTTCCTTGCGGACAACCTCGCGGCGGGCATCCAGACCGCAGAGAGATTCTCCGAGGCGTATCTTCCGGGGAAGTTTTTTCCGGCAGCGTTCGACTATCCGCTTCGCGGCGGGATCTTCCGGAACAGAGCCGTCAAGCATAATGGCTTCCCAGGCATGCCCGGTGACCTTCCCGTTGCGCACCGTGAGGTCAAGCCTGCCGAGAAACCCGCCCTTTTCGCCGCTTTGGACGATGATCGTCCGTCCGCCCTTCTCGTGCTCGACGATCATCTCGCCGCCCGTAGGCAGCAGGGTGTGCGAATGCCCGCCGCAGATAACATCGATACCGCGGACCTTGCGCGCCAGCGCTCTGTCATAATCGTTGCCGATGTGCGTCAGCGCCACGACCAGATCAACCCGTTCTATGTCGCGGAGGTACCCGACATATTCGTCGGCGGCGCTGAATATATTGGTATCGACAGTTATCGGGTCCTCGATCTTCGTTATCTGCCGCGCGTCGGGCGTCATCAGGCCGATACATCCGATCTTGATACCGTTAACTTCTGTGACGTAATATTTGCGAATATCCTTGAACAGCGACGTGCCCTCGAAACCCATATTTGACGCGATGAGCGGGAATTTCGCGCACACTGCCGCTTCTTTGAGCATCCTGATGCCGTAATCAAACTCGTGGTTGCCCAGCGCCGCGACATCGTACCCGATGCTGTTCATGAGCGCGTAGGTCGCCTTCCCTCGGAAGATGCTGAAATACTTTCCCGCCAGATCGTCGCCGGACGACGCCAGAAGAACCCTGCCGGGGTTCTCCCGCCTGATCTGCTTGACTGCCCCGGCAAGGCGCGCCATCCCGCCGATCATTTTGGTTTCCTTCTCTTCCCCCTTTTTCACCGTGTAGGGGAACTCTTCGATCTGACTGTGTGTATCCGCCGTCGTCAGAAGAACAATCCGCCGCTCGTCAGGCGGCGCTGCCGCGCCCGTGACCGCGCATACGCAGGTCCACACAAAAACAACTAAGACCGCAACGAATCTTTTCATGAGATCACTCCAATCGGGCGGAGCGTCCGCCGCCTTTCGGCGCCGGGCCGGGGCGCCGCGTATGCCCGAACAAAAACGCCCGTTCCTGCTTCAGCCGTCGATAATTCTTCACGACAACATAACTGATGACATAGGCCAGGACCGCGATCAGCGCCGCGCACAACAGGAACCCTGTCAGGATCGGCAGCAGCACGTCCCGCCCCCCGTCCCTCAGAAGGTCCCGCCATCCGAAATCATTTTTCAACTGATAATAACTGTCCTTCAGATTCTCCCATTTCAGGCCGAAGACAAGCGCGCCGGTCTTTATGGCGGGGACCAGGATGATAACGGTGACCCAGGTGTTGACCGAGACCGCTCCCAGCACAGCCGTTGCCTTATTTGCACGGAAAAGAAACGCCAGGACAAGCGCAAAGACCGGCCCGACACCGGGAAAGATCCCCGAGAAGACGCCCAAAGCAAACCCCAGGGCGATCCGGTGCGGCGCGTCATTGGTCCGCAGTATCTTGAGGTAGACATAGCGTATGGTGTTTTTGAACGTCATAAATATTCCCGCAGATTATAACAATAAATGTGCCGATAAAAAACGACAAATAACAGGCCGGCTTGGAACACCCTCCTCCTTTGCGGCATCAGTGATGGCTTTTGCGTCACGTTGAACATTTGCGCGGCTTGGTTCCCGGCGGCCTGCCGGCGCAGACTCAGGCGCTCTTTCGGCAGGTAAAAACAACATGTAAACGGGTATTTGTTTTCATTTGAATTTTGCGACCAGCCGCATTTTTGGTATACTGCAGCTCTATGAAATCTATCTGCGTCTATTGTTCGTCAAGCAATGATATCGATGCCCGGTATGCGAAAGACGCCGGAGAGCTCGGAGCCCTGATAGCCAGCGGCGGATACCGTCTGATCTACGGCGGCGGGATGATCGGGCTCATGGGGATCCTGGCAAAGTCCGTCCAGAAACACGGTGGAGCGGTCACCGGGATTATTCCAAAGACGCTCGCCCAAAAAGGGATCATGTACGAATCGGCAGAGGAACTGATCGAGACGCCCGACCTGCGCAAACGCAAAGAACTCATGGAAGAGCGCGCGGACGCGTTCATCGCCCTGCCCGGCGGCTTCGGCACGCTCGAAGAAATTGCCGAAATCATCACGCTCAAGCAGCTCAAACACCATGAAAAGCCTGTCGTTTTCATCAACACCAATAACTTCTTCTCGCACCTGCTGGCCCATTTTGAAAAATGCTTCGAGGAAAAGTTCATGAGCGAAAAATACCGAAAACTCTATACCGTGGCGAACACCCCGCGGGAGGGGATAGCGCACGCCGTAGAGCGGCTCACGGGCCTTTAAGAAAGCGCGGCGCCCGACCGCGGCACACGCCCCGGCATCCGCTGCGCATACATATAACTCTCAGGACAGCATGTTCAGACTGCCGGAATTATTTCTCGCGCTGCGCCACCGAAACTTTCAACTCTACTTTTCCGGCCAGCTGATTTCCCTGGTCGGGACCTGGATGCAGAGCACCGCTCAAGCGTGGCTGGTCTATCGCCTCACCCATTCCCCTTTTCTCATGGGTCTGGTCGTCTTTGTCGGTCTGTTCCCCGCGTTTGTCCTCGGTATATGGGGAGGCGTTATCGCCGACCGCTACAATAAGCACACCATGATCATTACGACACAGGCGCTCGAAATGATACAGGCCTTCCTTTTCGCCGCCTTCGTCCTCTGGGGAAACATCACGATCTGGCAAATCTTTGTCTTCGTCGCCCTCCTCGGCACCGTGCACGCGTTTGACATGCCGCTGCGGCAATCGTTCATCGTCGACCTTGTCGACCCGGACGCGCTCCCGAGCGCGATCGCCCTCAGCTCGTCGGTCTTCAACGCGGCCCGGATCGTCGGCCCGGCGCTGGCCGGCATCCTCGTCGCCGTAACCAGCGAGGGCTACTGCTTTCTCATTAACGGCGTCAGCTATTTCGCGGTCCTCATTTCTCTCTTCCAGATCAAGACGAAGCGCCATCCGCACCACCGGCACGCGAAGAACGCATTCGAGTCGCTCAAAGAAGGCCTGGCCTACTCCTATCGGACCTACCATGTCCGCTCGATCTTCTGGATACTCACCATTGCCGTGCTGTGCGGCACCCCGTATCTGACCTTCATGCCGATATTCGCGAACGATATACTGCACAGCGGCTCCCGAGGGCTTGGGATCTTGATGGGCAGCGCCGGCATCGGCGCTTTTCTCGGGGCGGTCTCTCTCGGAGCGCAAAAAGAAATGCGCGGCGTCGGAAAGATCATCGCCCTGGCAGTCTGTGCCTTCGGCATCGCGCTTGTCCTGTTCGCCTTGTCGCGCAATTTCCTTTTTTCATTCGCCATCCTTTTTGTTATCGGGTTCTCGATGATGGCGGGGATGGTCTCAAGCAATATCATGCTCCAGCTGCTCGTCCCCGATCATCTGCGGGGGCGCCTCATGTCGATCTACGCAACGATCATCGTGGGAGTGGTCCCGATCGGCAGTCTCCTGTCGGGATGGTCCGCGAAATGGATCGGTGCAGAAAAGACAACGATAGCGGGAGGAGTGCTCGCGGTTATCGCGGGATGCTGGTTCCTGTTCAGACTGCCGGCATTCAAAAAAGGCGTCCGGGTCACGATCGAGGAGTACGAGAAGGCTCTGCCGCTGGTCCAGTAAGCTACTTCCGGATGATGAACTCTTTCCCCTGGGATTCAACCACCACGCTGTCCTTGTAAATCTTTTTGACATACGCGCCGCCGGCAACGGGGTCCCCTTCGGACAGCACCTTGCCGTTGATAATGACCAACGAAGATTGATCGTCGGAAATAATGCCTGATATCTTGATATCGGGACGCCCGGCCGGCGCGACAGCGGACGGGATGCCCGCCGGAACGGCATCTTGCGCCTCAAGCGCCGGTTCCGGCTCGGGAACCGGCGCAATAACGGCCGGTTGCGCGGAAGGGGTTACAGAAATGGCCGGTTCCGGCGTTGCCGCCCGCTGCGGCACGACAGCGGACGGGGCCGCGGCGCGCGTCTCCTGTTTTTCGAAAAACTTGGCAAGGATCCCCGGATGCACGTAGAAATACAGGCCGCACAGAAGGGCGCCTCCCAGAGAAACAAGCCCCGCGACCGGAAAACGGCGCGGAAATGGAGCCGGACTTCCGTCAGCCGGTCCTGCCGCCGGAGGAATCACGGCGCGCGGGGTATCGTCTTTCGCTTTCTCCTGTTGGGCTTTCTCGAGGGCTTTATAGATAAGGCTCATAGGCTTACCGGTACCGCCTCGCGGATAGCGTCCCTGCTGTCCCCGGCGGGAACGGCGGCGAGCGGCGCTGTCCCTTTCATTTCATGTGCCGCTTTTTCGACTATATTTTCGGTGATCTCTTTCGTCTCTTCAAGAAATCCCGCCATGAGCGCGTAATCGCACAAAATATTCACCATCCGCGGGACGCCCCCGGCCTGTGCGTATATGAGGGCATGGGCGCGTTCCGTGAAAAACACCCCGTTGCCGCCGGCAACGCGTATCCGGTGTTCGATGTACTCCCGGGTCTCCCCGTGGTTGAGGGGGGGTATGTGGAACCTGACGCTGATCCGCTGATTGAGCTGGAGCAGACGCGGATCCTCAAGCTTCTGGCGAAATTCCGGCTGGCCGACCAGAATGATCTGGATCAGTTTTTCTTTCTCGGTCTCGAGGTTGGAAAGCATCCGTATCTGCTCGATGACCGGCAGGCGGAGGTTCTGGCATTCGTCGATCATGAGGACCACATTCCGTCCGACGTTTCGCTGTTCGAGAAGAAAATTATTGAGAACGTTCATGAGATCAGCCTTGCTCTTCGCCTTCGTCTTAATGGCAAAATCTTCGATGATCGTCCGCAGGAGCCCCGTCTCGGAAAGGTACGGGTTGAAGACAACCGCGATGTTGAGCGTATCGTTCAGCTCTTTCAGGAGGGACCGGCACAGCGTCGTCTTCCCGGCGCCGACCTCACCGGTGAGCAGGATAAAGCCGCGCCGTTCATTTATGCCGTAGAGAAGATACTGGAGCGCCGTCCGGTGGTTTCTCGACAGGTACAAGAAATTCGAATCCGGGGTAAGATTAAACGGTTTCTCTTTAAAATGATAAAATGCGAGGTACATGTCGGCATTATAAACGTTCCGGCAAAAATATTCATCAGCAAAATGCATGCGGGAGGTAACCATTCAGTCACGGGTTGCAGGAAGGGGATCTGCCTGTCAGCATCGCGGGATTTTCCCCGGCGAGGAAAACCCCGCTCAGCGCCGCTGCTCGCTCGTCCCGCCCGTAGCGGGACCCCGTGCCCGCTCGCACCGGCAATGTGCTGACAGGCAGATCCCCTTCCTGCATATACAAGTTGCCCGTTCTTCACTGAAGGGTTACAGCGGGAGCACAAAGCTGTTTTTTGTTTTCTTTTGTGTTATGATACGCGCACAGGAGGATCCGTATGCAGTGCACCTACAGAATGCTGGTGTTCTTTTTCGCATGTATCTGCATCCCGGCGGCACATCTGGCCGCAGGCGAAACGGAAGACCGCTCGCTGGCCTCCCGGATCCAGGACGCCCTGCGCTCGGATCCGGCCATGAACAACCTTTTCATGCAGGTGACCGCCGTCGACGGCAGGGTCACGTTAAACGGCAGGGCGGTCTCTCCGGACAACAAAGAACTCGCCGAACGCATTGCGCGGCGCGTAAAAGGGGTGCGGTCCGTGGAGAACGCGCTCGACATCAAGCCGCTTGATAAAGACGACATCGAAACACTCAACGCGATGAAGCAGAAGGCGAGCATGGGCCAGCAATTCAGCCGGCGCCCCCTGCTTCAGTCCCCGGCTGAAGACCCCCAATATTTTTTGGACAAAAACAACTATTACAAGAACCTTGACAAGATGTCGTCCCACCTGGACAGGAACATATATGAAAACTATTCGGACCGGGACATCAAGATACGGGTGGAAGAAGCGATAAGCAGCGCCCCGACAAACGGCAGGACGGACAACATCACCGTCTTGGTGTCCAATGGACGGGTCACCCTTCTGGGCACCGTTGACAGCATCATTGACCAACAAACGGTCGTCGACGTCGCGTCGAGAGTCCCCGGCGTCAAAAGCGTCGACAACAGTACCAACCTGAACAGATAATGCGCCCCGCCGGTCCCTGAAGATCTGCGTTTCCGCCCGGCGCCCGGAGAAAGAAAAAGGGGAGCAGTCTAAACTGCTCCCCTTTTTCTTTCAGCGCGCTGAAACCCTATTTCAGGTGCTTCGCAACAAGCTTCGTCATCTCGAACATGTTGACGCATTTCTTGCCGCCGAATACTTCCTTCAGCTTCTCGTCCGCGTTGATGTTCCTTTTGTTCTTCGCGTCCTGAAGCTTATTCTTCTTGATGTATGCCCACAATTTTTTTGTTACCTCTGTTCTCGGTATCGCCTTCGAACCAACGACTTCCGCCAACGCCGCATCCGGCTGCAACGGCTTCATGAAAGCTGCATTCGGTTTCCTTGCCATGCACTCCCCCTTTCTATTATTTCAACGTACGTTATTTTTTCCCCGCTACGCGCAGGGTAACTTTCTGCGGCTTATACTAGCAGAAATATTATTTTTGGCAATGGAAAAGAAAATATTTTAGAAATCGCGCGCACGCGCACAAACGACTGGATGCGGTGAGCACGAAAAAGCTGATGATTGCGCAGGCCCTGTATGATATACTATGATTATGGACATGACACACGGAGAGGACGACAGCAAACAGCCGATGCAGGAAAAAGCGCGGAGCGACGCACAGCACCTGCGTGAAGAAGAAGAGCGGACGCTCTTGTCTAAAAAAATTTCCGAGCTGCAGCTCAAGATTGAGGGTTCGGCCCTCGAACCGTTCATCAAAAAACTGCACGAAGAGGTGCAGGCCAAAGGGATTTCTTTCTTCCCCCCCTGTTATCTCGCCGACGAGTGGGGATGCCCCGACGGCATACCGGCCGTCGCCATCCCCTTCTACCTGGTCGACAAGAAGCTGACCCGCCTGGAAATGAAGCATGTCAAAGAGATCGAGAAAAACGACGACGAAGAGATCCTGCGGATCCTCCGGCACGAGATGGGACACGTCATCAATTACGCCTATCAACTGTATAAAATGCCCGAATGGAAAAAACTTTTCGGCGGCTTTTCACGCCCCTACCGCGACAACTACCGCCCGAACCCCTTCAGCAAGAAATACGTGAAACACCTCGACAACTGGTACGCGCAGAAACACCCCGACGACGATTTCGCCGAAACCTTTGCGGTATGGCTCACCCCGCACCTCAACTGGAGAGAACAGTACGCGGGCTGGGGGGCGCTCAAAAAACTGGACTACGTCGACCGCGCCATGAGCGATATTAAAGACCAGCCCCCGGCCGTTTACCCCGACCTCGATAAAGAGATGCTGGTCAAGGACATAGACATCACGCTCAGCGATTATTTCAAGAACAAGATCCGGCAGTACCAGGATGAATATCCGGACCGGTTCGACAATGACCTCAAGGAGATTTTCAAACAGCCCGACGGCGGCAAGCCCTCTGAGAACGCCGCCGATTTCCTCAGAAAGAACCAGAAATACCTGACGGAACTCATCTCGCACTGGACCGGCGAGAACAAATATGTCATCAAAACGATTTTCGCAACATTCATCAAGCGCTCCCGCGAGATGAACCTGACGACCGCCGTCGCGTCCGAAGAGCAAACGTTCAGAGAGCTGTGCGTCCTGATCACGACCCTTGTCATGAATTATTATCACAAACACAAGTTCTAGACTATGCGGAAATTAAAGATCATCGTCCTCTACGATAACCGTCCCCAGCAAAAATCCGGCGACGCCGCGGCCGCAGACCAGATTTGCTATGTCGAAGATGAGGTCATCGAGGCGCTGACCGCGCTGGGACATGAGCACGTGCGTCTTCCCGTCAACCACAACCTCAAAGCGATCATCGACACGATCCAGGGGCACACGCCCGACCTCATTTTCAACCTGACGGAAAGTTATCTGGGCGATAACACGATGGAGGCGCACATCGTCGCGCTTCTGGACATGCTCAAGTTCCCCTATACCGGCTCAAACCCGTCATCGCTCATCATCAACAACGACAAGGGCATACAGAAAAAACTGCTGGCGTATCACGGCATCATGACGCCGGAGTTTGAGGTGTTCCCGATCGGCAAGACCGCCCCGGTCCCCGAATCCCTGCGCTTTCCCCTTA